>Ga0066478_1000526_pt1 | contig 8625 bp, 3 predicted proteins | sample LakWasM116_HOW13_2_FD_59559 | JGI IMG/M metagenome (GOLD analysis project Ga0066478, IMG submission 59559) | Freshwater sediment methanotrophic microbial communities from Lake Washington under simulated oxygen tension - Sediment Metagenome 116_HOW13 | ecosystem: Environmental > Aquatic >... | reverse complement strand
CGGGGTACCACAATGACAATAGACATGAGTCAGTTTTATGAGGTCTTCTTTGATGAAGCAGATGAGCTGCTTGCTGAAGCAGAACGCCTGTTACTAGGGATTGATATTGATCAGCCCGATACAGAAGATTTAAATGCGATTTTTAGAGCAGCGCACTCCATTAAGGGCGGCGCTGCAACGTTTGGTTTTATGGACATGGCTGAAATTACGCATGTGCTGGAAAACCTGTTGGATAAAATTCGTAAGAATGAAATGAAATTGACCGGTGAACATGTAGACGCATTTTTGGCGGCCAAAGATGTGTTGAAAATGGAACTGGATGGACATCGCCATGCGACAGATGTAGATCAAGACCAAGTGGCTGATGTCAAAATGGTATTGAAATCGTTATCTGAGGCAAGCCAAGATGCACCAGCTCAACAAGCCGCGCCAGCACCACAGACTGCGCCAGTTGTTGAAACGCCCGCGCCTGTTGCGGCAGCGCCAGCACCGGTTGTTGCGGCAGATATCGCCATCGATTTACCACCAGGCCACCAAGTGTTTAATGTGGCATTGCCAGAAATTTCAGAAAAAGATTTATCCAATATTAAAGATGAATTAGCGCTATTAGGTGAGGTGACTGCGGCAAAAGGTGCCAATGATCGCTACGTATTGACCTTAATTACTGATTCCACACAAGACGACATCGTTTCTATCTGTTCCTTTATTTTAGATCCTGATGATTTGGTCATTACCTTGGGCAATGCGCCAGGTGCTGCACCTGAAGCTGCCGTGGCTGCTCCTGCTCCCTCAGCACCTGCTGCTGTAGTCGAAGCCGAGCAAGAACCTGTTGCCAACGGTAAAGTGAAAGTAGAGGAAGAGGTAGGCTATGGCTTATTTGCCGAAGATGGTAAAGAGAGCCAAGAAGAAGGCTACGGTTTCTTTGCGCCATTCAAACCACATCCAGATGCAGAGAAAGCGCAGCTCATTGGTGACGACACTAAATTGACGGCTGAAAATGCAGGTGCCAGTGCTGTTACTGTCGAGGCCAAAGCGGAAGCGGCTAAACCAACTGCAGGTAGCGCAGAGCCAGCAGAGAAACGTACATTAGCCAGACGCGAGTCCGACAAAGCGCCAGCCAATGCGGAAACGACATCGATTCGTGTCGGGATTGAAAAAGTCGATCAACTGATTAACTTAGTTGGCGAGCTGGTCATTACTCAAGCCATGATCGAGCAGCGTGTGAACGCATTGGATCCAGTGCAGAACGAGGCCTTAATCAATAGCGTTGGTCAGCTCACACGCAATACACGCGATTTGCAAGAGTCTGTGATGTCGATTCGTATGATGCCAATGGACTTTGTGTTCTCACGCTTCCCACGCATGGTGCGCGATTTAGCAGGCAAGTTGAACAAGAAAGTAGAGTTTGTCACCATTGGTGCAACCACAGAATTAGACAAAGGTTTGATCGAGCGTATCGTCGACCCATTGACCCACTTAGTACGTAACAGCGTGGATCACGGTATTGAAACACCTGAAAAGCGTAGAGCTGCAGGTAAGTCAGAGACTGGTACATTAACGCTGTCTGCGGCCCATAAAGGCGGCAGTATTGTGATTGAGGTCACGGATGATGGCGCAGGCTTAAACCGCGACAGAATCTTAGCCAAAGCCCAGTCCAATGGTTTAGCTGTCAATGAGAACATGTCGGATAGTGACGTGTATTCACTGATCTTTGCGCCAGGTTTCTCAACTGCTGAAGTCGTGACCGATGTGTCTGGCCGAGGTGTAGGGATGGACGTGGTGAAACGAAACATTACTGCCATGGGTGGTGTGGTCGAGATTCGTTCTGCTTTAGGCTTTGGTACGACAATTTCGATTGCGTTACCACTGACGCTTGCTATTTTAGATGGTATGTCTGTCTCACTTGGTCATAGCGTCTATGTAGTGCCGCTCAACTTAATTGTGGAGACATTACAACCTAAAGCAGAAGACATTAAAACAGTCACAGGTGAAGGCTATATGGTGCATGTGCGTGGTGAATATTTGCCTATTATTGCGCTGCATCGCTTATTCAATCATCACACCGACATTACAGATCCAACACAAGGCGTCTTAGTGCTCATTGAAGCGGATGGTAAAAAATCAGCCTTGTTTGTCGATCGTTTAGTGGGTCAGCAGCAAGTGGTGATTAAGAGTTTGGAAACCAACTTTAAGAAAGTACCAGGCGTATCCGGCGCTACCATCATGGGCGATGGCTCAGTAGCGCTTATTTTGGATGTGCCTGCGATTATTCAGATGGGCCAAACCACCAATTATATTACTGGGGCTGCGACTTTTTCGCATCAAGCTGTCCCCTCCATTTCAAATCCAGCGAATGCATAAGGAGTGAATGCAATGAACACGAATACTGAAGCGGTTTCCACCAACACGAGCGCAGGCATTAAGAGCGCCGCAGGTGAGTATTTAACTTTTGTGCTAGGCACAGAGCAATACGGACTGGAAATTCTCAAAGTACAAGAAATCCGCGGTTACGACGCAGTGACGCAAATTGCGAATACCCCAAACTTTATTAAAGGGGTAGTCAATTTGCGCGGCAAGATCGTGCCGATTGTGGATTTACGCATCAAATTTAATTTAGGCAAGGTGGAATATGACGAGTTTACAGTCGTCATTATTCTTAACTTGAGTGGCCGTATTGTGGGCATCGTGGTCGATGGTGTATCTGATGTGATGGCATTAAAAGAAGACCAACTACGTGAAGTGCCGACTTTAGTGACCAGCATAGACACTAAATACATTGTAGGGTTGGCCACTGTTGAGCAGCATATGCTCATTTTGGTGGATATTGAAAAATTAATGAGCAGCCAAGAAATGGAACTCATTGATACAGCAGCAGTACATTAAAGCAAATTACATCGTCGCTAACAACTTATGCAGGCTAGGTAAAAGGTAAAGGGGTGTTTCTCATGGCAAGTTCAATATTAAATGGATTAAGCAGTTTGTTTGGTAATAAAACAACTGATGTGCATCAATTGGATCAAAGTGGTCAAATCAAGGCAATTCATCGAGTGTTGGCAGTCATCGAGTTCAGCCCAGAGGGCGTGATTCTTAAAGCCAATGACAACTTTTTACAAGTCGCTGGCTATCGCGAGGATGAGGTGGTCGGACAGCACCATCGCATGTTTGTGGATGCAGAATATGCAAAAAGTGCCGAATATCAACAGTTTTGGGAAAGGTTAGCCCGAGGCGAGTTTGACCAAGGTCAATATAAACGCTTTGCTAAAGGCCAACGTGAAGTATGGTTAGAAGCCAGCTATAACCCGATTTTTGATGCCACAGGCAAAGTATATAAAGTCGTGAAATATGCGACAGACATCACACAGAAAAAATATAGCGCTGTAGATACAGCTGGACAGCTGGAAGCCATTAATAAATCACAAGGCACGATTGAGCTAGGCCTGGATGGCAAAGTGTTGACAGCGAATGAAAACTTTTTGGCAGTATTAGGCTATAGCTTAGAAGAAGCTGTAGGGCAGCACCATAGTGCATTTGTAGAGCCAGACTATGCAAAAAGTGCGGAATATCGCGAATTTTGGGCTAAATTGAACCGTGGTGAGTATATCTCCGGTAAGTTCAAACGCGTAGGCAAAGGCGGCAAAGAAATTTGGCTAGAGGCCAGTTATAACCCAATTGTGGATGCGAATGGTAAGCCTTACAAAGTAGTGAAATTTGCATCAGACATTACGCAAGAAAGTACTCAATCTGCTGATTACTCCGGTCAATTGTCTGCCATTCATAAAATTATGGCGGTGATTGAGTTTGATTTGAAAGGCAATATTCTTAACGCCAATGATAATTTCTTGGCTGCGACTGGATATGACCTGAAAGAAATAGTGGGCAATCATCACAGCATGTTTGTGGATCCTACTTATCGTTCTGGCAGTGAGTACAAAGCATTTTGGGAGAAATTAGCCCGAGGCGAGCCTGATAGCGGCGAATACAAACGTTACGCAAAAGGCGGCAAAGAAATTTGGTTGCAATCTAGCTACAACCCCATATTTAATGCGGATGGTAAGCCATTTAAAGTGGTGAAATACGCAACCGATATTACTGAGCAAAAACGAAAAAATGCAGATTATGAAGATCAGATTGCTGCATTTAAAGGGGTGCAAGGTATTGTTGAGTTCTCGATGGATGGGAATATTGTTGATGCAAACTCTATTTATCTAGAAGCCGTAGGGTATGAGCTTAAAGAAGTATTAGGTAAGCATCACAGTACTTTTGTTGATCCTGCAGAAGTGAATACACCTGAATATAAAGCGTTCTGGGAAAACTTAAACGCTGGTAAGTCTCAAACAGGTCGCTTTAAACGACTGATTAATCATGGTAAAGAGATTTGGATTCAAGCCTTGTATGCACCAGTGTTAGATGCCAAAGGTAAGCCTTATAAAGTCGTTCGCTTTGCAAACTATGTGACAGAGCAAGTGCTGGCTGAGCAAGCATTAGAAAGCGCAGTGATTGAAACCAATGAAATGATCGAACTGGCTAAATCAGGCGATCTTACACACCGTGTATCACTTGCTGGTAAAACCGGCGCGATCGCTAGTTTGTGCGATGGCGTAAACTCACTCATGGATAAGATGACAGAAGTATTATTATCTGTACGTGAAGCAGGCGAAACCATTAACACTGCTGCCGGTGAGATTTCAACTGGCAATAACGATTTATCACAACGTACTGAACAACAAGCTTCATCACTAGAAGAAACGGCTTCAAGCATGGAGCAACTTTCATCTACAGTGAAACAAAATGCAGAGAACGCTAAACAAGCCAATCAATTGGCGGCTGCGGCTTCTGGTGTAGCAGTCAAAGGTGGTGAAGTGGTTGGCAACGTAGTGACAACCATGAGCGCGATTAACGAGAGCGCACGCAAAATTGAAGACATTATCAGCGTGATTGATGGCATTGCTTTCCAAACCAATATTCTTGCATTAAACGCTGCGGTAGAAGCGGCACGTGCGGGCGAGCAAGGCCGTGGCTTTGCTGTGGTGGCGGGTGAAGTGCGCAACTTGGCACAACGTTCTGCCAGTGCTGCAAAAGAGATCAAAGAGTTAATTTCTAACTCTGTCAGCAAAGTAGAAGAGGGTACACGCCTGGTTGAAAATGCTGGCAACACCATGACTGAGATTGTGTCATCAGTACAACGTGTGACGGACATCATGGGTGAGATTTCAGCGGCTTCAAGTGAGCAAAGTGCTGGTATTGATCAAGTGAATAACGCGATTACCAGCATGGACGAAGTGACACAGCAAAATGCGGCCTTGGTGGAAGAAGCAGCAGCAGCAGCTGAATCACTCGTTGACCAAGCCGTTAGCTTAATGGATGTGGTTAGTAGCTTTAAGCTGCAAGGTGCTGCTCAACATGAGCGTCGTTCACACAGCAGTCCAATGCGCAGCGCACCAAAACCGGTGGCAACCGCAAGACCTGTTGCAAGACCAGCCCCAGCAAAAGTATCGATGAAAACCGGTACAGATGACGGAGATTGGGAAGAGTTTTAAACCAATCTGCAAGCAAATCAGTGGACATAAAACAGCGGGCTAAATGCCCGCTGTTTTTTATTGTATGGGTCAGTATGGGATGTTGCAAAAATGATGTATTCACGCGGGTTTCAAAGACATTTCGTCAATATGCATCATGGTGTATTGCGAGTAAAAAAAATATTTGTAACTACATTGTAAAAGTCTTAAAGATTGTAGGAGCCGCTCCGTTAATTTTAATAAGTGGTTTAGTTTTGTACGAGATTTTTGTATGAGATATTTGTACGAGATCAATAACTAGACCTTTTTTAATCCTAGTAACGGAGTGTTTATGGCAGTTAAATTAGTAGCAACAACATTAACAACATTGGTTTTAGCTTTAGCAACACAGCAAGCACTAGCAGCGGAAGTATGCACAGTGTCTATGATGGGCCGCGTATGTTATGAAGAAGGTAGCCCGGAAGCCACAGCTGCACACATGAAGGGTAACGCTGTTGCAGATGCTGCCGCTAAGAAAAAAACAGAAGTTGCTGATGCTTCTAAAGAAACTAAAAAATTAGTGAGTAAATAAGATGTAATTTTGATAGCTTAATTGCTAAATTTATCGATCGATATAATCGAAAAATAGTACAACTAAAAATGCCTCTCAGTATCGCGCTGAGGGGCATTTTTTATGGGGAAACGGTTTACAGGCATTGGGTGACATGTGATTTGGAAAAGAGGGGTATTTACGATGCTTTTCTAGTAATGAAATGGCCTTCAGAAAGTACAAAATGGTGTCGTTAAATGAGTAAAGTAAGACAACTAATAACACACCTAATCAACTGGGAAATATAGAAATGAATATCGTTTGGAGAAAAAAATGAGTGTTGCCAATAGAATGTATGCGCTAATTTTGTTAGCAGCGGTCGGGTTGTTTTCTCTGGCGGGTGTCAGCTATATTCAAATGAACCGCATTTACGAAACCACCAATTATGCAAATCAAAATTCAGCCCCGAGCGTAGAAGTGTTGGATCGTGCACTCGCACAATTTGAGCGCTTAAACAGCTTGATTTGGCAGCATATGCTGAATACCGATAGCGCCAAAATGCAAGTGATTGAAACGCAAGTAGCTGAAACACATAACTTGCTGACATCTACGCTTAAAGGTTACGAAAAAAACAATGTAAGTAACGAGAAAGATAAAGCTTATCTCGATAAAGATTTTGCCATGTTGGCCGAGTACGACCAAATGGGCGGTGAAGTACTCACACTGTCTTTGGCGAATAAGAAAAATAACGCGCGTGATAGTTTGTTGGCGTCATCCATCAAGGTGGAGCAAGTTCAAAATGCAATCAAAGAGCACCGTGAGTTCAACTTTGAGTTAGGCCAAGCTAGCGCCAAACAAGCCGCAGAAATGAAGGCTGGCGCAGTATTGCTGTTGCTCGTGATTGCCGGATCCATCTTGGCAGCAGTGGTGTGCATTGGCCTCTACATCAAACGTAATTTAATGCAGCAACTTGGCATGGAGCCAGCTGCGCTGTCTGTGATTGCCAAAAACTTTGTAGAAGGCCATTTAACGCAAAAAATTGAGTTGGCTGAGCATGACAAAGCCAGTGTTGCTTACTCTATCCGCAGCTTACAAAAAACCTTAGACGGCTTGGTGCAATCTTTGCAGTATGTCAGCCAGCAACATGATGCGGGCGATATTGACTGCACCGTAGATGCTACACGCTTTAAAGGCGGCTATTCAGAGATGGCCAAAGGCATCAATAAAATGGTGGCGGGTCATATTGAGATGAACCAAAAAGCCATTCAAGTAGTGAAAGCATTTGGTGAAGGTAATCTGACCGCTGAGCTGGAACAGTTCCCAGGTAAAAAAGCGTTTGTGAATGAAGCCATTGAGCAGGTACGTGCCAATATCCAAGCGCTTGTAGCGGATGCCGATATGTTGGCGCATGCAGCCGTAGAGGGGCGCTTATCTACCCGTGCCGATGCAAGTAAACACCAAGGTGATTTCTACAAGATTGTACAAGGTGTTAACGACACATTAGACGCTGTGATTAACCCGCTTAACGTTGCTGCTAGCTATGTGGATAGCATTTCTAAGGGCAATATCCCCGCGAAAATTACAGACGATTACAGTGGTGACTTTAATACCATTAAACATAACCTCAATACCTGTATTGATGCAGTCAATGCCTTGGTTGCCGATGCTTCACGCTTGGCGCAAGCCGCAGTAGAAGGCAAGCTGGCGACGCGTGCAGACGCAAATCAACATCAGGGAGATTTCCGTAAGATTGTGGAAGGCGTCAATGCTACATTGGACTCTGTGATTAACCCGCTGAACATGGCTGCAGAGTATGTAGAGAACATCTCTAAAGGCAATATCCCAGCGAAGATTACCGATGATTACAGTGGCGACTTTAATGTCATTAAGACTAACTTAAACACTTGTATCGATGCGATCAATCGCTTGGTCACCGATGCGAATATGCTGGCGGAAGCGGCCACCGAAGGCCGTGTGACCCAACGCGCAGATACCACGCAACACCAAGGTAACTTCCGTCAAATTGTAGAAGGCGTGAATCAAACGCTGGATATGATTGTGGCGCCCATTACCGCCGTTAAAGCGGCCGTAGAAACAATTGCCACTGCCGCTGGCGAAATATCTACCGGCAATAGCGATTTGTCTGCGCGCACAGAGCAACAAGCCTCTAGCTTAGAAGAAACAGCAGCCAGCATGGAAGAGTTGGCTGGTACCGTTAAACAAAATGCGGACAACGCAAAACAAGCAAATCAGCTGGCGATTACCGCCTCTGGTGTGGCTGTCAAAGGTGGTCAAGTGGTGGCCGAAGTGGTGAATACCATGACAGGCATTAACGAGAGTGCCCATAAAATTGAAGACATTATCAGCGTGATTGATGGCATTGCTTTCCAAACCAATATTCTTGCCTTAAATGCTGCGGTAGAAGCGGCGCGTGCTGGTGAGCAAGGTCGTGGCTTTGCAGTGGTGGCGGGTGAGGTGCGTAACTTGGCACAACGTTCAGCCAGTGCGGCCAAAGAGATCAAAGAACTGATTACCGATTCTGTGAATAAAACAGCCGAAGGCACCAAATTGGTGGAAAAC
>Ga0066478_1000511_pt1 | contig 8844 bp, 5 predicted proteins | sample LakWasM116_HOW13_2_FD_59559 | JGI IMG/M metagenome (GOLD analysis project Ga0066478, IMG submission 59559) | Freshwater sediment methanotrophic microbial communities from Lake Washington under simulated oxygen tension - Sediment Metagenome 116_HOW13 | ecosystem: Environmental > Aquatic >... | reverse complement strand
ACTAGCAGAGATAGACCCGCGCGTGCCGCAAGCAACGGTGGATGCCGGGCGCGCCGCGCTGGCAGGGCTGCAGGCACAGCTTGAGGAGCAAGAGGCGCAATATGCCTTTGCCCGGCAGCAAGAGGCACGCCAGCAGCGCATGCATGCTGAGGATGCGACACGTGCCGAGGATGTGCAGCAGGCAGAGGCGACCATGAAAACGGCTGCGGCACGGATCAAAAACCTCAAAGCACAGATTGCGCAAACACAATCGACGTTGCAAGGTAATGAAGCGTTGCTAGGCTTTACCAGCATTTATGCACCGATGTCAGGCACCGTGGTGTCTATTGATGCTAAAGCGGGCCAGACGCTGAATGCCACCTACCAGACACCCACGCTGTTGCGTATTGCTGACCTGTCGACGATGACGGTGTGGACCGATGTCTCTGAGGCGGATGTGCGACATGTCAAACCCAGCATGGCGGTGTATTTTAAAACGCTGGGCGGGGATAGCCGCCGCTGGACGGGCAACGTACGGCAGGTATTACCCGCACCGCCCAAGTCTGACGCTACCAGCACCACCGGCGTTCAGGCAGCTACTAGTAATAAAGTGGTGCTTTATACGGTGTTGTTTGATGTGAATAACACCGATGGTGAGTTGATGCCGCAAATGACGGCGCAAGTATCTTTTGTTGTGGCGCAGGCCAGGCAGGTGATTCTGGCACCAACTTCGGCGCTGACCTTGGTCGATGGCAAGCCTAACCAATACAAAGTGCGGGTGCTGACCAAAGATCGCCAGGTAGACTGGCATGAGGTGGTCACCGGTGTGCGCACGCGTTTGCGTGCCGAGATTATTTCTGGCCTGGCAGAAGGCGAGCAGTTGATCGTCGCTGACAAGGCAGCACAGCCAAGTGCGTGGAAGTTCCAGTTTTGACCGCCCCCCAGCCATTGATTTCACTGCGTGATATCCGCAAGCATTATGGCGGCGGTGACCAGCCACGCGTCGAGATTTTGCATGGCATTTCACTGGAGATACACGCCGGTGAGTTTGTCGCCATTGTTGGCGCTTCTGGTTCGGGTAAGTCTACGCTGATGAATATCCTGGGCTGCCTGGATAGGCCAAGCAGCGGGCACTATCATTTTGCCGGACGCGATGTGGCCGATTTGGATGCGGATGACTTAGCCTGGCTGCGACGCGAAGCCTTTGGCTTTGTGTTTCAGGGCTATCACCTGATCACCACGGAGACGGCGCAGGAGAATGTAGAAATGCCGGCACTATACGCCGGGATGGCAGAGCCCGCACGGGCAGCGCGGGCAGCCGCGCTGCTGACCAGGCTGGGGTTGGCTGAACGCTTGCAATATCGGCCGCAGCAATTGTCGGGCGGCCAGCAGCAACGGGTTTCTATTGCGCGGGCGCTGATGAATGGCGGCCATATTATTCTGGCCGATGAACCTACCGGCGCGCTCGACTCGCACAGTGGCGAAGAGGTGATGCGTCTGCTCAATGAACTGGCCGATGCCGGGCATACCATCATCCTCATCACGCATGACCGCGAGGTTGCTGCGCGTGCGCGCCGTGTGGTTGAAATTCGGGATGGCCATGTTATCAGTGACACAGGGTTTGCCACGACAAATGCTGGCGATACGGCTAAACACAATCATATTCCCGCCCTGACATTCGCCGCTGGCGATGCAGCCAACCAGTGGCGCGGCGATATGCTGGAAGCCTGTCGTGCCGCCTGGCGTGTGATGTGGGTGAACCGTTTTCGTACCGGGTTGACCTTGCTCGGCATTATTATCGGCGTTGCGTCGGTGATTGTGATGCTGGCTGTGGGCATGGGTACCAAAGAGCGGGTGGTGGCCGAGCTGGGCGCTTTTGGTACCAATCATATCTATATTTATTCCAAGCGAGAGAGCTCGCGTATTCCCGGGCGTGGTATTAGTGTCGCTGACATGGAGGCGCTGGCAGAGTTGCCGCAAATTAGCTATGTACTGCCTAGCCTTTCTGGCAACAAGGTGGTGCGTTTTGGCAACGAAGATACACAAACCCGCATTAAAGGTTCGCGGGCCGCCATGTCGCGTATGTTGTCCTGGCCTGTGGTTAAAGGCTCTTTTTTTACCGAAGAAGATGACGAGCGCATGGCGACGGTGGCCGTGATGGGGCAGCGACTGGTGCAAAACCTGATGCCGGATGTGAGTAATCCTATTGGCGAAACGATCCTGATCGGCAATGTGCCATTTCAGGTGATCGGCGTGCTGGCCTCCAAGGGCGCGGTGACGGGTGACCAAAGCGATGATGACCTGGTCATTATTCCTTACTCCACGGCAAGCCTGCGGGTGTTTGGCGAGCGCGAGCCGAGCTATGTCACGTTGGAGGTAAAAGACATGAAACTGGTTGATGCGGCTGCAGAGAGCATGGAAACATTGCTGTTTGCCCGCCACGGTGTGCGTGACTTTCAAATCGAAAACGCCGCCGCCTGGATCGCAGCACAAGCCAAAACCCAAGACAGCATGGGCTTTATGCTCGCCCTGATTGCGGTAGTGTCACTGGGCGTGGGCGGCATAGGCGTCATGAACGTCATGTTGATGACGGTGCGCGAGCGTACGCGCGAGATTGGCATCCGCATGGCCACAGGGGCGCGTCAGCGCGATATTTTGCGACAGTTTTTAACTGAGGCAGTGCTGGTGACGACGGTTGGTGGCGTGACTGGTGTTGTGATTGGGCTATCTATCGGCATTACACTGGTTTTTTTTGGCATGCCGGTCATCTTTTCACTGACTGCAATTCTGGGTGCTTTTTTCTGTTCGGTAATCACCGGTCTGGTGTTTGGCTTTATGCCCGCGCGTAAAGCCGCCAGCCTGGATCCTGTGGTGGCGCTTGCCAATGAGTAATATGAAATTAATTGTTTATTTTCCCCTGGTAGCATTGCTCGCCGCTTGCAGCCCGCTGCAGCCTTTGCAGCTTAACCCTGGGGATGGTTTGAGTACCGTGCCTGCGCAGTGGTGGCATCCGTTTACGCCCAGTGAGGCGCAGCTTGAGCGGGACTGGTGGCAGGCCTTTGGTAACACCGCGCTGGATCAGCTAGTGCAACAGGCGCAAACCGCCAATTACGATCTTGCCGCTGCCGTTGCGCGCGTCACACAGGCACAGAAGCTGGCCGTGGTCGCAGGGGCACCCTTGCTGCCTGAGGTGTCGGCAACAGTCAGTGCCGGGCGCCAAGGTCGGTTAGATGGCAGTGGTGATACCGCTCACGTGAGCCAATATGCCGCAGGGATGGCAGCGAGCTATGAGATCGATTTTTGGGGCAAGAACCGCTCCGCTTACCAAGGGGCACTGGCCAGGGTTGCTGCCAGTCAGTTTGACCGTGACAGTGTACGTCTCTCACTTTGCGCCAGTGTGGCCAATACCTGGATGGAGCTGACCGGCCTGCGTGAGCGCGCGTTGATTGCACAGCAGAATCTCGACAATGCCGAAAAAGTCTTAAGGTTGGTGCAGTCGCGTTACCGGGCCGGGGCGGCTAACCAGCTATCACTGGCGCAGCAGCAAGGCCTGGTTGCTACGCAGCGGCGTACCTTGGCGCTGCTTAGGCAACAACAGGGCAATACCGAGGCGATTCTGGCGACACTCTTGTCGCAGCCATTGGCTGGATTACAGTTGGATCGGAGCAGGTTGGCAGAGGTGCAGGTGCCACAGCTAGGGGCTGGCGTGCCAGCCAGTTTGCTGACGCGCAGGCCGGATATTGCCAGTGCAGAAGCGGCATTACTGGCAGCGCAGGCGGATATTGCGGTCGCACGTGCCGTCATGTTGCCCAGCATCACCTTGCGTGGCAGTGTGTTAACCAGCAGCGACCACCTAAGTCGTTTGATTGATCATCCCTTGTACAGCCTTGCCAGTGGGTTGGCCGCGCCTATTTTTAATGCAGGCCGACTCGCTGCGCAGAGAGATCTGTCGATCGCACGCAGGGAGGAGTTGCTGGCCAATTATCGGCAGACCATTGTCGCTGCCTTTGCCGATGTTGAGGCCGCCCTGAACCGTATTCAGGGACTGGAGCAACAGGCGGTGGCGCAGGACGAGGCGCTGGAGCATGCGCAGCGTGCGTTTAGCTTTGCCCAATCACGCTACCAGGCAGGGGCTGAAACCTTGCTGACGTTGCTGGATACCCAGCGCACGCTGTTTACCGCCCAGGATGTGCAATTACAGATACGCCAACAGCGCTTGCAGGCCTCGGTTGACCTGTATCGTGCTCTGGGTGGTGGCTGGGCGCGTGCAGTCTCTTGAGCATGCGTTGCGGCTGTGTTTGAAAGACGCAGGCGAGACACATCAATGTGAAGGTGACGTGTTATAATGAGAATTATTATCATTTGTGATTTGCGGAATCTGTCTTCACATGCTGGCAAACGAGCGTGCACTGCAACAAACCTTACATAGTCTATATAGCGAACATCACGGTTGGTTATTTGCCTGGTTAAGAAGAAAACTGGGATGCCCGCATGCGGCCGCAGACCTGATGCAGGATACTTTTACCCGTATTTTAGTGTCACGTGATGCCTTGCTCACCATGCGTGAGCCACGCGCCTATTTGACCACCACGGCCAAGCACCTGTTGCTGAATCAGGCGCGGCGACGCGTGATTGAAGAAACCTATCTGGCCGGTGTGATCGCGATGGGCGAAGCGTATGCACCCTCAGCCGAGCAGGTGGCCGCCGCTGTTGAGGCGTTAGAGCATATCAGCCACATGCTGCAAGGATTGGCGCACAAGCCGCGCGAAGCTTTTCTCATGCGCTATCTGGATGGCTTGTCTCACGCAGAGATTGCGGCCGAACTGCAAGTCTCTACCAGAATGGTACAGAAGTACCTGGTGAGTGTGCTGGTGCATTGCCATACGGTGCTGGGTGAGTCTGCCTGATGACATCGATTGCCAAGCAAGCCGCTGAATGGTTATTGCGCCTGGAAGACGAGGCACAAGACCCTGCGTTGAACAGTGAGTTTCAGCAATGGCTGGCACGTGATCCAGCCCATGCCGAAGCGGTTAAACAGATGCAGGACATGATTGCCAGGCTGGAGGGTTTGCGCCCGCAATCGGGGGTGGCGCATCACGCGATACAGGCAGGCATCAGGCAAGAGAAACGCCGCAGGCAACTCAAGCGCGGTGCCAGTGTGATGGCGTTATTGCTGGTGTTAGCCTTGCCTGCGCGCCTGATGCTGGAAGCGTATCCGCTCTCTTACTGGATGGCAGACATGCATACGGCCACCGCCGAGTGGCAATCGTCAGCGTTAACAGACCATAGCCACATCACCCTTAACGGGCATAGCGCCATTGATGTCGATTTTTCAACGCGGCGCCGTACCTTAAAACTCCTGCAAGGTGAGGTGCTGGTTGATGTGGCTAAAGATGCCAGCCGACCCTTTGTGGTGGAGACCGCGCATGGCAGTATCACCGCCCTGGGTACCCGTTTTGTGGTGAGCCGTCGCGCCCACTCCACAGAAGTCCTGATGCTGGAATCTAAAGTGAAGGTCAGCACCAGCCAACAGGCCGCCGCGCAATCTGTGGTTAAGCAGGGCGAGGGTGTCCGCTTTACGGCGACAGAGGTTGGGGCATTGCATGTGGTCGATGCCGAGAGCATTAATGAGGCTTGGAAATTGCATCAGCTGGTGGTGCAGAATCAGCCCTTATCAGATGTGCTGGCTACGCTGGCGCGTCACCGCAAAGGCTATCTGCGCTTTGATGCGGCAGCCTGTTCTCAATATTTGGTCAGCGCCGTGTTGCCGCTGGATGACCCTGAGCGCGCATTGGCTTTACTGGCTGAGAGTTTCCCGATAGAGCTGCAACAATTCACGCCGTGGATCGTCTCTGTGAATCTCAAACCCTAAAATTGCATTAAATGTTGAGTTTCCGGTTCCGGTTTTTGATGGCCGGTTGTCTTGGTGAGTGACACTATTCACTAAGGGAGTAACACATTACATGCAATCGTTGAATCCAAAGCGCCAGGCGCAGGCAGGCGGCTACAAGCTGTCGCCTGTTGTGCTTGCCTTGCAACTGGCCTGCTTGCCTATTTTATTCAGCCAGCCCCTCATTGCTTACGCAGAGCCTGCGGTCGCCGCCAAACAATACGAGATTGTTGCCGGGCCGCTTGCGAGCGCACTCACCCGTTTTGCGCAGCAATCAGGTGTGGCTATCTCGCTCGATGCTGCAGATATTCAGCACTTGCGCAGCCCAGGTTTAAAAGGCAGCTATAGCGTAGAAGAAGGCTTTGCCAAACTGCTGGCCGATACAGGCTATAGCGCTGAAAAAACAGCAGCAGGCTATGCGCTGCGCAAAGCGCCGACTACGCGTGATGATGTCAGTCAGCAGACCTTGCCTGAGGTCAGTGTCACTGCCAATAAAGCACGGGAATCGGCTGCCATCAGCGAAGGCACTAAATCTTATACCGCCCGTGCCGTGACAATTGGCAAGGGTGAGCAGAGTTTGAGAGAAACACCGCAATCGGTGAGCGTGGTGACGCGCCAGCGTATGGATGACCAGAACCTGACCACACTGGACAGTGTGTTAATGCAAACCACTGGCGTGACCAAGCAGTTACGCGGTTATGGACACTCCACTTATTTTTCGCGTGGCTTTGAAATCAGCAACTACATGGTAGATGGTGTGCCCATGGGCGATTATGGCGGCATCGGGACCGCGCCGGATACTATTATGCTGGATCGTATCGAAGTGATGCGTGGGGCGCCTGGCTTGCTGATTGGTAACGGCGACCCTGGCGGTACTGTGAACATGGTGCGCAAGCGGCCGCTGGCAGAAAAGCAGTTGCAGGTGACAGGGCGCGCAGGCAGCTGGGATTATTACCGTCTGGATGCGGATATCACCGGGCCAATCAATGCTGCGGGTACCTTGCGTGGGCGCCTGATCGCGGGCTATGAAGACCGCCATTATTTTTATGATTCGATGCAAACTAAATTGCCGCTGCTATACGGCATTCTAGAGGCCGACCTCGGGCAAAAAACAGTCGCAGCCATTGGTATGCGCTACCAGGATTATCGGCAGTATGGTGGCCGTGTGCGTGGCGGCTTACCAATGTCTACCGATGGCAGTAATCTAAACTTGCCACGCTCTACCTCACTGGCGCCAAGCTGGACCGGTTATGACAGCCAGACGCAGGAATTTTTTGGCGATATTACGCATCAATTCAATGATGACTGGAAATTCAAGCTGAGCGCACTTTATCAGCGTAATGACCGGGAAGACACGATTATCCGCACAAACGATGGCCGGGTCGACCCACTCACGCTTACAGGCACACGTTACACGCGTGTTGAGTTCTCCAAGGTGTTATACGAAACCACGGCACTGGATGCGCAGGTGAGTGGCAAATTCGATGCGCTGGGTCAGACGCACGAGGTATTCGTCGGCGCCAACTGGCAGCAGAGTGAAATGCCTAGCAGCCGTACAGCACGTACCGCTTACACGCCGCAATATGCGATTGACTTTAACAGCCTGGATTTGTCGCAAGTGCCGCGTTTGTATCCCGGGGTATATGGCGCGTCTTTAAGCTCCAAAGAAATCAGGCAAGGCTTATATGGTAATGCCAGGTTGCAATTGGCAGACTCCCTCAAGTTAATTCTCGGCGGCCGCGTGAGCTGGTATGAGTACGAAAGCTCATTCAATGGCGGTTACAAACAGGCACATGAAGTGACGCCGTATGCGGCGCTGATTTATCGCCTGAATGACAACTGGTCACTGTATGGTAGTTATACCGATATCTTCAAACCACAGAGTAATACCTTTACCGCAAGCGGCCGTTCGCTGGATCCGGCGGTTGGTAAAAACTATGAAGCTGGCCTCAAGGGCGAGTTTTATGGAGGTAAGCTGAATACAGCCCTCACCGTGTTTAGTATTGAGCAGACTAACGGTGCCATTACCGACCCCTCGAACGCTGTTGGCTGTGCTGGATCACCTTCCGGTGGTGCTTGTTCTCTCAATGCAGGCAAGCAGGAAAGCAAAGGCTTTGATGCCGAGATCACTGGTGAGCTATTGCCGGGCTGGCAGGTTTCTGCAGGCTACACCTTCAATGCGGCCAAATATATCATGGCTGAAGATGCCAGCATGAACGGCGTGCGCCTAAGTGGCGATCACAACCCGCGCCAATTGTTGCGTGCCTGGAATACCTATCGCCTGCCGGGTGACTGGGACCGTTTCAGCATAGGTGGTGGTGTCGTGATGCAAAGCGTCACCTCCTACACCACGCCGGATAGTATCAAGCGTGAACAAAGCGGATATGCTGTCTGGAGTGCACAAGCCACTTACAAAATAGATAATCGCTGGACCGCAGCCGTTAACATCAACAACCTGTTCGACAAGCACTATTACCTGGATGCCTTGCAGACATTCTACGGTGACCCGCAAAACATCATGCTCACGGTGCGAGGTAGTTTGTAATTATTAAAGAGGTCGGGGCATGCTGGTTGTTGGCTAGCATCTGCCCCGGCTTTGATAATGGTATGTGCGCGCATCATTTTTGGATGAAGCGCCATGCATTGCGAGCGCTCGCGCCGCAGAAAAGTCTGCAATCGCTTTGGTCGTCTATTACCCATACGAAATAGAGCAAACGAGTTTATACGCTTATAAAAACCAACGGCACATGATAAAATGAGAATAATTATCATTTGCAGGTTTAGTATGTCAGCGAACGAGTTTGTTATTCAGCAAGCCGTTGAGGCGCTTTATACACAGCACCACTCTTGGCTACAGCGCTGGTTGCAACGTAAGCTTGGGCATGCGGCGGATGCTGCAGATTTGGCGCAGGATACTTTTATGCGTCTCCTCAATGCGCCCGAGCCTATCATTGAAAAAAATTCAGACTGGCATT
>Ga0066478_1000494_pt1 | contig 9057 bp, 9 predicted proteins | sample LakWasM116_HOW13_2_FD_59559 | JGI IMG/M metagenome (GOLD analysis project Ga0066478, IMG submission 59559) | Freshwater sediment methanotrophic microbial communities from Lake Washington under simulated oxygen tension - Sediment Metagenome 116_HOW13 | ecosystem: Environmental > Aquatic >... | reverse complement strand
ACGCCCAAAAGTACGGTCAGTATTCTGATAGCTGGTACGCCCTTCTATATCTCTAAACTGTTCTTTAAATGGTCCATCTTGTTGCTCGCGTACAAAGCTACCACGCCATGCCAGTAAATCATCCACAATGGGGCCGCCTACTACGGCTTGGGTTTTTAATGTATGCCACTCACCATAGGTTTGGCTTGCTTTAGCCACAGGTTGAAAGGTAGGCGCATTTGTTTTAAACGTGATTCGCCCAATATTACTCGACAGACCTCCGGTAGTCCCTTGTGGGCCACGTGTCACATCGACAGTGTCAATGTCTGTATAAATATAGCCGTTGGCCAATGGCGTATAGGCAATCCCCACGCCGTCAATCACTGGCACCACGGTAGGACCAATCTGATCGCTAGAACCTGTGGTCACTCCCCTTAAAGTTAAAGAACCTGTTCTTGGGTTGCCATAGTTAAAATTCACGTTACCGATACGCTTTAACACTTCTGTCGCGTTTGTCGCTTGGAAAATATTTAACTCCTCCCCACTCACAATCGAAACAGAAGCCGGTTTATCAGCAACCTTTTCTAATACACTTTTTCGACGGCTTGTCACAATCAATGCATCTAACTGGTTGGCATCCTCGGCATTTACGGTTTTATCTTTGGCAGTTCCGTTACTATTTGCGTTAGTCTCTGCACTATCCGCCCCTGCATTGCTTGAGTTTGTCTGCGTAGGTTGTTGTTTAGCAGTGGTGAGTTCTTGTTTTAATCGCGCAATTTCTTCACGGAGCTCGTTCACCAGTTGATCATCTGCCGCATAAACAGAAGTTGACGCAACAAACGTCAAACTTGCCACTAATGCACTGATTGTTTTAAGCCTGTAGCTGGGTACGTCTGTCGGTATTTTTTGTTCTGATTGTTTCTTTAGTTTTTTCACTTCATTTTCCCTTTGATTGATGACTAATCAGAAGGGAAATAGCAACTAGCATTCCAGAATTACCTGACCGCATTCATTATCAACACAACTATATGATTTATAACAATATATTAATTATATGGAGTATTTTTTTGGCGTTGGATAAATGATTTTAAGCATTAATCTGCTAGATCTGGCACAGTACAAATACAGCCTGCTGAATTTCAGGCAGTTATCTTATATAGATGTTAATTAACGTCAAAAAGCTGCAAGTTAACAACTTTTAAGTGCTAAGTAGTGAGTTTTAATGACAATAAAAAATGCCCAAAACTTAGTTTTGGGCATTCAGTGATACTAGAGCAGTTTTTTATTTATTTAGGTCTAGCAGCGCCAATACCAAAACCGCCGTTGTTTTCTGTACAAATACGCTCTTCACGTTCTACGATTGGCTCTTTACCAGCGTGCGTGGCTAATCTAGCTTCAAAATGCCAACCATTTGGTTTGTCTTCATAGGTCCAAAGCCTTGCTGGAATCGTCACAGTGAATGGGCGTGTGTATACCGTTGGATCAGTAAACACCGCTTCATAGTTATAACGTTTACCATCATTGGAAAATATATACTTTTCTTGAATCGTGCCGTTTTCGCTAATGAACTCTCCAGAGCGTCCAAACAAAGCTTTACCGTTGTGATTTTTAACATCCACCACCAAAGTATTACCCTCCCAATGGCCACGTGAATCAGCATTCCATAACTTTATTTTTTCTGGCAAATGTGGCTTATTATCTAAGTGAATAATACGTGTGCCATTATTGAAGAAAAACACCACATATCCCGGATACTGCGCGATTTCATAGCCATGCCAATAAAAAGATTTGGGTACGCCACCAGGTGCGCAACGTGCTAAAGGTTCAACGTATTTAGGTTCTGTTGGATTATGAAACCCCACTTGAAACTTCTTCACCTCTTCTAATGCCCAAGGCTGAAATGGCACTTGTCCATCGGCGGGATCACTCACACGGCTTGGTGCGCGATCTTCCCGCTTGCCTAACGGTGTGCGACGTGGCGCTGGATCATTTGGAATACCACCTTGTGGGTCCGTAAAGTTATTGTGATTTGCAATAGTGTTTGACCAATGTCCACTAATATCTGGCTGACCATCCGCTAGCTTCTTACCAGTCCATTTTCCTGAAGCAATCTTAGGAAAAGAGGTCTCATTTCTATAACTAGGGCCCTCTGCTGCTGTAGGCTGCGCTACTACAGCTTGCGGTTGCGGTTTTACTTCTTTCGTTTTAGCCTCATCCGCTGATATGGCCATCATGGGCGCGGTAGCTACAGCCAATATCAACAAATTTTTAATGCTAAGTTTTAGCTTGTGATGACTTACATTATTTTTCATATTTCCTCTTATCGTATTCAGTTCACTTATATTCGGCTTAGTTGGGTATTAACCAAGCATTACATTTAGTTAAATTTATAATCTGTGGTTACTACGTTGGTATTTGCAAGGAATTATCTCTGCGCAGAACCTATTCCAAAACCGCCATTGTTTTCATGACAAATGCGTTCATCGTGCTCCAGGATTTGTGTTTTTCCAGCATGCTTTGCCCAACGCGCTTCTAAATTCCAGCCATCCGTTTCTTCCGCACGGGTATATTTAATGGCAGGTATTGTGATGGTAAATGGTCGCGTATACACCGTTGGATCGGTAAAGGTGCCTACATAGTTATAGCGTGACCGATCATTAGCAAAAATATACTTTTCTTTAATGGTGGCATTCTCGCTTATAAACTCACCTGAGCGGCCGAATAGAGCTTTACCATTATGGTTGCTCACATCGACGACTAAGGTGTTGCCTTCCCAATGACCACGCGAGTCACCATTCCACAATTTAAGCTTTTCTGGCAAATGAGGCTTGCTTTCATCCAAATGAATAATGCGTGAGCCGTTATCAAATACAAACACCACATAGCCTGGATATTGCAAAATGTCGTAGCCATGCCAATAAAGAGATTTTGGTACACCGCCGGGCGCACAACGTGCGTTAGGCTCTACGTGTCCAGGATAGGTAGGGTTGTGAAAGCCTACCTGAAACTCTTTCACTTTAGCTAAGGCCCACGGCTGAAATGGGAACTGACCATCAGCAGGATCACTGACCCGGCTAGGTGCACGTTGATCTCTTGGCCCTAAAGGTGTTCGTCTAGCCTCACCGATAACGCCACCTTGTGGGTCTGTCAAATTGCCATGATTACCAATTGTGTTAGACCAGAAACCACTTACATCCGGCTGACCGTCAGATAGTTTGGGTCCAGTCCATTCACCTGAAGCAATCGTAGGAAATGATTTTTCACGTGGTCTTCTAGTTTGCGCAGGAGGTGCAGTTTCTACAGGTTTGGCTGCAGGCTTTTTCTCTTGCGCCGGCGACGTTGTGTTTTCATCTGCCGCAACGCTCACTAGCGAAGCGCTCATTAAAGCACTCAACATTAAGTTAGAAAATGCGTGCTGCCGCTTTCCTAGATTGCTATCCATATTGGCCTCTTTTTATTCTTAAATGACGAGATATTTAGGCGCATACGTACCCTATTTTTGATCCGGTTTTGGTGGGTAGTATTGGTCGTAATCTAGGGTGTAGCGGTAATCTTCAATCAACTGAAAATTCTTTTCACGATGACGGTGCAAAATCACACTGATATTCCACGGTTTACTGAACACCTGCGCATCGGTTAAAGTAGCTTTGTATTCAATGGTGTTTGGGTCAAGAAACTTCCAACGCTCTACCACTTGCAACGCATCGCTATGAAAGTTACCAGAGCGATCTAGCCAAGTTTTATCGTTGAAATGCTTCACATCTACCACCAAGGTATCACCTTCCCACTTACCGCGTGAGTCACCTAACCACCAATCATTCGGGTCTTCAGGATGCTCGGTATTATTGGTATGAATGGTACGGACTGAATGACCGAACTGATGCACAATATTCAAATCACGTGCGCGTTGAAAAATCTGAAATGGCTCTGGGTAATATATTCCGCGTGGTACACCCAAGGTAAACCCTTTTAACGCAGGGTCATCGGTTGCTCTGTTTTCAAAGTTTTTCTTTCTTTGCTCTAACGCTTTTGGCAAGTAAGGAATCTCACCGCCCTCTACAATGCCAGGACCCGGCGGCGCGTCTTTGCGATTTGAGTGCGGCTCTAAATCGTAATCTGCCGCGCTGGTGGTTTGCCATATCCCTGAAAAATCAGGCTTACCATTGGCCAAACGCGGTATCTTTGTAGCGTCATGAGCATCGGCGTTACTTGTGACTAATGAAAAGGCAAATACATGGGTCAGTAATAACAAGGTGAGACCAATTTTTTTAAACCACGATGGGTTCTTTATTGCTGCTGTGTTCAAGAAAATTCTCCAGTACTGAGTGAGTTGTTATTATTAATTTGTGGCTGGTTGAACTGTTGGCGCATCTTGTGCACCGCCAGTTTTCACGGTGCGTCCATCAGCAAAAGTGCTTTCCACTGCATAGCCGTAATTTTGTCCGCTTTTTGATTTGTAGCCGCTAATGGTAATTTCTGTCCCTACTGCCAATGTTTTTTTAGTCACGCCTTTTTCTTTTAAGCTAAATGGCGCACCAAACTCAAAGCCCCAGTTGGTCACTTTGCCATCTGGCCCAGTCACATCTAGGTATAACCAGCTATGTGGATTCACTAACTCAAACTTGGTCACTACGCCTTTCACAGTGACCGGCTTTGCTGCATCAAACTCAGCTGAGAATGCGTGATGCGCATTTGCTGGTAAAGCCCCTGCAACTACACCAAGAACAGCCAACGCACCTACTATTGTTTTACTAGACATTTGTTTTTTTCCTAACGATTAAAATATTATTGTGAAAAATGTTAAAACGCATCTGATTAGCAATCCGTGCTAACCCCTATTGATTTTGCGTGAGCACTGCAAGCTTGGTAACGCCAGCACGCTCTATCACTGCCATGACTTTGGCCACACTGCCATACTTCACAGCCTCATCAGAGCTCAGGTGATACACTTGGTCTGGGTTAGCAGCTTGTTTTGCAATTAACTCGGCCTCCAATTGAGGCAACTCCACCTGGGTTTGATTAATAAAAGCATTGCCTTCAGCATTCACGCTAATCGTAATCGGCTTACTTGGCTCAGGCGGTTTTGTCGCTGCCGTTTTAGGTAAGTTGACTTGAATCGCATTGGTCATGACTGGCACAGTCACAATGAAAGCCACCAGTAACACCAACATCACATCCACTAATGGCGTGACGTTGATTTCACTCATGACATCATCACCATCACTTTGAGTAGAAAAAGCCATTATGCAACCGCTCCTTTTAAGGTATGCACTACGCCAGCACTTGAGGCATCCGCTTTACCATTCGCATCGACTACTTTGCGGTATGAAACACGGCGTAATACTTTGATTAAGTCTTCAGCAAAATCATCTAAGTTGTTGCTGCTTGTTTTTAAACGTCTTAAGAAAAAGTTATAAGCAAGCACAGCCGGAACAGCTACAGCAATACCAACGCCAGTGGCTAACAAAGCTTCACCAATTGGGCCAGCAACCACATCTAAGCTGGCAGTGCCAGATTTGCTGATATCTGTTAACGCGTGCATGATGCCCCACACTGTGCCGAACAAACCCACGAACGGTGATGTACTGCCGATACTCGCCAATACCACTAACCCACTTTCACGCGTTACACGCTCCTTTTGGATTTGTTGACGCAGAGAGCGCTCAAGCACCTCTTGGCGATCACCAGAGTGGCGCAAGTCGTCTACTGAATCTGCTTCATTCAGCGCATGAAAACCTACTTGCGCAACGCGATACACCGGGCCATTAAACCCTTCAAGATTTGCAGCTGCCTGTAAATCTTTGGCTGCCCAGAAAGCTGCTCTAAACTTATTATTTTCCCGACGCATTCTCCAGACTTGAATCGTCTTGAGTAGGACAATCGTCCAAGTAACGACCGAAGCCAGAATCAGGGAAACTAAAACACCTACTACGATGGGTGATGCATTTGGATCTAAATTAAACATTTTTTCTTACCTCACTTATATATTCAGAAATAATTACTCTTCGGCTTTAAACACAATCGGCACGGTTGCCCACCCATCTATCGGCGTGCTTCCACGTTTTGATGGGACAAACGTCCATTTTTGTACTGCAGATACTGCAGACTCATCTAGTGCTTTATGTCCACTTGATTTTTTTACAGCTACACTTTCAACAGAACCATTTGCCAGTACACGAACACGCAGTATCACCGTCCCACCCTTACCCTGCCGTTGAGCGGACGCTGGGTATTCCGGTTTAGGGTTGTTTAAATAGCCAGCATTTGCTGAGGCCTCCGTCACAGGCTCCTCAACCACGGGTGCTGGCGGAGGCGCTGGTGGTGTTGGCACTTCGGCTGCCACTACAGGTCCAGGAGAAACTGGTGCTTGCGTGTTCTCCTGCACCACGATGTCATTTGGCGCAATGTCCTGCGTTGCCACAGGTGTTCTCAAAGCTGGCGGTGGTGGTGCCTTTTGGACTTTAGGTGGCGGAGGTGGTTTTGGCGGCTCCACAGGTGGCGGAGGCGGCGGCTCAATTTCCGGCTTGATAAACTCAATCGCCACTTCATGCTTTTTAATGGGTGCAGAAGGCGTTTGATCTCGATTGACGTATAGCAAAATTAAGACTGCGTGCAAGCCGATGATGGTAACAATCGCCCAATACTTAGCACTTGACTTATCTTTGCTACTAAGCGCCTTTGCTAAGCGCAATTGGGATAACTTTAAACGCTCAGCATGCTGCCCCGAAGATTCATTCGATTGAATAAACCCCACGCCATCCAGTGGTGTAGTGATATAAGAATTTAATGAATTTGACATGATCAATGCCCTAACGAAGCACGCGCAAACTCACCACCAACCAACAAAACCTCCTTGAAAGACTGCGTTAAAAATAATATTAATTGTTTGTTTTCTTCTAAACGTGTATTCAACATAGCAACTACCACTTCATATAAGAATTTAAATCAGTCATACATTAGCAATCGTTATGCCAACTAAATTTTTATTTAAAATCATATAGTTATAAAACATGCAACCAATATACATTCTATAGTTGTTGCCTCAGATACAACTTACTGAATCTGCTGCTTCAATATCAACAGCTGGAAATCATGAGAAAAACCGTTGAATACGCTTTGCTAGCGCCAAGTCTTTAAAAGCGATAGATACAAAAAAACCCGCATTTAATTTTATTAAAGCGGGTTAGAGCAATTGCAGATGATGTTTGAATTATGGATTATTGAATGGTACCAAACTGCTTGAGCAATGCGCGTAATACGTTGCGACTAATGCCAAGTACTCTAGCAGTTTGCACTTGATTGCTTTTGCAATACTCATACGTTTGCAACACTACTTTTTGAATAAATAAATCATAAAGCTGATCGGGCTCTTGTCGAATTAAATCATTGATTGATTTTTCTAATCGCTGATCTGAAGATAGCGCATGTTCACCATCTGACACATGCGTCTGCTGTATAGAAGGCAGATTGAGATCAAACGGCTTTAATGTTTTCCCATCGCAGACCAGTAGCGCCCGATGAATCACATTTTCAAGCTCACGAATATTGCCTGGCCATGGATACTCAATGAGATGCTTTAATGTATCTGAAGTGAGCTCCGGCTTAACCGTATGCAAGCGATTGCGATAGACCTCAAGAAAGTGTTCAACCAAAGGCAGTATATCGCCCCTGCGCTCTCTTAAAGGTGGAATCTCAATCGGCACTACTTTAATACGGTAATACAAGTCTTCCCTAAAACGGCCTGCATTCACCGCCTCGGTGAGATTGACATTGGTGGCTGCGATCAATCTAACATCAATCGGAATTGGCTTCCGTGACCCAATAGGAATGACTTCACGCTCTTGCAGTACTCTTAGCAATTTCACTTGTGTAGACAATGGTAAATCACCGATTTCATCCAAAAACAAAGTACCGCCATTCGCTGTTTCAAACCATCCTTTTTTAGAGCCCACTGCACCGGTAAAAGCACCTCGCTCGTAGCCGAACAACTCACTCTCAACCAAAGTTTCTGAAAAAGCGCCGCAATTAATCGCCGCAAACGGTCCTTCTCTGCGAGGGCTAAGGTTATGCAAATGTCTTGCCACCAACTCTTTACCAGTGCCCGTTTCTCCTTTTATCAGCGCAGTAGCATTGCTAGGCGCCACTTTTTCAATCAGAGATAATAGCTGCTGTGATTTTTCATCAGCAAATATGAGCGCGCTAGCACGTATGGAAAGGCTAATTTGCTGTGGATTCGGGAATTGGATAATCGACTTTTTCGTCCAGTCAGATTCCGAGCTAATCGCCTTATCAAATTGAATTCCGTGCATTTTTTTATCAACTAAAAACAAAACGGAAATGTATCACCAAGCAAATATATTATTAAATAATATTAAATTATACTTTTATAACAAAAAAGAATATAACTGCAGAAATAAAACATACCTCACTGTTGATCATGCGCTTGAATGTCTTTACGGAGACTTATATGACAGAGACTCAATCACCACACGTGTTACTAGCGATAATCAATGCAATGTGATCAACACGAGTGAATACCACGGGGCAATACAGCCGCTGAAGAAAATACATATGAAAGCCAATAGTAATGATTAATAAATGAACAGCGGCTGCTTAAAAATATCCTCGCAACCGTATTCATATTTATAACTTAGTACGTAACAGTAATATTATCAGTCACTTCTGAAACCCCCGGTGTGTTCCATACAGAATCACTTACCATGTCATGCTCTGACCAGCTATGCACAACACCTGATAAATTAACCTTACCATCGGTAACTGTCACGATGATTTCTTTAGAATCTGTTAAAGCTCTTCTTTTTAGTGCAGCATCAATGGATGACTTTACATTGCTCGTAGATAAATGAGGTTTTAATGTTATTTGATTGCTTACCCCTGTTACACCCATCAAATCACGCACGTTAGTAGCGGCCAATTTTCGTTGGTATTCATACTCTACTTGACCTGATAACGTAACCCAACCGTTTTCTACCATCACTTTAACTTGCTCTTTTGGCCAACTGGCCGTCCACTCCAAAACGCTTTTGGCTGTATGCGCAATATCAGTGTCATTACGAT
>Ga0066478_1000493_pt1 | contig 9079 bp, 13 predicted proteins | sample LakWasM116_HOW13_2_FD_59559 | JGI IMG/M metagenome (GOLD analysis project Ga0066478, IMG submission 59559) | Freshwater sediment methanotrophic microbial communities from Lake Washington under simulated oxygen tension - Sediment Metagenome 116_HOW13 | ecosystem: Environmental > Aquatic >... | reverse complement strand
TTAACGGTTACACAGAACAGGTAGGGCAGATGTATGCCGGCATGGATTTACGAAAAAACTATTAGGCTGCAATGGCTGGGTTTTATCAGCAAGGTGCCGGATAGAAAACTGGTCGCCAGGTTAAAGCTTGCCATTTTCCTGCTGTGCCTGATTCCTTTGTTGCGCCTGTTTTGGCTGGCTTTTCATGATAACTTGACTGCCAACCCGGTAGAGTTTGTTGAAAGATCAACGGGTTACTGGTCATTATTCATGTTGTTAGCCACCTTGAGTTTGAGCCCGATCAGGTTAATGACAGGGCGCTCATGGCAATTGCAGTACCGGCGCATGCTTGGGCTTTTTATGTTCTTTTATGCCTGCCTGCATGTGACGGCCTATTTATGGCTGGATTATGCTTTTGACTGGGCAGACATTGCCAGGGATATCGTTAAGCACCCGTACGTGCTGGTAGGCGCTTCAGCTTTCATGTTGACTTTGCCGCTGGCCATTACTTCTAACAACGCCATGATCAGGCTATTGCGTGAACGCTGGAAAAAGCTGCACAAGCTGGTTTACGTGATAGCTATTTTAGCTGTGGTGCATTTCTTGTGGCTGGTGAAAAAAGACCTGCGTGAACCCATGCTGTATGCAGTGATATTGGCTTTGCTGCTAGCTATCAGGATTTACTACAGAATATCGAAGCGCAAAGCTTAAGATATTGTAAGTAGTGCTCCTTGATTACGACTAATGTTTATCGTTAATCTTAAATTAGGGAGAAATTCTGATGAAGGCAGGTTCTGTAGTGAATATGGGTGTAGGGCTTTATTGCAAGGCGATAGCGCAGGTCAATGTTTTTGCCGATTATATTCCGCCATTATTTTTACGCTTGGTTCTGGCAATAGAGTTTGGTGAATCAGGTCTTCAGAAGTTTCATGGCACCAATTGGTTTCAGGAAGTCGCATTCCCTTTCCCGTTCAACCTGCTGCCACCGGATATCAGCTGGCACATTGCTACTTATTTTGAAATATTAGGTGCAATTGCCTTGGTGTTAGGTTTTGCAACACGGTTCTTTTCGGTATCGCTGGTGGTTTTAACGATTGTCGCGATTGCTTCAGTACATTGGCCAGCCCAGCTAACCAGTGTCAGTGATCTGATAACCGGTTACAGGATCGTGGATGAAGAGGGTGATGGTTTGGGTAACTATAAGCTGCCATTGCTCTATATTGTGATGTTCTTTCCTCTGATATTCAAAGGTGCCGGAAAGGTCAGTGTTGATTATTTGTTGATTGCTTATGCAAAGCCGATAAAAACAGTTATGCCATAGCAAGATAAACTGTAAGCAGCCCGCCAACCAGTGCTACTGATAACGTTAATAAAGAACCCAGGCAGGTGATCGCTAATTCAGGGACATCTGCCGGCGGTAATGTTTTCACATAGCGATGATGGTTATACTGCGCTCCTAATGTGATTGCAACCCCAATCATTACAAGTGCCATGCCAAAGAAGTTGGAGAAGTCGCTTCCTTGGTGGATATGGTGATCGCCAGCACCTGTGGTAGTCAGCAAGGTCAGGAATAAACCGAATTTAGCCACTACAAAACCAAGCGCCATTACGGTAATGCCTGACCTGACCCAAGCCAGTAGCGTGCGTTCAGCTGCGAAAAAGACTCTAGGATCTGAGTTCAAAATATTTCCTATATTAAAATGTACATGCAAGCAGGAGGGCAAGGAGGCTGTAAGTCCTGCTCGGTTTCAGCCTTTACCTGCTCATGAATGGTTGTATTTAACTATTGAAACATTACTCCACAGCAATCAGTGAATACAAGCTGAACATGATAAGAACGACGATAGGCGCAAATATATATTTTCTGACTCTATTGATAGAGCTAGATTTGGCCTTATCATGGGATTCATAACCAATTGATTCTTCAAGTAACTTTTCTGTCAATTTTGAATTGAACGAATTTTTGTCAACTGTGTAATCCTTGAATCTCAGCTTTTCTACTTTTTCAAATGGCCTGTTTATGTAAAATAGCTCCGGGTTCCATTCAGAGTGCTTTTTGCTCAATAGCATTTTAGTGACTGTCACATGATCCAGCACCGCATTGACCGTGTCGGTAGAGGAGGCATGCCAGATGTGTTTAGGCGACCAGGTCATTGCATCGGCCATATAAACCTTGCAAAAAGTAATATATTTATCTTTCTCATCGGCACTGAATGTCGTAAATACATTAAATGTTTCATCATCAACGATCACTTCAGTCAAAATGGATTTATCTGTTAAATGTGTAGTAATAATTTTAGTAATCAAAGTTAATATCCTGTATAAATAGTCATGTAAATTAATTGGTTACTGGTTTTATCTTCAGTAACATGTTAGGTAGGCGCGGGCAGGTGCCCGGCTTACACATTCATGACTTTGATCACTTTCAATCGCCTGGATTGCTTCTGCGGGAAAGGCCAATCAATCACCTGGCCTTCTTTCAGCCCGAGTAAAGCAGAGCCCACAGGCGATAATACGGAGATTTTTCCATACTTCATATTGGCACCCTCCGGGAATACTAATTCCACCTCCCGGCTTAATCCCACGCTTTCGTCTGTGTAAATTACACGTGAATTAATTCTCACCACATTGTGCGGCATTTGATCCTCTGGAACTACAATCGCCAAGCTCAACTCATCGCTAAGCACGTCATCATTCGCCAGCATAGATAGTCGCGCGTAGTCTAAATCCGAAATAATTATCTTTTCAAGTTCCATGATGATATCCATAACATACAATAAATAAATGCCCAGACAATCAGCCTGGGCAGCACTGAATCATAATGGCTATGGACATATTAAATAAGATAGACCGGTCGAACATGACTGTTTCCTTATTGGATACAATTAATGTGAATAATGTCATCATTTGCATGTTGGTTATCTGGCTAATGCATCTGCAAGTTTTATATATTTATTGGCTTTAATATCGGCTGTGCAATAAGTGTTGACGGATTTGTCCATGCCGGACTTGAATTTGCAAGATTGAGATTCTACTAGTAGCAAAGATAAGTAATCATATTTGTTTAATCGTGGTAGCTTAAATTTTCCAGGCTTGGTTGATTACTTAAAATCAAGGTGGCAAGACGAGTGAGTATTGGTTCGCGGCATCAAACGGTGAATTATGCTTGGAGTATAAAAGCCTGGCTGCTATTTTGATGTATGTTGAATTTTACATAATATACATTATACGAAGTAATCAGGCGGCGCTAAAAGCGCCTTCGTCTTTTGTAGAAACTAATAAGGCGGAAATCATCAATCCTGCCACCACCGCCACCTTGCAGCAGGCTATAAAAGATTTGAAGTAATCCCGTTTCTTCGGGTTCTTTTCCGTTTCTGACGCGATGTCAGCCATTATTATCGACGGGTCGATGCCCAGACATTCCCCAATCTTGAAACAGGCGTATACGCTCGGCAAACGCTCGCCACGGGCGTAAAAATTTAACTCACTGTTGCTTATATCTAACTCAAGCGCCAATTTATAAATCGTATCTACATTTAAACGCTGTTTACACGCTTCTACGTATTCTTTGCCGTTCATGGTGTTTGCCTTCCTTTTTTTCCGATTTCCTGCTGTTTTTGGATTCTACACTGATTTAAAAAGTTCTTGACCTAGTCACATTTTGTGATTATGGTTCGTCTAGTCACATATTGTGACTAAATTTTTAAATTAGACAACTGAAAATGGAGAATTGAAGATGCTTAAAGTTGAGATTCAAGACGAAACCATCACTACCAGCGTGCGTGGTCAATATACGTTCTACGAACAGACGGGTTGGGTCACCCTGAAAGACGCCACAGGAAAAGATTATCCGCACCCTGAGCGCTTTACTATCCAGCACCCAACACCGCCCAAAGATGCCGATGTCGTGCCGCATAAAATCGGCCATTACATCATCAGCCCCTCTTCCCTTTACAAAAACCGTTTTGGCCAACTCGACCTTGGCCGTCTGATTCTGGTTTCCGTGAACGCAAACGCGGCTAAATTGGTGGCCTAGTTTTTCATGTTGAGCAATCCGCACAACCTTCAACTTTTGACTTGCAGTGCTAGTACCACTGCAAGTAATTCCCAAAATTGGGAATTTGAGAAGCCTTATAAAAACCTCTGTAAGCCAATAAAGGCAAGGACTTTGAGGAATTACACATGAAAAAAAACTATACCGCAGAAATTCACATAAAGCAGGATGCTTTATACACCCCTCAATATGTGTTTGTTGATGAAGCGGCTAGTTATATCGGCTGCACTTCAAGGCGCGTTCGCGCCATGCTTTCCACTGGTCGCTTATCTGGCTGGAAGGTTGGCAAGCTTTGGAAGGTTAAATTTCCTTTATTGCTCACTGTTGGCACACGTGGGCCAATGCCTAAGCTATCAAGGCAACGTGTTCCAGTACGTTCAAAACAGGTTTATTTGTAGTAGGCAAGTAACGCTTAATTTGAGGAATAGTTAAACGTAGTACTCCTAATAAAATAATACGGAGGTATGAAAATCTTTCAACGGCTGATTACCAAACCAGATAATTTAAACAATTAGACGCCAAAAGTAGACAATTGAATATGAACACCTATACATTATACGAAATTAAATAACCGAAGAAATCGACCCTTGCATGCAACTAATTCAACCACCACTCAGGGATTGGAAAATATAAACGGTTTGATTTTCCGTTACATGATCAGAGAGTTTAATTTTATCAATCACCATGGTGTTGTTGATGCATAGATTCACATGCCTGCGCAACGCACCATGTTCGTCGAGCACGTAATCGCTAAAACCTGGGGCAATGCTGTTGACAGCGGATATGATTTCCGCAACCGTGCCGGCCGGCACGGTGATGGTCCGGTTTTTTAATTGCGGAAAAAACCGGTACAGCTGCTGCGTCATTTCAACTCCAGGCATGGTCTTCAGCCGAATCGCACTGAATAAATCGGCGGGAAATTGTTGCCCAGGCACCGCCATGTTTCACCGCGGTCTTCTGAAAGGTATACATTGCCGGTCGAGCTTCCAAAACATACGCTATTGCCTGCTGTATCCAGGCTATGCCGCAGGACAATATCGTAGGCGTTATCCTGTGGCAGTCCGCTTTGAAAACGCTGCCATGTCTGACCGCCATCGGTCGTGCGTGCGACGAACAGGCCGCCATCAATCGCCATTCGTTCAGAATCAGCGCGCGCCGGGACGACCCATGCAGTGCGTCCATCATGTGCATCAGCAACAATCGGGAAGCCGAAATTCACGCCAAGGTCTGGCATGCTGACTTTTTTCCAGCGTTTTGCCCCGTCATCACTGTAAAAAACACCGCAGTGGTTTTGCTGCCATAGGTGATCTGGCTGGCCAGGGCAGCATGTCACGAAGTGTGGATCGTGACCCCATTCGGATTCAGGGTCAGGCAGATAGTCCATCAGCATGCCTTGATTGCGCCCTGTCCAGCTTTTGCCGCCATCCACTGTCTCGATGACCCCTGCTGTTGATACCGCAACATAAAGATGAAGCTGATCCCGCGGATCAACAATGATTGAATGAATGCCAGGTTCAAACACGCCGTAATCAATACTTGCAGGTGTGCCGTTCCAGTGATTTTCAGTCGTTGCATCGCCATCGAACAGGTCACCACCGCGGCTGTGATGGTTCCATAGCGGTCGGTTGAGTTCCCAGTTGTCGCCGCCATCGTCACTGACGAACAAGCCGCCGGGGATCGTGCCTGCATATAGCCTGCCCGGTTGATTGGTATTGCCAAATGCAATGTTCCAGATTTTAAGTATGCTTGCATCGGCATACTCCGGCAGCGCGGTCGGCGATTCCGGGTTGAAATCCGGGGTGGGCAGGTATTTGACGATATAGCGTGCGCCTTTAGGGTACTTCAGCGATGAAATGTCGGTCCAGGTGGCACCCCTGTCACGGGAACGGGACAATTTAGGGCCCCAGTGCCCATGATCCAGTGAGGCCCACAAGGTGCCGTCACGAGGGTCAGATGCTGCGTAACATACCGGAATGCCTGCATGTGCGATTGGGCGCGGCCGCCAGCCAGCATTTGTATGATCGAATATTATGGTGCCTTTGCGAGTGCCCAGCAAAATCATATCAGACATCAACCACCTCCAATGCTTACGCTACTGCATCTCTTTGTAAAGAAACAAGGTTTGGATTTATCTGATTGTAATTGAATACTGTATTGGCAGGGAAATTAACAATTGGAGCGAATGATGCCTGTGATTGCAGCGGGCTGGCAATATCCCCTGCCCGTTTTAAATGTTTGATTCATGTTTGCGTATTATTTTGTAAGGATATTCGTTGGAATATCATCAATGCTGAATTTGTTTTTTTCTTCCCAGTACAGTTTTAAACCATCGTCACCTTTTTTCTCGGCCCAATCCGAGAGCATGTCTCTGTCACCGGTATAGGCATAGTTAGGTACAGCCATTCCGCAGGATGTGAGCACAAGGTTAATTGAAAGATCGAATATCTGGCGTGCGCCCGGCAAGGGCTTAAAGTATCCGAAAAGTTTCTGCCATTCCTCGTCATCTTTATGGATCACTCTTGCGGTTCCGAAAAGCCGAAGTATCATCGGCGGCCCTTCGAATGCACAAAACATGATGGTCATGCGGGGATGGTTCTGAACGTGTGCGGATGATTCATTTCCGCTGCCGGTAAGGTTAAGCCAGAGTAAGCGGTTGTTGTCCAGAATCCTTAGTGAATCCAGACCCTTGGGTGAGATGTTGACACGGCTATCCGCGGTAGCCGTACCGACGAAAAAGATTTTCTGTTCCGAGATGAATTCAATCAGGCGATCGGTAAGTGCCGGGTAATGTTTAGCCATACAACTCTATTTAGTCATTAATTTCAGTATTTAAATTTTGGCTAGTGCCTGCATCAAATCATGCTCCAGATCTTCAGGTGTTTCAAGCCCGATGGATAGCCTTATGGAATTGTCAGTAATGCCGCGAGATTCACGCATCTCTGCGCTGAGGTCACGATGCGAAGTTAGCGCCGGTTGCGAAACCAGGCTCTCAACCCCGCCCAGGCTTGCTGCTATGGAGAATAATTGCAGGCTATCGATCATTCTGGTGGCGGCACCTGCCTCGCCGTCTATGGTTAATGAGATCATTCCGCCAAATCCACGCATCTGGCGCTTGGCGATCTCATGACCGCAATGACTCTCTAAACCAGGATAATAAACCTGTTTGACTAATGGGTGTTTTTGCAATGCGGTTGCCAAGTGCAATGCGGTTGCATTCTGCCGCTGTACCCGTACCTCCAGCGTTGCCAGGCTGCGCGCCAGCAGGTGCGCCGAATCCGGCGCCAGAATCTGCCCAAGGTTTTTTCTCCAGATGCGCATCGGTTCAAGCATGTTGTCTGCAGCAGCCACTACGCCTCCTGTCAGGTCGCTATGCCCGCCGAGATATTTGGTTGCGCTATGAATCACAATGTCGGCCCCCAGTGATAATGGCTGCTGGTTGACCGGGGTGGCGAATGTGCTGTCAATGGCGACTTTTGCGCCATAGCGATGCGCCAGAGAACAGATCTGTGAGATGTCGGCAATTTCAAGCAAAGGGTTGGATGGTGTTTCCAGGTAGATCAGGCTGCTTTGTTTGGCTAATAAACGCTCGAGCCCGTGCAGGTCATTGACAGCCATAAAACTCGTATGCCGGTTTAAAGCCGGTAATTGCCGGGACATTAACTCCCATGTGCCGCCATAAACTTCCCCAAGGCAAATGACGCCTTGCTCGCCATGGGCGAGCAGCGTTGCAGAGATTGCAGCCATCCCGGAGGCGAACGCCAAAGCGCCCTCCGCACGTTCAAGGCTTGCCAGCTTGGCTTCAGCACTCATCACGCTCGGGTTTGTCCCGTATCGGGTATAAAAATAACCAGAGTTGCGGCCTTCAATCACGTTTAGCATGTCTGCCGTTGAGCTGAACCTGAAGGTGGTGGTGTCGTATAGCGGGGTGTGCGGAGCTCCGAATTGGTCAGTAATTTCACCTGCATGAATGCAGTTGGTAGCAAAGCCATTATTTTTGGTAGCCATTTAAATTATCCTATCCAATCATCAGTACGTTCAATCGGCAGTATGTTGCATTTTAAATATCATGATGCGCTATATCGCATGTGCGTCTTCCATCTCTGCTATATTAACTCGTGACGCCTTGTTTAGCTCGCCCTCTTCCATCACAAGCGCCTGGGTGAATAATGCAAAGGCTTCGGCCCATGCTGCCAGTAAATGCGTGGTTGCAGCGTAACCTAAGGTTTCCTTGATCGCATCCAGAAAATGGCTGCCGATAATCGGGTAATCTATGGCTGTTATCCCCCAGGAAGCTGCTTTCCGCACAAGGCGGCGCATAACAGGCCGGAATCTATCGGCACGGTCAATATTGGCCGCATATGCAAACACAACGGATACCAGCGGCTGCTGCGGTACTGTTGAGGCCTTGCATTCCATATTAAAAGCATGCTTGAGTTCAGGATAGGTTTTAAAGCAATTGCGGTTAAATATATGCGTTATTGCTACACATCGCTCACGTAAAACCGGAACACTGGCATTGATATAGGTTCTTGCAAAATCAGATAGCATAATTTTCCCTTTTATTTGTGTATAAAAATTAATAACATGCGCAATATTTACTTAATAGCCAATTGCTGATGCGTATTGACCAGCTTTTTCTGCAACCTGAGGCGGCTGGCATCACTGATTCGTTTTAATCTATTCGGTTGATCAACTCACACATAAGCCGATGCTGAGGGGATTCTGGCACGGGCAACCTGCCCCATCTGCACTGTTTTGATGGTGTTCCATAGCATCAGTATCATGCCGGATGCATACATCAGGCCGCCGGTCATACGGATCACGTAGAATGGATGCATCGCTTTTACAGATTCAACAAAGGTATAGGTCAAGGTGCCGTCATCGTTCATCGCACGCCACATCAGGCCTGCCGTCACGCCGGATATCCACATTGCGGAGATGTACAGCACTACGCCGATTGTCGCCATCCAGAAGTGCACTTCAATGGCCTTCTTGCTGTACATTTGTTTCAGGCCCCACAGGCGTGGTGTCAGGAAGTACAGTGAA
>Ga0066478_1000486_pt1 | contig 9164 bp, 6 predicted proteins | sample LakWasM116_HOW13_2_FD_59559 | JGI IMG/M metagenome (GOLD analysis project Ga0066478, IMG submission 59559) | Freshwater sediment methanotrophic microbial communities from Lake Washington under simulated oxygen tension - Sediment Metagenome 116_HOW13 | ecosystem: Environmental > Aquatic >... | reverse complement strand
CGGCAAAACGGATTTACGCCTGTTTGATCTTGAAGATATAGGCCCGCACTACGCAACCACCCTGCGCATGTGGCGTGAGAATTTCTTTGCCAATATTGCAAAGGTACGCGCGCTGGGCTATTCGGAAGAGTTCATTAAAATGTGGGAGTTTTATCTGTGCTACTGTGAAGGAGGCTTTGAAGAACGCGCTTTAGGTAACGTGCATTTATTGTTAGCCAAGCCTGATAACCGAAGGCCGGTGCTGAGAACATAAAATTTTATTTGCAAGGATTGACTCACCGATTGTCAGGCTAGGTGCGGCTTTTTTATTTAAGCTGTGTCAGTTCATGCTTAAAGTTTCCCCTATCCTGACTTTATCAAAGATTCCAGTAGCTTAGCGTCCGTATCCCCATGCACCCCACAGCGTTATCCACAGAAATTGTGGAGTGCATAAACCGCAGCGATTGCCAGGCACCTGCGATATTCTATTAACAGACGCATTAATATTGGCGTAATATGGAGTCGTGCATGAACTCGCATAAGCAGAGGAAGTCAGTAAATTTAATGCCTCTGCATAACATCAAATATGTGCAGGCCATTCACCCATGTGCCTTCAATCGCTCAATTGACCGGTAGGCAGACCTGAAATCCCAGTGGTTAATATAATCTCAGGAGTTGTTCAGTATGATGGTATTTAGCCAATCACATGCATTAGATCACATTGATTAATAGTAAAATCAGACATACTGATTATCAGAACCAATAAATTTAAACATAATCGTATATGGTCAATTTTAATTACACGCATTACAAGCTCCGGCTGACTTACCGCGCTAGCCTTGCGCTCATATTTTTCGCACTTGCACTTTTCTCCCGTTTTACGTTTTTAACACACACGACCGGTGGGCCGTTCGTTACTTTCTACCCGGCCATCATATTGAGTTTTTACTTCTGCGGCACATATCCTGGCGCCATGGTCGCAGTGCTTTCGGGACTTGCCGGATCCTATTACTTCATGCCGCCTTACAATCAGTTTTCTGTAAACTTCCATATCTCTTATGCCATTGTTTTTTTCTCGATCACATCCAGCCTGATCGGATATTTCATTTCCAGGCTGCACAGGCATATCGAAGAGACCACTGTCATTCTTGATAATGAAATGATCGGCAGCATGATGCTCAGAGATCGAAAGATTGTCTGGTGCAACAAGGCAACCAGTACCATTCTTGGCTACCCGCAGTCAGAGTTATTAGGCTCTTCCACAAAAATGCTGTTTGCTGATGAGTCCATGTATGAAGCCCTTGGCAAAAATGCATACCCGCTCAAAGTCGGCTCGCCTTACCGTATCCAATTCGAAATGAGAAAAGCCGATGGTAATAAAATATGGATTGATCTCAGCGGTGCGCCAATCCCTTATGACACAAGTTTGTCGCTATGGCTGATCAACGACATTTCAAAACTAAAAGCACTTGAAGAAGAACTCAAGTACCAGATCGACCATGATTTTCTAACAGGGTTACGCAGCCGGTCATGGTTCATGGGGCAAGCTTCAATAGAGTTGAATCGCGCTATTCGCTTTAACACCCCGCTATCGCTGCTGGTGCTGGATATTGACTTTTTCAAGCTTGTAAATGACACACACGGCCATCAAGCAGGCGACATAGTGCTGAAAAGCGTTGCCCAGCACATGCAAAAAATTCTGCGTGACTTCGATATGTGCGCGCGCATAGGCGGAGAAGAATTCATAATTCTTCTTCCACAAACCAATCAGGATAAAGCGCTTGAGGTTGCAGAGCGCATCAGGCTGTTCATTCAGAATACAAATGTACCACTGCCAGCTGGCGGCTCACCCTTGCAGCTGACCATTTCGATAGGCATATCCTGCTTGTCATCCAAAGAGGATAGTATTGATCACCTAATCAACAAAGCAGACAAAGCCCTCTACAAAGCTAAAAATACAGGTCGAAATCGAGTGTGCGTTTCAGAATAGCGCCTGTATTTCACAATCATCCAACTGTCAGCAGGCTGCCTATTAAATCCGGCTAAAGCCATATCTGGTAAAAACAGCTTTTGCCTTGTCACTTTTCATATAGTGATAAAACCCTGCCGCCTGCGCGCTTGCGCCTTTTACCAGTGCTAAAGGGTAAATCACAGGCTCATGGCTTGCATCCGGAAATAAGGCGATTGTCTCTACTTTAGCTGACACTCTGGCATCGGTTTCATACACAATACCCGCAGCGCATTCGCCGCGCTCAACAAACACTAGCGCTGCACGCACATCTTGCGTTCCAACCAGCCGCATTTTAACGGCATCCCACCAGCCCAGATTTTTTAAAGCCTGTTTTGCATAAATCCCTACGGGGACTGATTCTGTTTCTCCGGTGCAGAGCCTGCCGTTAAACGCGTTCCCGAAGTTAAAGTTTTTATCCATCTCGACTTTAAAGACCTTGCCTTTAGGTACAATCAATACCAGATGATTACCCAGCAAGTTGGTTTTGCTGCCGGCATCAATCAGCCCTTTTTCCTGCAGGTAACTCATCCATTTGGTATCTGCCGACATATAAATATCTGCCGGTGCTCCCTGTTCAATCTGTTTGGCAAGCGTGGAAGATGCTGCAAATGACGTTTGAACCTTAACTGCCTTTTCTTTCTCGTATTCTGCGGCAATTTCCTGGATTGCATTCGTTAAGCTTGCAGCGGCGAATATTGTAATTCGCTCCCCCGCATTTGCTGCGAATGAAACCCCCATCACACAGATGGCCAAACATAAAAGTAACTGTTTTTTAATCATGGTGCGTTCCTTATGCATCGATTATCAATTGGGACTTAATACTGTGCTTAAAAGTCATACTGGGCGCGCAGATTGATCGCCTGCTCCTTATCTTCACGCTTGCCGTTCACAATAATATCGCTATCAAAATTTGTCTGGATATAATTCAGAACCAGGCGTGCATTGGGATTGAATATCCATTTTGCACCGGCGGTCCAGGCATCTGCTTTGGTTGCAGTATTCGCTGCTTTGATTGCTTCAAAATCTGAAGCATCGAACTTGCTGTAACGCAGGCCTAGCTCAAACGCACCCCAGCCAGCTTTATCATCAAAATTACTGTTGGGTTTAGTACGCCCGAATACGCCGCTCTTATAAGCATCTGCATAATTTTCTCCGGTAACCAGCCAATTAATGTCCGCATACCAGGTTTTAATATCGTTATCGAATGCCGCTCCGGGAGCAACTGCACCTTGCCTGCCTTCAAAATTGGCCTGTATGTATTCTGATTGCAGTTTTACCGGGCCATAAGCTAGCGCAGTTTCCAGGCCGAAACGGTTTCTTTCCGTTCTGGCCGTATTAATAATATTGCCTACACTGAAGAATTCGGTGCCGTTTCCTTCTGTCTTCTGCTTGATGGCTCTGGTAGTCGGCGTTGTAAAATCAATACTGCCTTTGCTCACAGATGTGCCGGCATGCAATACCAGGTTTTTATTATCTGTTAATTTTGCCAGATTTGCGTTGATCCTTGCGCCGATATCTTTGCTGTCTTTAGCGTCATCATTGTTCTGGCCAGTGCCGTTCACCGCATAAACATTGTAATTGACCCATGGCAGCAAATCCCCATGTACCATCACACCGCGGTCATAGGTGGAATTAAAAACCGAGCCATTGCTTGTTGCCAATGATATCTCTGTAAAGTCAGTAAAGTTCGTGCTTTGCGCACGCTCCAGGCCAAACAGCGGTTTAAACTGACCGACGCGTATCTTGGCGGCAGACCAGCGCGTAAAATCAAGATAACCATAAGTCATGGCGGTTGTTCCCTTGCTGCCGGCATTATCATTGGCATACTCACCTTCAACCCGCACGGAAAAGTCTTTCAGGAATGAAAATGTGCCGCCAAACCGTGCACGACGGATACTGAAAGTATCGTTTGCCCAATCATCAGGCCGGTAATTGCGGTAATCAGCCTGCACACGACCATTTAACTGTAACTTCCAGTCTCCGCTTCCATCCTCAAAAACCAGCCCATCTTTAAATCCACCATAAACAGGATTACCTTTACTAGCGCCTTTTTCTTCTGATTTAATGATTTTTGATTGGCTGACCTGATTGCCGATACCAACAAGCTCTTTGGTTAGAATATCAATCTGCTTATCCTGTTCCGCACGTTGCTGGATCAGTTGCTGTACCGTGTTTTCTAATGCCTTGATGCGTGACTCAGCATCGTCAAAAGCAAATACCGTGACTGGATATGCTGCTGCGATCGACAATGCAATGAGCGACCTGAAAAAGTGATGACTGTTGTGCATAATTTCCCCTTATGCGGATTTGAAAAAATGACGGCATACGCCATCGTTATTCCCATTCTCTCATAACTGTCGCTATATTCAAATGGGAATAGCGATGGCAACATATATCTGAACACAGACGCTTGCTACAGGGGAATTAATTGTCAGTGACGAGGTGAGATAGTATCTGGTCAAGCTCTGTCTGAGCTGACAGGTGTGCTTTTTCTACAGCATCGCGATAGCTTTTAAGAATCAGGCGACCGAAATCGGTCAGCTCAGCCCCGCCTCCGTGATGCCCTCCGGAGGAACTGATGACCAGAGGCTGGTCAAAGCATGTATTCATCACATCCACCAGCTCCCAAGCCCTGCGATAAGACATCTGCATGTGCTTTGCAGCAGCAGATATAGACCCGCATTCATCAATGGCTTCAAGCAAATCAGCTTTACCAGGACCCATCGCGATCTTGGCTCCGCACGCGATTCTTATCTTTAGAAAATCATTAACCATGCCGATAGTTTAATGTATTTAAATACTATCCGAGCAAATTTTCAATGAGAGCGCTTAATGAGTACTGCCTGCAACCAAGTATCAGATTCATCGCCACCTCAGAATAACTACTATAGAAAAATAGCGGCACAAGCGCTGCAATACTCATAGAAAAATAGCCTTCAGATGAAGGCTATTTTCCGACACTTAACCCCTGCTCATGGTTAATCCCAGCTTAACGCACCACCGGTTTGGTACTCTGTCACCCGCGTCTCAAAAAAGTTCTTCTCTTTTTTGAGATCCATCATTTCACTCATCCAGGGAAATGGGTTGTTTGCCCCGGGATAAAGTGCTTCAAGACCAATCTGCTGACAGCGGCGATTGGCAATAAAGCGCAGGTACTCTTTAAACATTGTCGCATTCAAGCCCAATACACCACGCGGCATAGTCGCTTCAGCGTACTGATACTCAAGCGATACGCCCTGCTGCATTAACGATTTGATTTCATTCCTAAATTCAGATGTCCATAAATGCGGATTTTCAAGTTTAATGGTGTTGATTACATCAATACCAAAATTGCAGTGCATAGACTCGTCGCGCAGAATATATTGGTACTGCTCGGCTGCGCCCTGCATTTTATTCTGGCGGCCCAACGCGAGTATCTGCACAAAACCCACATAGAAAAACAGACCTTCCATAATGCAGGCAAATACAATCAGCGAACGAAGCAGTTGCTGGTCAGCCTCTGGAGTGCCCGTTTTAAACTCCGGGTCAGTCAACGTATTGATAAACGGAATCAGAAAATCATCTTTTGCCTTAATGCTGGGCACTTCCTGATAGGCATTAAAAACTTCAGCTTCATCCAAACCCAGGCTTTCAACAATATATTGATATGCATGCGTATGGATCGCTTCTTCAAACCCCTGGCGCAGCAAATACTGACGGCACTCCGGCGCGGTGATATGCCGATATGTGCCCAGTACAATATTATTGGCAGCCAGCGAGTCAGCCGTAGTAAAAAACCCCAGATTGCGTTTAACAATTAGGCGCTCATCATCAGTGAGTGCCGTACTGTCTTTCCACTGCGCAATATCGCGGCTCATGCTGACTTCCTGCGGCATCCAGTGGTTGGCACAACCTGCCAGGTATTTATCCCAGGCCCAATGGTATTTGAACGGCACCAATTGATTCACGTCTGTTTTACCGTTAATCATGCGTTTATCCGAGGCATTGACGCGCCCTTGCACTGCCGGCTGACCTGCCGCCAGCGGTGAATCTGGTAGGGATTCCGTAGCTGACGCTGCCGATAGCCGGGAGTCAGATGACTCTGTATATATTTCATCTTCAAATGTAAGCATATTTATTTTTCCTTATTTTCTACTGACAAGACCTGCTTACTGGCAAGACTCACACTCAGGGTTATCAATAGAGCACATTTTAGGCAGAGGCTCATTTGCGCTGGCAGGCGCGGCGGCTACAGCATTCAGTTCACCGCCGGAACCTGTAGATTTTTCGGCTGCCGTCGCCCCCATTGAACGCAGATAGTAGGTAGTCTTTAATCCGCGCTGCCAGGCCAGCATATAGGTATCATTGAGTTTTTTGCCTGATGGCACAGCGAAATACAGGTTTAGCGATTGAGCCTGGTCAATCCATTTCTGCCTGCGTGCCGCTGCTTCTATCAGCCAGCTTGGGTCGACATCAAATGCTGTCGCGTAAAGTTGCTTGATATCCGCAGGGACACGGTCGATAGGTGCAAGTGAACCGTCAAAATACTTGAGATCGGAAACCATCACAGTATCCCACAAACCGCGGTTTTTAAGGTCAATCACCAGCTGTTCATTCACAATGGTAAACTCACCGGAAAGGTTGGATTTGACGTAAAGATTCTGATATTCCGGTTCGATACTTGCAGAAACGCCGACAATATTCGAAATCGTTGCCGTAGGTGCAATCGCCACGCAGTTAGAGTTACGCATGCCCACTGTCTGTATGCGCTTGCGCAATGCATCCCAATCCAGGGTTTTGCTTCTATCCACCTCTACATTGCCGCCGCGTTCACGCAATAGCAAATCCAGTGTATCGAGCGGAAGAATGCCCTGATCCCACAAGCTGCCTTTAAAGCTTGAATATGCGCCGCGCTCTTCTGCCAATACCGTTGATGCCCAGTATGCGTTGTAACACACCATCTCCATGGCACGATCGGCAAATTCCACGGCTTCATTACTTGCATACGGAATACGCATGGCATGCAGGCAATTCTGGAAACCCATAATACCCATGCCTACAGGGCGATGGCGGTAATTTGAATTTCTGGCCTTACCTACTGCATAAAAATTAATATCAACCACGTTATCGAGCATGCGCATGCCCACTTTAATAGTCGCCTGCAACTTGTCATTATCCAGCACCAACTGCCCATTCACTTCTTTCAGGTGCTGCAAAAGATTCACCGAACCGAGATTGCATACGGCAATCTCGGTGTCTGAAGTGTTCAGCGTAATTTCCGTGCAAAGGTTAGAGCTATGCACAACCCCCACATGCTGCTGGGGTGAACGAATGTTGCATGGATCTTTGAACGTAATCCACGGATGGCCGGTTTCAAACAGCATGGATAACATCTTGCGCCACATCTGCAACGCCGGAATACGTTTAAACAGTTTAATCTCGCCATTATCTGCACGGCGCTCATATTCAAGATAAGCCGCTTCAAACGCTTTACCGTATTTGTCATGCAGGTCAGGCACGTCTGAAGGTGAGAACAATGTCCACTCCCCGCTTTCAGTTACACGGCGCATGAATAAATCAGGAATCCAGTGCGCAGTGTTCATGTCATGTGTGCGGCGGCGGTCATCACCTGTGTTTTTACGCAAATCCAGGAATTCTTCAATATCCAGATGCCAGGTTTCCAGATACCCGCACACAGCCCCTTTGCGCTTACCGCCCTGATTCACCGCAACCGCAGTATCGTTTACCACCTTCAGAAACGGAATCACCCCCTGGCTTTTACCGTTGGTGCCTTTAATGCGCGCACCCAGCGAGCGCACCGGGGTCCAGTCGTTACCCAGGCCGCCGGCGTATTTCTGCAGCATGGCGTTTTCTTTAATGCCCTGATAAATGCCATCCAGATCATCAGTCACGGTGGTTAAATAGCAGGATGAAAGCTGTGAATGCAGCGTGCCGCTATTAAACAGCGTAGGTGTCGAGCTCATGAAATCAAAACTGGACAGCACTTGATAGAACTCGATAGCACGGTCTTCACGGTCAATCTCATTGATGGCCAAGCCCATCGCTACCCGCATAAAGAATATTTGCGGCAGCTCGATACGGCGCTCTTCAATGTGGAGAAAATAGCGGTCGTATAACGTCTGCAAACCTAAATAACCAAACTGGAAATCACGATCCGCAACCAAGGCTGCGCCCAGTTTTATCAGGTCAAACTGTGCCAGTTTAGCGTCCAGCAATCCAGCTTCTATGCCCATTCTGACATAGCGTGGAAAGTACTCCACATAGTGCATCTTCATTGCCGCCTGACTGACACTTTCACCTAACACTTCAGCACGCACCAGATCCAGCTGCAAACGCGCTGTTACATAGTTGTATGCCGGTTCAGTTTCTATCAGGCTGCGTGCCGACAGGATCAAGGCCTTGCGCACTTCGTCAAATGGAATGCCGTCATACAGATCACGTACAGCCTGCCCAACGACAAAATCAGGATTCACTACATCACCCAGGCCCTGGCATGCTTCAGTGACCATGGCTGTCAGTATTTTGATATCCAGCGGAGCGAGCTTGCCATTTACATTCAGCGCATGCACCGGCTCCGGCACTGCCTGGCTGGATTTAGCCGCAGCGCGTTCCGCATTCCGCTTCTCCCTATACAGCACATAAGCGCGCGCTACGTCATGATTGCCGTTACGCATCAACGCAAGCTCGACCTGGTCTTGAATATCTTCAATATGAATCGCGCCGCCGGCAGGCAATCGGCGTACCAGTGCGTTATTCACCAGTTGGCTCAGAATCGCCACTTGGTCGCGCACACGCTGTGAAGCCGCACTGTGATTGCCTTCTACCGCTAAAAATGCTTTAGTGATTGCAATTGAAATTTTGTCCAGGTGGTAAGCGACAACATCACCATTACGGCGAATCACCTGCAATGAGGGTGAAGTCTGCAATAACCCTGAGTTCAAGCCGTTGGCATTAGACGTACTGATATGATGTGATACTGCATCATCCATTTTGATTTCCCTTTTTCTCAAAGGGCAGGACACTTTTTATTCAAAGCGAACCATCAGCCATAAACTGACAATCAAGCTATAAATAAAAACCAGCATGGCAGAGTGAATGCAAAGCAGCAAACGACTCCATCTGCCGAGGACACCCCGCCTCAAACGTTATAAAAATTACTTTTACATATTCAAAC
>Ga0066478_1000472_pt1 | contig 9388 bp, 7 predicted proteins | sample LakWasM116_HOW13_2_FD_59559 | JGI IMG/M metagenome (GOLD analysis project Ga0066478, IMG submission 59559) | Freshwater sediment methanotrophic microbial communities from Lake Washington under simulated oxygen tension - Sediment Metagenome 116_HOW13 | ecosystem: Environmental > Aquatic >... | reverse complement strand
ATGCGTCTGTTACTTTACTCAAACCACCTTCAGCAGTTTGTGCAAAAGAAATCGCATCGTTTGCATTACGCATCGCTACGTTCATGCCACGTACTTGTGAGTCCATACGTGTTGCAATCGCCATACCAGCAGCGTCATCTTTCGCGCTGTTTACACGTAAGCCAGAAGACAAACGTTGGATAGATGTATTTAAACCTGATTGTGAAGCGCTCAAGTTACGTTGTGTGTTTAATGAAGCAATGTTTGTATTAATTACTGCAGCCATGATAAATCTCCTAAATAAAATAAAATATTCAAATCACCCTACTGTTCGCTTGGCAACTTTTCATATTGCGTCGCACTTAAATCTATTATCGGTAAGCTTTTGTAAAAGTTTAGGGTAAGAACAAAACTTTTTATGAAACAGTTACTTAACCCACATAACCTCAAACAATTACCGATTAAGCAGACCCGATGAATATGATGTCGGCTATCATTTTCAAAACTTTAGGGTAATACCTTTTTATTTAGGGCTGACTCCTTAAAAAAATACGATATATCAGCATGATAGCGATTATTTTGTGCGGTGAAGGGATTAACAAAGAGACAAAAACCAGCCATCTCTTAAGATAAACTTTGAGGAGAATTAGTGCACAAACGTAGATATGCGAGGCAAAAAAATGGGGTTTGCATAGCAAACCCCGAGGACTACCTCCCGATAGATCTAAACCAGTTGATTCTTAATCGCGTAATGCGTGATGTCAGAGTTATGACGCAAATGCATTTTTTCTAACAAACGTGTGCGGTACATACTCACTGTTTTTACAGAGAGCGATAATTTTTCGGCAATCTCACTCACAGAGAAGCCCGATGAAATCATGATCATCGTTTGGTATTCGCGGTCTGAAAGTGTCTCGTGCGGATTTTGTGTTTTTTCATCACTGACTTGCTCTGCCAAAATCTCGGCCACTTCTGGCGTAATATATTTTTTGCCTTTGGCTAAGGCGTGAATGGCTGACAATAATTCATTAGATGCGCTGTGTTTACATAAGTAGCCAGAAGCCCCTGATTTTAAAGCGCGTACAGCGTATTGATCTTCCATATACATAGACAACATCAATACAGACAGTGAAGGATTATCGCGTTTGATGCATTTCAATGCGTCCATGCCGCTGCGGTCTGGCAGTGAAATATCCAGCAACATCACATCGGCTTCAATCTCACGCGCAAATTTAATCGCTTCAGTCGCATTTTCTGCTTCAGCAACCACTTCAATTTCACCGGTGGTGGATAAGATTTGTTTGATGCCTGATCTTAAAATGGCATGGTCATCTACCACAATCACTCTAATTTTTTTGTTGTTCATACGCACCCCTTAACTGTTAATTACATAACAGCAAATTGCGTGCCAAACAAAAAAATAAGTGTAAATTTTTGATAATTTATTAATAAACCATTGTATTTAAACAGTTAATTAAAATTACAAAATGAAAAAGCCACCCTGTGGGTGGCTAACTAACTATCGAAACTACAAGAGAAGTGATGAATTTATAACGGGGTTTATATCGGCAAAGTGACCTCTACTTTGGTACCGCTACTCGCTTGGTCTACCACGCCAATAGATAAGCTACCATTCAATGCAGACACACGTTCTTGCATACCGCGAAGCCCAAATGAGTTGGTTTTTAGTTTATCCACATCATTGATACCAATACCGTTATCAATCACTCGTAGTGTTACTTCATAGCCCGAGGCTTCTAAGCTCACATTCACTTGTGAGGCTTTGGCATATTTCGCAATATTGGAAAGTGATTCTTGGCAGATTCTAAATAAAGCCATCGATTGCTCTGTGGAAAGCATGATCTCTGCTTGATTAGTGCTAAACACACATTTTAAACCGACTTGTTTTTTAAACTGATTCACCTGCCACTCAACTGCATCGACAATACCAAGGTCTAAAATGCTCGGTCTTAAATTGCCAGAGATACGATGTACCGCTTCAAACGTACGGTTCACAATCGCTTCTAAGTTAGCGGTTTGTTCTAAAGATACGGATTGCTGTGCAGCGATTTGTTGTGCAATGCTGGCTAGGCCCATTTTAATAGCGGTTAGATTACCACCCAAGTCATCATGTATCTCGCGCGCAATGCTAATACGCTCTTGCTCTTTCACTTGATTCATATGGGCAGTCAATTGCTCTAGCTCACGGCGTGACTGTTCAATCTCTAACTTCTCTAATTTACTTTGTGTGATGTTCAGCATAATGCCATCCCACTGCACCACACCATCGCCTAACTGGCTAATAGTGGCACGCAAGTTAATCCATTTGGTATCTTGCCAACCATCAATCCACACCCGCCCTTCCCAATCCAATTTTTCTAGGCTTTGCGCACTGCTGATGAGTTTGGCACGTAAATCTTGGCGGTCGCGCGTATTCATAATAGAAAACAACTGCTGTGCATCTACCTGCAAGTCGTTTGCGGTAAGTCCTAGTAACGCTTCACAGCCGTCACTCACATAACGAAAACTCACTTCGTGATCAGCCGTCATTTGCATTTGGAACACCAAGCCAGGAATATTGGAGACAATGGCTTGGAAACGCGATTCACTCTCACTGAGTGCCATCACTACTTTTTCGTTAGGGGAGATTTCGCTTTTTGTCACAAGAATATATTCGGTTTGACCTGATTGTATTAGCATAACACGGAGTTGATTTTTATGAACCCCAGCCTCAGGCAGCGGCTGATTGACGCTCAATTCGAACAGTGCTTTTTTGTCACGCTGCTGGTTTACATACGTGACCAAAGTTTTTGAACTCACCCCGAGGATTGCTTCCAACTGTTCAGGTTGAATCATTAACTCATCATTGCCGATTCTCTTTTGTGCCTCATCACTCGCATAAAGCAAATTCAGCGTAGTGGCATCCAACACATAAATTTCATCGGTAGGCGCCAATGTGAGTGATTTTAAAATTAACTGTGATTCGACAAGTGCTAACAATTGAATTTCCTTACATCAAAAGTGGTATACATCCGGCGTGTTCCTATTGCGCTTTGGCTAAATCCAGCTCAGTCATCACCTTGTTTTTGCCAGATTTCTTGGCTAAATACATGGCTTGATCGGCACGGTGAATCAGACCCGTTTGATCTTCTTCTACTTTAAACAAGGCAATCCCTGCGCTAAATGTAATCAGCAAGCGCTCGTTATTGCCTAAAAAGTATTCTTTGGTCAGCGTGCGTTGCAAACGTGTCATGGTAATGACAGCCTCGTCAATGTTGGTATCTGGCAACAGAATGACGAACTCTTCACCACCAAGCCGGGTCACAATGTCGGTTGGACGAATGGTTTTTTTGACGACATTCGCCAGATGTTTCAACGCAACATCTCCCACGTGATGCCCGTAGGTATCATTGAGGTGTTTAAAGTTATCAATATCCAGCAGCGCCAATGTTAATGGGCCACCACCGCGACCAAACCTTGAAATTTCAGTGGTCAGTGCGTCATCTAAACCACGTCTGTTTAATACACCGGTAAGTTGATCCATGCGCACGGCTTCACTCAACTGTGTCAGTTCTTCTTGCAGTTTTTTGATTTTCTCTTGTGAGCTCTCTGCTTCTTCACGTTGATGTAGCAATGCCTCACGTGAACGCATGATGTCTGCCTGCATGGTGTGCGTATCGCGCATCAGGCCTTCTAACAACTCATTGATTCTCAAAATATCATCAGTCTCAGAAAGCTTATCAGCGTAGACTTCGATTTTTTCATGATAGCTACCACTGGTATCCGCCATATGTTTTAAGCGGTCCACAAAAGTAGAGATCATCGTTTTGAAGGAGTTTTTTGCTTCGATTAAACTATGTTTAATCATGCCTTGTTTATAGATGACTTCTTTTAAGCTTTTCTCTGCCGATTGAATCTGCACGCGATCTAGCGGACCAGAGATAATGGTTTGCACAGTAGCGACTTGCCCTCTTAGCCATTGATCCTCGGCCACCAGTTCACTGATATTGCTGAGTAGCAATTTGAGCAATCTTAATAAATCTTGTTTAATGCCTTCTTCGTTTGCACCAATCAGTTCCACTCTCACCAGCAGTGCTCTAAATTGCTTGGCCATAAACTGCCAGTCTTTTAATTTGCGGGCCTTTTCAGTCAACACCGCTAGTTCATAGGCTTCTTCACGCAATTCCGGGTAGCCATCTAAACGTGGAATCAATCCGTGGTTCAATGACTGCTTCAACATGTCTTGTAAAATCTGGAAAGTCTCATGAAACTGTTTAGTTTCATCATTGCCTACGCCGATGACAGCGCTCAATTTATTGTCGATTTTTTGCAGTAATGTCGTGTCAGCTTGATTAGCCTCATCTGGCTCGGTCAATGCTGGCATCGCATTCTCGCCAACAGGCTCATTCGCACCCCAGCTGGTCGCTAGATTTTGAATTTTGGTAGACAGCTGAGAGTCGCTACCGTAATTAATCAGCACGCGTTCGAGCGTTTCTCTTTTACGCACAATATCGGTACTGCTACGGCGCGCATCCCAACCTTTGAGTAAAAGACGAATCGCATCGGGCCATTGTTTGGATTGGGTCACACTGCTGTCCATGCCCTCATTTAACACATCGGCTAGCCCGGACCAGTTATCCTGCTTCAATAGCTTTTCCCAGCGGTTGATCCAATTGGCTTGCTCTGTGCTCTGATTTGGCAATTGCTTCAATGCTTTTTTAATCGCACTGTTTAAGGTTTCTTTTTGTGGGACACCCGCAATCTCATTGTAAATAAGCTCGTAATTATTGGGCGTAGGCTCAACGCGGCGCATCGCCATTTGCTTAATGGTCTCGCGTGCGATATCGGGTGCCGATACAATTTTTTTGGGTTGAGGCGTTGCCATAATAATTCTGAGATTTCCTAAATGGACAATTGTCGTCATAGCATTTTGGCGCGATGTGCATGATTTTAAATGCTTGAAAAAGCACACTTAAGCCCTCTAATTACTAAAATTAGCGCAGTTTATTAACAAGGTTGGCTGGCTTCATCTGTGAGTGATAAGACAAGTGAGAGAAAAATTGCCAAGCGAAGTGAAGTTGAACGAAGGAAAGTATTGTAAAATACTGTTTGGCGGGCCTCCCCGCATTGTAAAGTAGCCAACCTGGTCAGATGCGGAAGCAAGCAGCCACAACTATTGAGCAAGTGCCGGGGGTTTGGCTCGCCTCCTCCACTTGTATGGAAGATAACGTTGTTTGATTGGATCGTTCACATGCATGCCAAACGTTTAGCACTTTTTCATGCCGGACACATCATCTAGTCATCAAGTGTTGGCATGTTACGCACCCATGTATCATTTAACGTATTGACGCAAAGGCCACTAGATGTCTTATCAAGTACTCGCACGTAAGTGGCGTCCCAAATCATTTAATACCTTAGTCGGGCAAGAGCATGTCGTGCGCGCGCTTACCAATGCGCTAGAGCAACAACGCTTGCATCATGCATATTTGTTTACCGGCACACGCGGTGTAGGCAAAACAACCATTGCGCGTATTTTGGCCAAATCCCTTAACTGTGAGCAAGGCATTACCGCTACGCCATGTGGCGTATGCAATGCCTGTACAGAGATTGATAAAGGCCGCTTTATTGATTTGATTGAGGTAGATGCTGCCAGCAACACACAAGTAGATGCCATGCGCGAGCTCCTTGAGAACGCACAATACGCGCCAACGGCAGGCCGCTTTAAAGTCTATATCATCGATGAAGTGCACATGCTTTCTAAGAGCGCATTTAATGCCATGCTGAAGACCCTGGAAGAACCGCCGGCACATGTGAAGTTTATTTTGGCCACGACTGACCCACAAAAAGTGCCGGTAACGGTACTCTCACGCTGCCTGCAGTTTAACTTGCGTCAAATGGCAAGCACCACGATTACAGAACATCTCACGCAAATTTTGCAACAAGAGCAGATTGGGTTTGAAGCCAGCGCTATTCATTTAATTGCGCGTGCCGCTGCCGGCAGCATGCGTGATGCGCTCTCGCTCACAGACCAAGCCATTGCTTATGGCAACCAAACCGTGAATGAAGCAGAAGTACGCAGCATGCTGGGCGCAATTGACCAAAGTTATCTATATGAGATTTTGCAGGCACTGCTTGCAAATGACAGTGCTGCGCTGATTGCCAAAGCAAAAGTCATGGACACCCGTAGCATCTCATTTGAAGCGGCACTGGGCGATCTATCGGGCATACTGCATCAAATTGCCATTGCTAAAACCTGTCCGGAAACCCTTGCCAATGATTTGCCAGAGCGTGCTGCACTCTTGCAGTTAGCCGAGACCATTTCTGCTGAAACCCTGCAGCTTTACTACCAAATCAGCATTCTGGGGCGCCGTGATATCGGGTTAGCGCCCGATGAGTATGCAGGCTTCACCATGACCCTGCTGCGTATGTTGGCCTTTACGCCACAAGAAAAACTATCAGATTCTGGCGAGCCAGAACGCAAAGCCGTTACCAACACTACTAATAACTTAGGCGATCAGCGTAAAGCCGTGCCAGAAGTAGCCCCTGCCGCACCGCAAATAGCATCTAGCACAACGGAATTAACATCGCCTCAACCCGTTATTAGCAGGCCAATAGCACCAGAACCTACGTTGGCCGATGCACAACAAGAGTCAAACGAGCGCAGCTTTAACGGAGATTGGCGTACGCTAGTAGAACAGCGGCTCAAACTAGGCTTGGCACGTGCATTGGCACAAAACTGCGAAATGGTCACTTATGACGAGCACAGCATTACGCTTAAAGTGGCTGAAACGCACAAGCATTTAGCGAGTCCAAACTATCAAGACAAACTAAGCGATGCGATACATCAACACTTTGGGCGTAAAATCAAATTACAGTTTGAAATCGGCAGCGAGGCCAATACCCCTGCCAAGCAAATAGCGATTGAAAAAGCGACGATTCAATCGAATGCCGAAACCGCTATTTTGCAGGATCATTTTGTGCAATCCTTGATGAGCGATTTTGGCGCCACGATTATTCCTAACTCAATTAAACCTGTTCAATAATTCATTTAATAAAGGAGCATTCAAATGATGAAAGGCGGCATGGGCAACATGATGAAGCAAGCCCAGCAAATGCAAGCAAACATGCAAAAGGCGCAGGCAGAACTAGCCACAACTGAAGTGGAAGGCTCTGCAAGCAACGGCATGGTTAAAATCACCATGACCTGTAGCCATGATGTCAAGCGTGTGGTGATTGATGATGCAGTGATGGACGACAAAGAAACATTAGAAGACTTAGTACTGCTGGCATTAAAAGATGCAAAAGCAAAAGTGGAAGCCACCTCCAGCGCGCGCATGAGTGCAGTCATGCCAGCCGGCTTTAAAATGCCTTTCTAATTTAACCCACATTACCTTGTGAAAAATCCACCCGCCCTTGAGCAATTGATCGAAGCCCTGCGTTGCCTGCCAGGCGTAGGGCCAAAATCTGCATTACGCATGGCTTACCATCTGATGCAGCGTGATCGAAAAGGTGCAGGACAGCTTGCGTATTCCATGCAGCACGCACTAGATACGATTGGCCATTGCCAACTATGTAATAACTTTAGTGAACAAGCCGTTTGTGCATTGTGTAACGCTGAGCAGCGCGAGCCTAGTATGTTATGCGTGGTGGAAATGCCTACGGATTTAATGATGCTGGAACAAACACAATCTTACGCGGGGATGTACTTTGTGCTGATGGGTCGCTTGTCGCCAATTGATGGCATTGGCCCGAAAGAAATTCACTTAGACAAACTCATTAAGCGCGTGCAAGACGGCGTCATACAAGAAGTGATTCTAGCAACCAATTACACTAGCGAAGGTGAAGCCACCGCACACTATATTAGCGAGATGGTGAAAGCACGCGGCATTGCCGTAAGCCGCATCGCACGGGGTTTACCTATGGGTGGTGAAATAGAATATGTAGATAGTGGCACGCTCTCCACCGCGCTGATTGAGCGAAAAGTCGTTGCTTAATGAGACTCTTTACTCTGAATATAATGATTGGCCCAACGGATTTCCAGCTGATTTTATAGCTTAAATAAAATCCAACAATTCTTCAGGCTGATGAATCATGACATCAGCCCCCCAAGCTTCAGGCCTATCACCGGCATCCAAATAGCCAAATAACGCAACGACTGTCTGCATGCCTGCGGCTTTTCCTGCTTGTATATCACGCTCTGCATCGCCCACATATATACAATTTGCAGGGTCCACAGCAATCTGTTCACATGCCATCAACAAAGTGGCCGGGGATGGCTTAGGCTGTGGCGCATCGTCACCACTCACCACGCAAGCAGCTTGCACATGCAAGCCCATGCTTGCCACCAGTGGCTGCGTAAAGCGTTTAGGCTTATTGGTCACAATGCCCCATGGAATTTGGCTTTCATCTAACGCAGTCAGCACGGTTTGCATGCCCACAAACAACTTGGGTTGCCGAGTAAACACTTGGTCATATAAATGTAAATACTCATCACGCAATACAATAAAATTAGGATCTTCTGGCGTCACACCAAACCCCAATCCCAATAAACCACGCGAGCCATGTGACGCAAATGGACGAATCTCATCATCGGTTAATGTTGGCCTGCCGTGACGCGTCAATTGCAAATTCAGTGCGTAGCCCAAATCTGGCGCAGTATCTACCAGCGTGCCATCCAGATCGAAAAAAATGGCTTGTATAGAACTCACGCTTCTGCCTTTTGTGCATGCACCATGTAATTCACACTGACATCGCTGTTAAGTGAGTACTGTTGTGTAAACGGTTGATAATGCAGCCCAACTTGGTCTTGTAATGTGAGCTCCGCATCACGCATCCATGATGCCAGCTCAGAAGGTTTGATAAATTTGGCATAATCATGCGTGCCACGTGGCAACATATTGAGAATATACTCCGCACCTATCACGGCCAGCAGATAGGCCTTAGGGTTGCGATGAATAGTAGAAAAAAATACCTGTCCACCCGGCTTCACCAACTGCGCACAGGCACGCACAACACTGGCGGGGTCCGGTACATGTTCTAGCATTTCCATGCAGGTCACCACATCAAACGAGGCAGGCTGTGCCGCCGCAAGTGCTTCTACTGCAATACGTTGGTAATCCACAGAAACACCAGACTCTAAGCTATGTAGTTTAGCCACATTGAGCGCTTTCTCACCCAAATCAATGCCAGTCACAATTGCGCCAGTTTGAGCCATGGATTCAGACAAAATACCCCCACCACACCCAACATCCAGCACACGTTTGCCACGTAACTGGCTACGCGTATCAATGTATTGCAAACGCAATGGATTGATTTCATGTAACGGTTTGAACTCGCTGTTTTTATCCCACCACTTATGGGCTAACACGCTAAATTTATCTAGCTCTGCGTTATCAACATTACTCATCTT
>Ga0066478_1000463_pt1 | contig 9542 bp, 9 predicted proteins | sample LakWasM116_HOW13_2_FD_59559 | JGI IMG/M metagenome (GOLD analysis project Ga0066478, IMG submission 59559) | Freshwater sediment methanotrophic microbial communities from Lake Washington under simulated oxygen tension - Sediment Metagenome 116_HOW13 | ecosystem: Environmental > Aquatic >... | reverse complement strand
CTGCAGAAATGGCTGCAGCAAATAACTCAGGTGGAAACTCGGTTTTGTAGTTAACAAGTTCCGGGTGTGCTTCCACAAAGCTGGTGTTAAAGTTAGCATCTCTAAAGTCGGGATGCTTCATGATTTCTTGGTAATATGGAATGGTGGTTTTAACACCATATACCACCATGTCATCAAGTGCTCGTCTGCCACGCTCAATGACGCCTTCCCAATCTAGCGCCCAAACAGTCAGTTTCGCGCACATCGAATCATAATAGGGCGGAATAACATAACCACTGTAAATGGCAGCATCCATTCTGACCCCAGGGCCGCCCGGAGAGTAGTAGCGCGTAATCTTACCAAAGCTTGGTAGAAAATCATTTTTAGGGTCTTCCGCATTAATGCGGTATTCCATGGCAAAGCCACGAAAATGAATTTCGCTCTGTTTGTATTGCAATGGCAGTCCGTAGGCTACGCGAATTTGCTCCTGCACAATATCCACGCCAGTGATGGTTTCTGTCACCGTGTGCTCCACTTGCAAGCGCGTATTCATTTCCATGAAGTAGAACGTATTGTCAGAATCAAGCAAGAACTCTACGGTGCCTGCATTTTCGTAACCCACTGCTTTGGCGGCTTTCACTGCCAATCCGCCAATATAGTCACGTTGTGCTTGGCTAAGTTGTGGGGAGGGTGCAATTTCAATCAGTTTTTGGTTGCGGCGTTGAATAGAGCAATCACGCTCAAACAAGTGAATCACGTTGCCATGGCTGTCGGCCAATACTTGCACTTCAATATGGCGTGGTGACACCACACATTTCTCTAAGAACACTTCCGGCTTACCAAAAGCTTTGCTCGCCTCGGAAATGACACGGTCGTAATTGGTCAGTAAATCTTTCTCAGAGTCACAACGTCGAATGCCGCGCCCACCACCGCCATTGGTGGCCTTTAGCATGACTGGGTAGCCGATTGAGTTGGCTAGCTTGACCGCCTCGTCCAAATTTTCCAAGTTACCATCACTGCCCGGTGTGCATGGAATGCCAGCACTGGTCATGGCATTGCGTGCTTGAATTTTGTCGCCCATTTGGCGAATCACATTGGCATCCGGACCAATGAATTTAATGCCACGGCGTGCGCAGATTTCGGCTAATTCCGGATTCTCGGATAAAAAACCGTAGCCAGGATGCAACGCATCACAGCCTGCGGCTACAGCCACGTTGACGATATTGTGCGCGTTCAGGTAGCCGGCAACGGGATCCGTCCCAATGTTATAGGCTTCGTCCGCTTTTTTTACATGCAATGCATGGCGATCCGCCTCTGCATAAATGGCAACCGATTTAATGCCCATCTCAGAGCACGCGCGCACAATGCGTACAGCGATTTCCCCACGATTAGCGACCAATATTTTTTTGAACACAAGACACCTAAATTCTGACTAACAAACTTTTCAATTGTAACACGGGCGTCACTGCTTATAAAGGTGACGCTGGCGACAATTTGCCCCAACGTTTAGAATGGCACTCTTCATTTAAGTATGTGGATTTGAGGAAGCAATGGAAGCGCATTACATTAATAATCTGGATTTTGCCAAGCGACAGCAAGTACTTGTGGGAGATGTACCATTGGCCAATTTGACACGCTTGAATGCGATGCTGGCAGAACAGCATGTGGCTGGTACGTCAAAAGTGAGCTTTAAGCTGGCTGGACAGTCGCATCGTTTTCAATTGCCAAGTTTGCATTTGGATGTTGAAGCAAATTTGCCCATGGTGTGTCAGCGCTGCTTAGAGTCGATCCATGTGCCCATGACGCTCCATTTTGACTATGTGATTAGTGCTGAAGATGCTACGGCGCTAGATGAGAATGATGATTTGGATTGGGTTGAGTCATCCGAGGCGATGGATATACAGGCTCTAATAGAAGATGAGTTGTTGATTGCGTTGCCGATTGCGCCAGTACATCAGACGCAATGTAAGCAGTTAAATCTGGAGAGCGGGGAAAAGCCCAATCCGTTTTCTGTATTAAAGGCCTTAAAAAAGGACGGAAATTAAGATAATTTATGACAATATGTTGTGTTTTGATTTACACATGAACACAAAATAGATTATTATTATGGATTAGTCACTTATCGCATATTTTACATGATTGCCATTAATCTTCATTTTTGGCAGTTTTTAATTGGAGTACATTATGGCAGTTCAACAAAATAAAAAGTCACCTTCAAAACGTGGCATGCATCGTTCACACGATTTCTTAACAAACCCACCATTAGCCGTTGAGCCAACGACAGGTGAGACACACTTGCGTCATCACGTGAGCCCAAATGGCTACTACCGTGGTCGTAAAGTAATGCCAGCTAAAGGTGAGTAATTGTTAATCTGCTGCTATCTTTATTGATACAAAAGCAAGGTTAATTAAATGCGCCGCACTGTGACAAGTGCGGCGTTTGCATATCTAGCTTGAGTTAATCACAGGCCATTGGCCCATTTGAATGCACGTTTGGATACTATTATGACCACATCTCACCATCACCCGCACATGGATATCACGATTGCAATTGACGCCATGGGCGGTGACCATGGGCCGCACGTAACTGTGCCGGCGGCAATTCAAGCTATTCGAGAAAATGCCAGAGTAAATATCGTTTTGGTAGGATTGCAAGATGCGATTCAGGCTGAGATGACTGCACATAAGGTCAGCACTAGTCCGCGTCTACGCATTCATCATGCCAGCGAAGTGGTGCAAATGGACGAATCCCCACAGAGTGCTTTGAAAAACAAAAAAGACTCTTCCATGCGCGTCGCCATTAATATGGTGAAAACCGGAGAGGCGCATGCCTGTGTCAGCGCCGGTAACACTGGCGCATTGATGGCTACTGCGCGTTTCGTTTTAAAAACACTGCCTGGAATTGATCGACCTGCCATTGCCTCTTCATTGCCTTCGGAAAAAGGGACAACTTTTATGTTGGACTTGGGTGCCAATGCAGACTGCACGCCTGAGCATTTGTACCAATTTGCCATCATGGGGGCGATGTTGGTCAGCAGCGTTGAAAACAAGCCGAATCCAAGCATTGGTTTATTGAATATTGGCTCAGAAGAAATCAAAGGCAATGAGGTAGTGAAGCAGGCGGGCGAATTGTTGCGCAATAGTCACCTCAATTTCTATGGCAATATTGAAGGCGATGATATTTTTAAAGGTACCACCGATATTGTGGTGTGTGATGGCTTTGTAGGTAATGTGTCTTTAAAAACGACCGAAGGCTTGGCCCACATGATGGGCAAATTTTTAACGCAAGAGTTTAAAAAGAACTGGCTAACCAAGCTGATGGCGCTAGGGGCGATGCCTGTATTAAAGGCGTTCAAAAAACGTTTGGATCCGCGCCGTTACAATGGCGCGAGTTTCCTCGGTTTGCGCGGTATCGTTGTGAAAAGTCACGGCGGTGCAGACAGTGTGGCGTTTTGCAATGCCCTACATGTGGCTATTGATGAGGCGGGCAGTGGTATGTTAAAACGCATCTCTGAGCAGCTGGAATTGGAGCATGCGCAAATTCTTTCTACGTCAACAGTCACTGAGCAAACAGCTTAAATGGTAGGTTTTGCAGCACTTTTCAGGCATAATCTCACGCTATGATTTATTCAAAAATAGCCGGGACAGGTAGCTACCTCCCACCCAAAATCCTCACCAATCAAGATTTAGAAAAAATGGTGGATACCACCGATGAGTGGATTTTTTCCCGCACCGGAATACGTGAGCGTCACATTGTTGAGCAGGAAACCACGAGTGATCTTGCCTATGAGGCATCTAAGCAAGCAATTTTAGCGGCGTCTGTGCAAGCCTCAGACATCGATTTGATTATTGTAGCAACCACCACGCCGGACAAAATATTCCCAAGCGTTGCCACCATGGTGCAGCGTAAGTTAGGTATTTCTGGCTGTCCTGCATTTGATATTCAGGCAGTATGTAGTGGGTTTGTGTATGCATTGGCAGTAGCTAATAACTTTATTAAAGCGGGTACTAACCGTTGTGTATTAGTCATTGGCGCAGATAGTTTTTCTCGCATTACAGATTACACGGATCGCAGTAACTGTATCTTGTGGGGCGATGGTGCTGGGGCTGTGATTTTACAAGCAGGTACTGAACAAGGCGTTATTTCCACACATATTCATGCGGATGGGCAATATGAAAAAATGTTGCATGTACCCAGAAGTGGTGGAAAGCAAGATTACGTGCAGATGGAAGGCAATGCCGTCTTTAAAGTGGCCGTGAACACCTTGGATCAAATTGTAGACGAGACCTTGACTGCCAACGGATTGCAAAAATCCGATGTGGACTGGTTGGTGCCGCACCAAGCCAATATTCGTATTTTGCAGGCAACTGCTAAAAAATTAGATATGTCGATGGATCGCGTTGTGGTGACTGTAGATAAACATGGGAACACCTCTGCGGCCTCTATCCCGCTTGCCTTGGACACTGCGGTACGTGATGGTCGAATTCAGCGCGGGCAAATCGTTCTCATGGAAGCGTTTGGTGGCGGATTCACTTGGGGTTCCGCGCTTGTTAAGTATTAATACCGTATTTTAGGAATATTTCAGCATGCAGAATTTCGCATTTTTCTTTCCAGGTCAGGGTTCTCAATCGGTTGGTATGATGGCTGGTTTTGAAGGTTTGGCTGTCATTCAAGAGACATTTCAGCAGGCCTCGGACACTCTCAAGACAGACTTTTGGGGGATGGTGACCGAGCCTAACGAATTGTTGAACCAGACACAACATACACAACCGCTGATGTTAACAGCAGGTGTTGCTACTTGGCGTGCTTATCAACAGCTGGGCGGCACTGCGCCGAGTGTGTTGGCTGGCCATAGCTTGGGTGAGTACACCGCGCTAGTGGCAGCAGGTGCGCTCAGCTTTGAGGATGCTTTACCTCTAGTGAAGTTCCGCGCTGAAGTAATGCAAAGCGCCGTGCCGGAAGGGCAAGGGGCGATGGCGGCTATTCTTGGGCTGGACGATGATGTGGTGCGTGCTGTTTGTGCCGAGTCAGCGCAGGGCGAGGTATTAGAAGCCGTGAATTTTAACTCGCCCGGACAAGTGGTGATTGCTGGCAATAAAGCGGCAGTAGAGCGCGGCATGGAGTTGGCAAAAGCCAAAGGTGCAAAACGTGCGTTGCCGTTGCCTGTAAGCGTACCTTCGCACTGTGCATTAATGAAACCTGCCGCAGAAAAATTGGCTGAGTACTTGAAGTCTGTACAGGTGCAAGTACCTAACATCAGCGTGCTACATAATGCTGATGTAAAAAGCTATACGGATGTAGATGCAATTAAGCATGCTTTAGTACAGCAATTGTATAGCTCGGTCAGATGGGTGGAAACAGTGCAAGCGATTCATCAGCAAGGTGTTGCCGTGGCTGCGGAATGTGGTCCAGGTAAAGTGTTGGCTGGACTCACCAAACGCATTGTGGCAGATATGAGCTGTGTTGCGTTGACAAATCAAACATCTATTAATGAGTTTATCTCATTATAATTTTATAAAAAATACTCATTAATACCAATATATTACAGGGGATATCTAATGTTAAACAATCAAATAGCGTTGGTCACAGGTGCCAGCCGTGGTATTGGTGCAGCCATTGCAAAGGCACTTGGTGAACAAGGCGCTACCGTGATTGGTACGGCAACTTCTGCTGCTGGTGCTGATGCAATTACTGCAGCATTGAAAACTGCTGGCGTGAATGGCGTGGGCTTGGCATTAGATGTGACACAACCTGAACAAGTGGATGCTGTGTTGAAACAAATTGCCGAGCAATATGGGGATGTGGCTATTCTTGTGAATAACGCCGGGATTACTAAAGATACACTATTGATGCGGATGAAGGACGAAGATTGGGATGCAGTACTGAACACCAATCTTAAATCTGTATTTCGCATGAGTCAGGCCGTGTTGCGCCCGATGATGAAAGCGCGTCAAGGTCGTATTATCAACATTTCTAGTGTGGTAGGCCATATGGGTAATGCAGGCCAAACTAACTACGCAGCAGCCAAGGCAGGTATGACAGGGTTTACAAAATCTTTAGCGGCCGAAGTAGGTAGCCGTGGGATTACCGTGAATTGTGTGGCACCTGGCTTTATTGAAACCGATATGACGGCTGAACTACCGGAAGATATTAAACAGCAGATGTTGACGCGAGTGCCGCTAGCACGTTTGGGCCATGTGGATGAGATTGCGGCTACAGTGGCCTTTTTGGCTTCGCCAAGTGCTGCGTATATTACTGGTGAGACTATTCATGTGAATGGTGGTATGTATTGCGCTTAATACTTATTGTGTAAATTAATAAGTATTTTTTGTGTTATTGCGTAGTTTTGCTAGAATGTGCGCTTAGCAAAACAACGCTAATTTTTAACTAAAGGGGTATTTAGATGTCTGACATCGAACAACGCGTAAAAAAAATCGTTTGTGAACAATTAGGTGCAAACGAAGCTGACGTAAAAAATAATTCATCTTTTGTGGATGATTTAGGAGCTGATTCACTTGATACAGTTGAGTTGGTTATGGCACTTGAGGAAGAGTTTGACTGCGAGATTCCAGATGATGAAGCAGAAAAAATTACGACAGTGCAACAAGCGATTGACTACGTCAACGCCAACCTCAAATAAATTCCATACTTATCAGCTCTCGAGAGAGGGCTGATTTCTTAATATGACTAAACGCAGAGTAGTAGTGACGGGTTTAGGCGTAGTTTCTCCGGTGGGTATCGGGGTTTCTACCGCTTGGCAAAACCTCATTGCAGGCCGATCAGGCATCACCCGTATCACCAAATTTGATCCAAGTAATTTTGCATCGCAAGTAGCTGGTGAAGTGAAAAACTTCAACGTAGAAGATTTTCTGCCAGCTAAAGATGCAAGACGCATGGACACTTTTATTCAATACGGCTTAGCCGCGGGGATAGAAGCGTTCAAAGATTCCGGTATCGAAGTGACCGAGCAAAATGCCGAGCGTATTGGCGTAGCCATTGGTTCTGGTATTGGTGGCTTGGGCTTAATTGAATCCACCAACGATACTTATGATGAAGGTGGTCCACGCAAAGTGTCTCCATTCTTCATTCCCGGCACTATCATTAATATGATCTCCGGCAATCTATCCATTATGTTTGGCTTAAAAGGGCCAAATGTAGCCATTGTGACAGCCTGTACGACGGGTACACACTGTATTGGTGATGCTTCAAGAATGATTGAGTACGGGGATGCCGATGTCATGGTGGCAGGCGGTGCTGAAGCTGCCATTACTGAGCTGAGTGTTGCGGGCTTTGCCTCTGCACGTGCGCTATCTAACAGGAACGATGACCCGGCAACAGCTAGTCGCCCTTGGGATAAAGACCGTGATGGATTTGTGATTGGCGAAGGTGCTGGCGTATTGGTGTTGGAAGAGTATGAGCATGCCAAGGCGAGAGGCGCTAAAATCTATGCTGAGCTTTCTGGCTATGGCATGAGTGCTGATGCCTACCATATGACTGCGCCTAACATGGATGGACCTAGACGTTCGATGGTCAATGCGTTGAAAAATGCTGGGGTGAATCCAACGGATGTGCAGTTTATGAATGCGCATGGCACTTCTACACCGCTGGGTGATACCAATGAAACCAATGCCATCAAAGCCACATTTGGTGACCATGCATACAATTTAGTGGTGAACTCGACTAAATCAATGACAGGTCACTTATTAGGCGGAGCAGGTGGGTTGGAGTCTGTCTTTACGGTACTTTCTATTCACCATCAATTATCGCCGCCTACCATCAACCTGATGAATCCGGATCCAGATTGTGATTTGGATTACTGCGCGAATACAGCACGTGATCTTAAAATCAATTATGCCCTGAAGAACAATTTTGGGTTTGGTGGCACCAACGGTAGCTTGTTGTTTAAAAAAGTCTAGCGCTTGGTATGTTAAAAAAGCCTGTGTTAACCATAGCACAGGCTTTTTTGTTTGTAGCTGCTATGGTTTAATTGTGCATGATGAATAAGCAACACACCTATTTGATTAATGGCGGCACAGATGATGCCGTGAGTACGTTAGACCGTGGTTTGAGCTATGGCGATGGCGTATTTCGCACTTTCCAAGTGGTGGATTGCGTACCGGTCAACTGGCCCATTCAGTACCAAAAACTGGTCGCCGACTGTGGTGCCATTGGTATTGTTTGCCCCAGTGCAGAGTTACTGATGGCTGACTTTCAGGTACTGTTTGCGATAGATGAGACAGCGGTGGCTAAAGTCATGATTACGCGTGGGATTGGCGAACGTGGCTATGCACCACCCGCGGTGACTACGCCTACACGTATCGTGTTGAAATCGCCAATGCCAGTATATGCAGAAACTAACTTCAGCGAAGGAGTGTCTTTATATGTGTGCAAAACGCCAGTGGCGCACCAACCCATGCTGGCTGGCATTAAACATTTAAATCGCTTGGAAAACGTGCTGGCGCGTGCTGAAAGTCTAGACCCTGTTTATGTGGATGGGCTCATGCTGGATGTGGATGGCCATGTGATTGAGTGCACGAGCGCCAATTTTTTTATACGGATTGGCAAGCGCTTGATTACACCGGATGTGACGCAAGCAGGCGTGGCAGGTGTGACTAGGCAGCGTATTCTAGACTTGGCACATTATCTTCAGTTGACAGCTGAGATAGGCCATATCCGTTTAAGTGATGTGTTGTCGGCAGATGAAGTCATTATATGTAATAGCCTATATGGTGCTTGGCAAGTAAGACGTATTGGCGATACCCATTGGCCGGCTGGATCGCTAGCCCATGATTTAAGAGAGTTGCTTAAGGTATGATAAAAAAATTACGGTTGCTACTATGGATAGCAATCATCGGATGTGTTGGGTTAGCAGCCTGGATGGCGTACTACGCGAAAACACCGCTCAATATCCGACCGGACGCGCAAGAAATTACGATCAAGCCCAATAGTAGCTTGAGAAGTATTGCTAAGCAGTTGGTTGCGCAAGGCGTACTTAAGACAGAATGGCCTTTTGTATTGTTGGCCAAAGCGCTCAAGAAAGAGCCTTACCTACAAGCTGGCGATTACACGCTCAATAAAAATATCAATCCATATCAACTGCTATTGTCACTTAACCATGGCAAATCGACACAAGGCAGCATTACATTTATTGAGGGTAAAACGTTTAAGCAAATGCGTCAGCGCTTAGCTAAAAACGATGCAATTAAACATACGATTCATGGGCTGTCTGACGCAGAGGTCATGCAAGTAGTGGGGCGAGGGGAGCATCATGCGGAGGGATTGTTCTTTCCGGATACTTTTTACTTTGACCGAGGCACTTTGGATACGGTGGTGTTAAAGCGCGCCTATGAAATCATGCAAAATAGGCTCACCAAAGCATGGGCGACCAAAGCGGATGGTTTGCCATATAAAACCAGCTATGATGCTTTAATCATGGCTTCTATCATCGAAAAAGAAACCGGTAAAGCCAGTGAGCGTGAAATGATTGCTGGCGTGTTTATCAATCGGCTACGCATAGGCATGCGTTTACAGACGGACCCCACTATTATCTATGGCATGGGCG
>Ga0066478_1000460_pt1 | contig 9597 bp, 9 predicted proteins | sample LakWasM116_HOW13_2_FD_59559 | JGI IMG/M metagenome (GOLD analysis project Ga0066478, IMG submission 59559) | Freshwater sediment methanotrophic microbial communities from Lake Washington under simulated oxygen tension - Sediment Metagenome 116_HOW13 | ecosystem: Environmental > Aquatic >... | reverse complement strand
CGGCCCATCACCACTTAAAGTGGACAAATCAGTCACCATTAAAGCCGAGCCTGCAAAAGTTTGGGCATTGGTAAAAGATTTTGGCAACATGCAAAAATGGCACCCGGCAATTGCCAGCACTAAACTTGAGAAAAAAGGTGATGAAACCTTTAGAACACTGACGCTTAAAAGCGGCGGCACTATCTACGAAAAACTGCGCAGCATAGATGAAGGTGACATGAAAATCAGATACGAGATCGTAAGCAGCGGCTTACCTCTGACTGATTACAATGCATTCATGATCGTAACCAAAGGTGCGAAACCAGGCGAAACCAACGTGCAATGGGTTGGCCGTTTTTACCGCCTGTACAAACTGAACCCACCGATCCCGGCTGGTCAGGATGACGAAACTGCGTTAAAAGCAATCAATGATATCTTTGATGCTGGTTTAGCCGGTTTGCAAAAAGCTGCTGAATCATCAAAGTAAATAACCGCGAAGATTCACAAAAATGGTCATTTATGCAATGGATACGTGACCTTTTTTGACAGTTCAAGCGGGATACAAACCAATAATTGTCATTTAGCGTAAGAATGCAGCACAAAAAGCGGAACAAAGTTCCGCTTTTTTATTGCCTCTCAGCAAAATAAAATATTCAACTGCAACAGTCCATTTCAATGGCTTATTCAAACTGCCTCAATAAGTAATCTGTCACAAAAAATAACCTATCATTATGATTATTAGGTAAATATATGCAACACATACCATTAGCGGATTTCAGCGACTGAGCCTTATGAAGCATACGTCGTATAAAACAACGGCAGCCGGGTGACATACAACCACTAGCTTTTATAAAGAATTGGCATAACTGTTGCATGCTTATTCAGCAACAGGCCAATCAGATTGGTTGTCTTGTCTGGATGCTTAAATATTTATAAAAAAGGAACTCATTATGAAACAAGTACAAAAAGGTTTTACCTTAATCGAGCTGATGATTGTAGTTGCAATTATCGGTATTCTGGCTGCGGTTGCTATTCCAGCTTACCAAAACTACACCATCACTTCAGCTGAAAAATCTTGTATGATTGAAGTGAAATCCTATGCAAACAGCTCATTGGTACAATTTGCTCAAGGCGACTCACCTGTCAGCGCTCCTAAATTAGGCGCATGTACTTCTATTGACACTCCAGCAAGTGCAACTGCTGTTATCGCTGGCACACCAAGATCTCCAGGTGTAAAAACTGCACAATGCGACTTGGGCAACGGCGCAACTTGCACATTGTCATAATGTAGCAAAATGGGTGTAAGCAGTATCAAACACCTGATATAAAAAAAGAGACCTGAAATGGTCTCTTTTTTTATCGATAAAAGCTATCAAAATTCTGATACTCATCCATAAAACAATCATGGCCGCACTGTCAGATGCACTTAATATCAGCAACATAGCACCATCATGCATTTAGCTATGACCAGCTACTCCTATGAATTAAAAGTCAAACACGCCATAAAGTTTATTTAAAAATCGAAGCCATATTTCTTGGTGGCTGATTACAAACCAATGTCATGGCGTAAAGATATAATACCCTGTCATCGATGAACGCTGCACTTAAAGCAGATGATTAATCCATGTGCACTTGTAATCAATGTACACTTGAAGTTGAAATGACCACTTATGTTAAAACGTATATTTTTCCATACCAGCGCATCAAACGTTAACCTGCTTTTTATCGGCCTGATGTTTTTACTGCCGTTTATTAACATGTATCATCAACTGCCAATCTCATCGTTCTATTCAGAGTGGATTGCAGGTGCGCTAGGCTTGGTTGCAGCAGCACCCATGTTAAGCGCAGCATCACGGTCAGCCATAAAAATCCCACAAATATCTCTGGTCTTTTTAGGATTAGCGGTCATTGCAGGCGTGCAATGGATAATAGGCATGCTGCACTCAACCCAATACGCACTTTTAATTCTTTCTTATTTGATCTGGGCATTCTTCTTAACGATACTTGGCAGCCACCTGCGCCGTGAACTGGGCTGGGATAAACTGGTAAGCACCCTGGCGTTCTTTCTGCTCATTGCCGGCATCATTAATGGCGGTATAGTAGTACTGCAAATCGTAACGCGTACAGGTGGAACTATTCCGTTTCTACCGCTACTATCGAGTTACGGGCCATTCGCACAGGAAAACCATTTTGCCGACTTTACTGCGCTGGCAGTCGCATCACTTATATACCTCTACGTGAAAGGCCGCTTCTCTACTGCTTTTTCTGCATTGCTGCTGATCTGGTTCCTGCTGATGCTGGCAATTTCAGGTTCCAGAAGTTCATGGCTATATTTAATGGCTGCTGCAGCTTTAGCGTTTGCCTTGCAGACAAAGTCAATTCAACAAAATAGAAACTCAGCAGCCACGCGCAATTTACTTTATATGAGCCTGGCAACACTTCCGGCATTTGTCCTTGTGCATGTGTTTACTTATTACGTCGCTCCCGACGGGTTATTCAACCTCACCACTGATCGCATTGTAAACGCTGTCAATATTGACACCCCATCGGCAAGATTACAGCTCTGGTACGATAGCCTTCGCCTATTCTGGCAATCACCCTGGCTAGGGATCGGGGCTGGAAAAATAAATGCCGAGTCTTTTTTGCTGCTGGATACAACAACGGCAATGTCTTCTAACCGTATTTTTGAAAATAGCCACAACCTCTTTTTACATCTGCTGACTGAAATGGGCATTGGCGCATTTTTAATTACAGTCGCGTGCCTCACTGTCTGGATTCGTCAATTCAAATGGCGTGAGTTCAGTATGGAAACATGGTGGCTGATGACTTTACTGAGCATACTAGGCATCCACAGCATGCTGGAGTATCCACTCTGGTATGCCTATTTTCTGGGAATAACCGCGATATTATTAGGGGCTGGCGATGAAAAAATCATCACCATCAACACCCATCGGCAATCAAGTAAAATAATCGCAAAATTAACACGTAGCAGCCTGGCGATTGTTTTGCTGTTAGGGTCGTTCAACCTTGGCGCAATGTTAATCGCCCACATGAAGCTGACAGACGCAATCAATCAGCCAGTCAATGTTGCAATCGACCAGCAAAAAGAACAACTAGACTGGATCTATCATTACACATTACTTTCCCCCTACGCAGAGCTGATGTACGCGGTTTCCATGAATGTGGATCGCAACGATATGGACGATCAGATTGCCATGAATCAGTCTGCGATGGACTTTAGGCCATTCAGCAAAATCGCTTACCAACAGGTAGTACTATTAAAACTGAAAGGCGATGATCATAATGCCCAAAAACTACTAAAACGTACGTTAATGGTTTATCCGGCTAACTTAAAAAGCATTGCAGAATCAATGCCCGCCGAATATCGTAAAGAATTACTCGAAGTATTGAAAGCAGTGAACCCTGCGTTATTAACCGGAATTACCGCTAACTCATGAAAAACGCCTGTCAGCGTAAAATCAAATGTCAGGGCAAACAACACAGCTTGGCTCCATGCAGCATCCACCAGGAATAACGCTCTTTAGTGCATGAATGCCAACAGATGAATCTTGATGACCTGATTAAACCTACAAAAATCGTCCAACTGATTACCCTTACGAGCAAACCATGTTCCGTGCTAATACATTGCTAATATTAAAATTTCTTGTTTTTTCTTTATTTATAGGCCTGATAGGGATATCGCCCAGTCTGAAAATCATTCCGCAAACACTGACTGCCATGAGCCTGCATGACAGCCAGCGCCTGGTCGAATTATTATTGATTAGCCTAGTCCTGCTGGAAAGCGTAGCTTCGAGAGCAAGCACATCCAGCTTCGCGATTAACAATGCCACACGCTACGCCTTTTATACCCTGACCGCACTAGCGATCATTTCATCGTATTTAGCAATTTCGCCACGGCATGCCTTGATTGAAATCAGCCTGTTTGCAGGATTATTCTATCTGGCTTTATTGATTGCACGTTTGTACCATGAGAATAGTGCGCAACTGATCAAACGCCTTACTTATGTTTTCTGGGGTGGCATCTTGCTATCTATGATTGCCTTTTATGTGGGTTATTTCACCGCAATAATTTTCAAAGCCCCGGTGGTTTGGCCAGCACCTATTACTGGCTTTAACAACATCAGATTCTTTAACCAATATCAGCTATGGACTTTGGGTTTAATCACGCTGCCCTTACTCACGCTTGACTTTAACAATACGCGCGCGCATTGGCGGCACCTGGACTTGCAGCGGGGCTTGCGCTGGGCCTTACACCTGGGCTTGGTTGCCTGGTGGGTATTGCTGTTTCATTCAGCATCACGCGGTGTGCTGCTATCCTGGGGCATCGGTATATTGATTACCGCTTTCATTTACAGGAAATTAGCCTGGCCGTTTATACGCTTACAACTGGCACATATCACGATTGGTTTTTTGAGCTATCAAATATTATTCGAGCTTGTTCCATTACTAAGAGGGTTTGCCGTAGTCACCGGAACGGTGGTGCGGGATACCACTCGTGATCGTATTGAGTTATGGAGTCAGTCACTTCATTTTATTCAAGACCACCCTGTTTTCGGCATTGGTCCAATGCAGTTCGCATGGTACAGCCCTATCAGCGCACACCCGCATAACAGCGTACTGCAACTCATGACCGAACTGGGGTTACCGGCAGCTTTACTGCTGTTAACAATCACGTGCTATGGCTTGCGCTGCTGGTTGAAAAAATTCAATATTGCCAGCCTGCAATCCAAAACCAATCAAGATCGCAGTTTAGCAATAGTACTATTATTTACTGTTGTTACTAATGCCGCATATTCGCTAGTGGACGGTGTCATTGTAATGCCCATCAGCCAGGTCATGATGTTTACATTGATAGGATTAATGATAGGTTATTATATTGATGGCAAGGCGACTGAAATAAATGTAAGCAAAAGAAAATCCTTATGCAAACCGTTATTTGCCGGCATCGTACTGATCACGCTGGTTTGGTCGACCTTACCTGAAATTTTGCAGAATGCGGCAGGTAACGAGAAAAGATTCTCCATGGGCTACACAGCGCTAGGCCCTCGTATCTGGCTGGAGTTCAAGTAAACCAGTAATCAATTTTGATATGCTAGGCGAACGAATCGGCTGTATGCTGCGCGGCGAAAGACCTCATGCCTGACAGCTGATCCCACATCAGCATGATGTCCAGCAAATCGGCATCTGTTCGCAGAATCTCGACTTCAGTCAATGCTACTACCTGCTTAATCTGGTGTCCGTTATTGATAGGGTGCTTAGCTGCGGGAGAACCGCCGCGCAATATTAATTTCCTGTTGTCATGAAAGCAAAGCCCCAGGTCACCCTTGGTGAGGTAAATCAGTTGCGGTGCCTGGGTTACATTCATACGCAGAGGGTCTATGCCTTTACCTACTTTTTCTATAAAACACACATCAGCAAGCTCTTGCTTGCGGTCAGACGACAACTTTGCCAGCGGCTCAAGAAAATCCAGTAAGGTTTTATCAAATAGATTCATAAAATTTAAATTAACACCCTGTGTGCACTGCAATAACCATGTTGAATATGCAGAATCTGCCCTACATGCTTAACTGATTGATTGCCAGGACTTAATTCAAACTTATCATCCTGTGCATGCATTAATATTGCCTGTTATTGCATCCTCGCCGTTATAATTCGTATATTGTATTTATTGACCATCAACGCATTACTTAACGCTCGCAGCTATAAAAAATGAATTACACACCCCCGCTTGAATTAACCAACCTTCATGTAAATCAGAGCAAAATTGATGCCAGTGTGATCTGGCTTCATGGCTTAGGTGCTGACGGCTATGACTTTGAACCCGTAGCTAAACAGCTCTTAAAGCCTGACGCATTGCCGAATGTAAGATTTATTCTGCCACATGCCCCTGAAATGGCGGTTACCCGTAACAACGGCTATGTTATGCCGGCATGGTATGACATCTATGGAACGATCCCGGTAAGTGAAGAGGATGAAGCCGGAATCAATGCCAGCAAGCGTTACATCGAGTCATTGATTCAAACTGAAATTAATCGTGGCATTCCCAGTGAACGTATTGTAGTCGCCGGATTTTCGCAAGGGGGTGCTATCGCCTTGCATACTGTGGTCAGGTATCCGCAGAAACTTGCAGGTATACTGGCGCTGTCAACCTATCTGCCGCTGCATTCAAAATTAAGCGCGGAAGCACATAAAGCCAATCAGGACACACCAATCTTCATGGCGCACGGTATTTTCGATGATGTCATCAGTCTGGACATGAGCAAAATTTCACGTAATTTGCTACAGAATTGTCAATATTTCGTCAATTGGCATGAGTACAGCATGGCGCACTCAGTATGTGCTGAAGAGATTGCAGATATTCAGGAATTTTTAAAACAGGTTTTATCATAAGATTTGCCACAAGATTTGATAGAATAGCAACTCACTCACCATAAAATATTCTGCGTTATGTCCGCTTCTAAAAATGAAAAACCAGCCGCTGCTGCTCCAGCCGAGGCACTCGCTTCTGCAGGCAATTATGAGCAGGCATTCAGTGAGTTGGAACAGATTGTCGGTCAAATGGAATCTGGACAGATGTCTCTGGAAGATTCACTCACGGCATACAAACGTGGAAACTCGCTACTTGAATTCTGCCAGAAATCTCTGGCTAATGTTGAACAGCAAGTCAAAATACTGAATGACCGCCAGCAGTTAACCCCGTTCAACTCTGAAAACGAATAAGCAAGCATGACTGAAAACACTGCTCCAGATTTCGCAGCTTGGGCGAAAGCAAAACAGACCCGCATAGAAGAAGTGCTTGACGAAGCGCTGCCACCTGACAGCCAGGAACCCCATAAACTGCATAGCGCGATGCGTTATAGCGCACTGGGCGGCGGGAAACGCGTGCGCGCATTGCTTTGTTATGCAGCGGCGGAACTCTGCAACACCGGGATCGAAGTTACTGATGCAGCCTCTGCCGCGATTGAATTGATTCACGCCTACTCCCTGGTGCATGACGACATGCCCTGTATGGACGATGACGAATTGCGCCGCGGCAAACCAAGCTGCCATAAGCAATATGATGATGCCACGGCTTTATTGGCAGGCGATGCCCTGCAAAGCCTCGCATTCGACGTCTTATCAACACCGCAGCTTAGTGCAAATGCCAATCTGCAGATCAGCATGCTGAATATTCTGGCCAAGGCGGCGGGCTCTACCGGCATGGCCGGCGGCCAGGCCATTGATTTAGACTCAGTCGGCAAAACACTCACCCAGCTGGAACTGGAAGACATGCACCAGTTGAAGACAGGCGCACTGATTCAGGCAGCCGCATTACTGGGCGCAGCAAACGGCACGTTTGATCAGGTATCCGCAGTGCATACTTATGCAGAAAATATCGGCCTTGCATTTCAGGTGGTTGACGATATTCTGGATGCCGAAGCAGATACCGCTACGCTAGGTAAAACCGCAGGTAAAGATGCAGATAGCAACAAGCCAACTTATGTCACCATTTTAGGTTTGGATGTTGCCAAAGCCCTGGCTGAACAGCTGCACACCACCGCAATCGCGGCATTGGCTCCGTTTGGTGACCAGGCTTTACGCTTGCGCCAGCTTGCCGGATTTATTACACAACGCAGTTTTTAATAACTTTTAAACCACCTCTCTTGTGACTTCGCTACTCGATACCATTGATTACCCTCAGCAGCTACGCCAGCTGGAACGCAGACAACTTGCGCAGCTCGCTCAGGAACTGCGTTTATTCCTGATTGAAAGTGTTGCAAAAACCGGCGGGCATCTTGCCTCGAATCTGGGGGTGGTAGAACTGACTATCGCGCTACACTACGTGTTTAATACGCCGGATGACAAACTGGTCTGGGATGTAGGTCACCAGACTTATCCGCACAAGATTCTCACGGGTCGCCGTAACAGAATGCAAGGTTTACGCAAACCACAAGGCATTGCCGGTTTTCCGCGTCGCGGCGAAAGCGAATACGACACCTTTGGCACCGGACATTCGAGCACTTCGATCTCAGCGGCATTAGGCATGGCCGTTGCTGCCCAGAAAACAGGCAGCGAACGACGCTCGGTCGCAATCATTGGCGACGGCGCAATGACTGCCGGCATGGCATTTGAAGCGCTCAACAATGCAGGAAGCATGGATGCCAACCTGCTCGTAATACTCAATGATAACGACATGAGTATTTCTAACAACGTCGGCGCACTCAACAAATATCTAGCCAAACTATTATCCAGCCGCTTTTATGGCACTGTCAGGAAGTCCGGGAAAAAAGTTCTGTCGGCCGTGCCGCCAATGATGGAGTTTGCCAAACGCGCTGAAGAGCATGTTAAAGGCATGGTCATGCCGGGCACTTTATTTGAAGAGTTTGGCTTTAACTATATCGGCCCCATTGATGGCCACGACCTCAATGCATTGATTGATACCCTGCACAATATTAAAGAGCTTAACGGGCCCCAGTTCCTGCATATCGTCACGCAAAAAGGCAAAGGTTTCGAGCCAGCAGAAGACAACCCGAATAAATTCCACGGTGTAGGCAAGTTTGACCCGGCCAACGGCAATGCTATCAGCTCTAGTACGGTAAAAACCTATACCGAGGTTTTCGGCGACTGGCTGGTTGATATGGCTGCTGCAGACCAGCGCCTGATTGGCGTTACACCGGCCATGTGCGATGGTTCAGGCCTGAATGCCTTTGCCACTGCATATCCAGATCGCTATTTTGATGTAGGCATCGCTGAACAGCATGCCCTCACATTCGCTGCCGGCATGGCATGCGATGGATTAAAACCTGTCGTCGCGATTTACAGCACATTCCTGCAGCGCGCTTATGACCAGCTGATACATGATATTGCCCTGCAAAACTTGCCGGTGTTGCTGGCAATAGACCGCGCCGGCCTCGTTGGCGCTGATGGCCCCACACATGCAGGCAGTTTCGACCTTGCCTACCTGCGCTGTATTCCGAATATCGTCATCATGACACCAAGCAATGAGAACGAATGCAGGCAAATGCTGACTACAGGCTTTCAATACCCCGGAGTTTCAGCAGTGCGCTATCCACGCGGCAGCGGTACCGGCGCCCATATTGAAAGCGCATTAACCCCGATTGAGATTGGCAAAGGCAAGATTGTAAGGAACGGTAAAAAGGTAGCTATCCTCGCCTTTGGCTCCATGCTCACGCCTGCGCTGCAGGCAGCAGAAACAATAGATGCAACCGTTGCAGATATGCGCTTTGTAAAGCCTATCGATACAGAACTGATCAGCGAGCTGGTCAACACCCATTCCTACATTGTGACCGTGGAAGAAAACTGCATTATGGGTGGAGCCGGTTCCGCAGTGATGGAAGCCTTGCAGGCAATGCAGAAAAATATCACCAAGCCAGTCAAAACACTCTGCCTCGGCCTGCCTGATCAATTTATTGAACATGGCGTACATGAAACTATGCTCAGCGAATGCGGTCTAGACAGTCAAGGAATTGCCAACGCAATTGCGAAGTTAATAACCTAGTGTTATACTCAACTATTAATTAAAAAGTCATCAAGTCAAAAACAATGAGCCAAACAAAATCGCAAAGCCCTATTGAAGACGTACAGAACACCGCTGAT
>Ga0066478_1000442_pt1 | contig 10181 bp, 9 predicted proteins | sample LakWasM116_HOW13_2_FD_59559 | JGI IMG/M metagenome (GOLD analysis project Ga0066478, IMG submission 59559) | Freshwater sediment methanotrophic microbial communities from Lake Washington under simulated oxygen tension - Sediment Metagenome 116_HOW13 | ecosystem: Environmental > Aquatic >... | reverse complement strand
TAAGGTATTGCCAATGGTCGCGGCTTCATCCAATTTAGTGATAATGCAGCCATCCAACGCGCGGCCTTTATATGCACGGATCACATCAGTTAATGTTTCACCGGTGCAAGTAGCGTTCAGGCACAGCAGCTTTTTGATATTCACATTCATTTTAGAAAGCATGGCGATTTGTTCTGTCACCATGCGGTCACGTTGGCTCACACCTACGGTATCCACTAAAATGCAGTGTTTGTGTTTGAGTTCATTCAAGGCGATTTTCAAATCGGCTTCATCTTTCACTGCATAGACCATCACGCCTAAAATCTTGCCGTAGATACGCAGTTGCTCATGACCACCAATCCTGTAGCCATCTGTAGTGATGAGGCCTAAGTTTTGTGTGCCATGTTTCATGACATAGCGTGCAGCCAATTTAGCCGTAGTAGTGGTTTTACCCACGCCAGTTGGGCCTACCAAAGCAAATACGCCGCCTTGGTCTAATAATTCGCTTTCGTCTTTAATCGTATCTAAGTTTCTGGCCAATGCACCTTTGATCCAAGCCAATGCGCGGTTCATTTCCAGGCTGTTTGGTAATTTTTCTGCCAACTGTCTAGAAAGTGATGCGCTAAAGTTAGCTGCTAATAAAGTGCTCAATATTTTGGCTTTCACCGGGTTGTGTTGCAGATTGTTGTTCCATGCCATGGCCGTTAACTGTGTTTCCACACGGCTACGCATGCCACGCATCTCATTCAACATCATGCTAAATTGTTGACTTAACTCTTGGTGAGACAAGCCACTCATATCGTCATTTGCTTGCATCTCAAAACTGGGTTGTGCGATAGGTGCGCGTGTAGAATGCGCTTCTTGTCTAGGCAAAACTTTAGCTGCCGTCATTACCGCTTTGGGTTTTTCTGGCACAAACTCTGGCACTTTCACAGCACGTTTGTTTTGATTGAGAATGGAAAGCAGGGTAGGCGCATCCGCGTAATCCTCTTCATCCTCAAACGTTTCTTGTGGAAGCTGCATGGTCGGGCTGTCCAGCATATCTGCGCTGAGCGGGCTGAACTGATTCGCCATCGCATGCATGTCAGCCTCGCTGACTGCAAGAATCTCATTGCCGCCATTACTGGCACGGTTAGAAATAATTACCGCGTCTTCGCCTAAGGCTTTACGTACCATGCTCAACGCTTCGCGTGAGTTTTTTCCGAAAAATCGTTTAATGTTCATGCTTGACCTCCAATAAGACTAGTGACGCGAATGGTTTTTGAATCTGGTAATTCTTCGTGTGACAACACGCGAAGATGTGGAACGGAACGGCGTAAAAATTTTGCAAGTGCTGCGCGTAATGGCGCTGGCACTAATAACACAGGGGTTAAGCCCATTTGTTCATGTTGTTTAGAGGCAGTCTCGGCTTGTCTGGCTAAGGCTTCGGCAATGCCTGGCTCTATAGATGTATTGTTGGCTGCATTGTTTTGTAAGGCTTGCAATAAAATGCGCTCTAGGTTGCCGTCTAACGTCATGGCAGTCACTTCGTTACCAATTGGGAACAAGTCTTGCACAATGGCGCGACCCAATTTCACGCGTACTAGCGCAGTCAAATCGCCAGCATCTTGTGTTTGGATTGCATGCTCGGACAGCGTTTCCAAAATAGTACGCATGTCACGGATATGCACACCTTCTGTCAGTAAGTTTTGCAGCACTTTTTGTACGAGTGCGAACGATAAGAGTTTAGGCACTAAGTCTTCAACTAATTTAGGTGATTCTTTACCTACGTGATCCAAGAGTTTTTGTACTTCTTCACGGCCTAATAACTCAGCTGCGTGCATCGAAATCATATGGTTAAGATGGGTGGCAATCACGGTGCCAGCGTCTACCACGGTATAGCCCATGGCTTGTGCATGGTCACGCATGTTGGCATCTACCCACACTGCTGGCAAACCAAAGGCTGGGTCTGTCGTCACGGCACCTTCTAATTGGCCTGTCACCGTACCTGGATCGATGGCTAAAAACTGACCAAAGTTTGATTCACCTGTTGCTACCTCAACCCCTTTAAGGGTGACGCGGTAGCTGTTTGGGCGTAACTCTAAGTTATCGCGAATATGCACGGTAGGTGCTAAGAAGCCAACTTCCTGTGCGAATTTTTTGCGGATACCTTTAATGCGTTTAAGTAAGTCACCGCCTTGTGCTTTATCTACCAATGGAATCAGGCGATAACCCACTTCTAGGCCCACGATATCGACCGGCACTACATCATCCCAGCTGGCTTCTTCTACTTCTGTGATGACTTCTGCCGGTGCTTCTACTTCTGGTTCAAGCGCTGCTTGTGTTTTTTGCTTGTCTACCACATACGCAATACCCGCCAAAATAGAGGCTAGTAATAGGAACGCAAAGTGCGGCATGCCTGGAATCAAGCCAATACCACCGATAATGCCAGCAGTCAGGTAAATCACAGTTGGGTTATTGAATAGTTGGGTAATCAGTTGGCCGCCAATGTCTTCGTTGTTGGCTACGCGTGATACCACCACACCAGCTGCGACAGAGATAATGAGTGAAGGGATTTGTGCGACTAAGCCATCACCAATCGCTAATAAGGTGTAATTTTTAACGGCATCACCAAACTGCAGATCATGTTGCACCATGCCCACAATCAACCCGCCGACAATATTGATGATGATGACCAAGATGCCAGCAATGGCGTCACCGCGTACATATTTACTGGCACCGTCCATCGCGCCGTAGAATTCAGATTCTTGGCCCACCTCGGTACGGCGGCGACGTGCTTCATCTTCGCCAATCAAGCCTGCATTCAAATCCGCATCAATCGCCATTTGTTTACCTGGCATCGCATCTAAAGTAAAGCGTGCGCCAACTTCTGCAATACGGCCAGCACCTTTGGTAATCACTGTAAAGTTAATGATGGTGAGGATAATGAATACCACGATACCCACTGCATAGTTACCACCAATCAAGAAGTGGCCAAACGCTTCAATCACTTTACCTGCTGCGTCTGGGCCGGTATGACCTTCTGTCAGTACTACACGGGTAGAAGCCACGTTGAGGGATAAGCGCAACATGGTAGTCATCAGCAACACAGTAGGGAAAGCAATGAAGTCCAAAGCTTTTCTAGTTTGCAGACCGATCATCAAGACCAAGATAGACAACGCAATATTAAAGCTGAAGAACACGTCCAGCATAATCGCTGGCAATGGCAAAATCATCATGGCCAATAGCATGATGATGATGACTGGTGCGGCAGCGGAACGTGCGCCCATATTGGCTAACCATGGAGGTAAGTTGTTCATGCTAAGCCTCCTTGTGCCATTAAGTTAGGTGCTGGGATCAAGCTATGTGGGTCTAGTGCATCAGGTACTGGCAAGGCTTTTGGTACTTCTGGTTGGTAGCCGCCTTGTTGTTTAAACATACGCAATTGGAATACATACGCTAAGACTTCAGCCACTGCCGCATATAAAGCTTCAGGGATTTCTTGATCTAGTTCTGTATGAGCATATAAGGCACGGGCAAGTTTAGGAGACTCGAGCGTGACAATATTGTTATCTTTGGCAATCTCACGGATTTTAAGCGCAACAGCATCTGCACCTTTGGCCACTACAATCGGTGCGCTCATGCCTGCTTCTTGGTATTTGACAGCCACGGCGTAGTGGGTTGGGTTAGTGATGACCACATCCGCTGTTGGGATTTTTGACATCATGCGGCGGCGTGCCATCTCGCGTTGTTGCTGACGAATCTTGGCTTTGATTTCTGGATTACCTTCGGCTTCTTTAGATTCTTGTTTGATCTCTTCTTTGGTCATTTTGTGTTTTTCAGCGTAGTGATAGAGCTGATAAGGCACATCAATTGCTGCAATAAAGATCAATGCAGCCACAATCGTTAAGAAGCCTGAGAGCATTAAATCACTTACTTCACCAATGCCAGCTTCTAGCGGCATATTAGAAAGTGACAGAATCGGTTTTAAGTCGTTGCTGACTACCCAGTAAGCAACACCCGCAACGATGATGGCTTTGCCTACGGACTTGATAAGTTCGACCACAGCATTTTTAGAGAACATATTGCTGATGCCTTGTAATGGATTTAGGCGATTGAATTGCGGCACGAATGCTTTATTACTGAATACCCAGCCGCCAACTAATATAGGAGACGCAACTGCAACGGCAAGTAGTACCAATGCCAGTGGAGCAAATGCAATCAATAAATCGAATACGGTATGCGAGACGCGCATTAATAGTACGGCAGGATCAAATGCTACAGTACGGTCAAACTCTAAGCCGGAACGTAGCGATTGCTTTAATGCGGTGTTCAGAGGTTGCTGCATCATCATTAAGCTCAAGCCAGAAGCAAACAACACAGCACATGCCGCCAACTCGCGAGAGCGGGGCACATCGCCTTCTTCCCTAGCTTTTTCTAATCGCTTGGGGGAGGCCTGTTCTGTTTTTTCTAAATCGCTTTCTTCAGCCATGATGATCTCTAACTATTCATTACCTCTTACTGGATGATTGAATTATTAGATAACTCATGACAATTACATCTTGAGAATAAAAGGGTTTATCCCCCCCTTTCTTTTGTCCAGTAGCATGTTTTTTGTTTGAAAAGATGCATTTTTTCTACAAAAAATAAATATTTTTAATTTTATTATTATTTAAATTCAATTGCTTATGAACTTTTTTAAAAATATTTTAAATTTCCCCTAAAGTTTTTTTAAGGCGGGCCGTTAGTGAAGTTAATGCGTCAATAGATGAAAAAAAGTGAGCACGGGCAATTGCAATTGGTGGCAGAGATGCGACAGCCCGATGTAACGGCACTATTTAACGACACCATGTAACGACACTATGTAGATAAACTTTAATTATTTTTAAACTATTTTTGGAATTTAATGCAATGAAAGTCGATTTTTAACCGTATTTAGCATCACGCTTGTACTAAGTGATGATGTCTAAGTCATTGATTTTAAAATAACCCATCAGCAGCACGTAGGCGTTTGTAGGACAAACGCCTACGTGCTCGCGTCCGTTTCGCTTACGTAATTAACCGACAAACCCCAATTGTTGCTAGGCATCAATAAGTTCAAAGTACGCCTAACGCAACACAACATGTTTATAAAGTTAACCAGACAAGAATGGGGTCAATCATGAATCAAGAAGAAATGATGTTAGAGATTAAAGATGCAAACCTTAACTACTTAATGTTGGCACAACAATTAATTCGTTCCGATAAAGCAACAGCAATTTTCCGTTTAGGTATCAGCAAAGACATTGCAGACTTGTTAGAAGGCTTGAGCAACTTACAACTTCTAAAATTGTGTAATACCAACATGATGTTAGCACGCTTCCGTTTTGATGATAGCGATATTTTAGGCATGTTGACTAACTACACTAAAGATCGTGCACAAGCACACCTACATACAGCAGTGTTGATGGCAGGCCAAACTGCCGATGCAATGGCTTAGTTTTTGAGACATTCGATCTCTAAAAGATATTAAGGAATAAGGGGTTTATCATGCAAAAGAAAAGCGTAGTCAATGAGGCAGAACAAATTCAATTGGCCATGGAAATGATTCGTTTAGGCGCGCGTTTACAGCTCCTAGAATCACAAACCACATTATCGCGCGAGCGCTTGATTAAACTCTATAAAGAAATGAAAGGCTGCTCACCTCCAAAAGGGATGTTGCCATTCTCAACCGATTGGTTCTTAACTTGGCAGCCAAATATTCACTCTTCCATTTTTTATAATATCTATAAATTCATGGTGGATTACGCAGATGTAAGCGGTATTCAAGCCATCATCAAAGCCTACGGTTTGTACTTGCAACAAGTGACTGATGGCCAAACAGATGCAGATGTAGAGCCAGTGCTTTCATTGACACGTGCCTGGACATTGGTACGCTTTGTAGAAAGCAAAATGTTGAAACTCAATGCATGTAACTGCTGCGGTGGCAATTTTATTGTGAACACTTATGACTTGAATCAACACTATGTATGTAACTTATGCCATGTGCCTTCACGTGCAGGCAAAACCAAAAAAGCCAAAGAGTTAAGCTACAAATTAGTTTCTATGACAGCTTAATTGTATAGAATGAATGATTGAGGCGAGCGCAAATGCAACTTCATAGCCAACACCGTCCAGACACATTTTTTGAAGACACTGCTTGGTATCAACGTGCGTTGCAAAGCCTTAGTAAGACGCCTTCGCTATTAGCACTGTTAGTACAGTCTGCCGCATTTGGTGTGATATTGATGTACGCCAAAATGAGCGCACCGGCTGAGAGCGCACTGTTAACAGCTGACATGACGTTTTATGTGTTCTCTTTGGTCTTGTTGCAGTCCATGTTTGCTACGTTTATTGCCACCTGTGTAGGCATGGCAGTATGGTGGCGCTGGATTCACTTTTTCTTCCCGCTGGCGTTATGGCTGATGTCCATTTTGCATGTGCCCAGCAGCGTATATTTCATTGGATTTGTGGTGACCATGGCTCTGTATTGGACCACGTTTAAAACACAAGTCCCGTTTTATCCTTCCCGTCCAGCCGTATGGCAAGCATTGCACAACTTGATGCAACAACATCGTCCACACCATGCTTTACGCATGATCGATATTGGCAGCGGCTTGGGTGATGTCTCCACCTACATTGCGCAGCACCGTCCCAATGATATGGTCGAAGGCATTGAAATTGCACCATTACCTTGGTTGATCAGCAAAGTAAGAGCTTATTTGAAAGGCTCGCGAGCCACCTTTACACTGGGTAGTTATCACGCCTTAAATTTTGCAGATTATGACGTTGTATTTGCCTACTTATCACCCGCAGCGATGTCTCAATTGTGGGAAAAAGCCAGCCAAGAAATGCGTCAAGACACACTGTTGGTCAGCCTTGAGTTTGATATTCCCAATGTCATGCCAGAGCAGATTATTCAGACCGGCGATACTACACCTGACTTGTTTGTGTGGCGCATGGCATAACTGCTAGCCACTAAGCGTTAAACCTGCGTCATTACACGCTTCTCCTAAGTTCCCAATCCTTCCAGCAATACATAGTGCCTGTTTAAAGCATCACAGATGAACAGGATTAAAAGCCTGAAAAATGCCCTTTATTCTCTCAATTGATTTTTGCCCGCGCTTGTTATTCTGATACCAATTTAAGAAGTTTTCTATTGGCTGTTCGGAGACGATAACATGTTTGTCATTATTGGTTACATCGTAGTGTGCGGCACCATTTTTGGTGGCTATGCGCTGGCGGGAGGGCACTTGGGTGGCTTATGGCAGCCGCTGGAGGTGCTGATGATTTTTGGTGGTGCAGTCGGTGCATTTATTGTAGGCAACGACACAAAAGCACTCAAAGCCACATTAAAAGCACTCCCTACTATCTTTAAAGGCTCCAAATATACCAAATCCCTGTACATGGATTTGTTAGCGCTCTTGTTTGAGATTCTTAGCAAAATCCGTAAAGAAGGCATGATGTCGATCGAAAAAGACGTCGAGGATCCTGAATCCAGTGCCTTATTCAATAAATATCCCAAAATCCTGCACGACCATCATTTGGTTGAGTTTATTACCGATTATTTACGCTTGATGGTGTCCGGCAATATGGATGCATTCCAAGTGGAAAACTTAATGGATAACGAGATTGAAACACACCATATGGAAGGCCACGTGCCTGCGCATTGTATTGCCAAACTAGGTGATGGCTTGCCCGCATTTGGTATTGTGGCTGCGGTGATGGGAGTAGTGCATACCATGGAAAACGTTGCATTGCCGCCTGCTGAATTAGGTATTTTGATTGCGCACGCATTGGTGGGGACATTCTTGGGGATTCTGTTGGCTTATGGTTTTGTTGGCCCGTTATCTGGTTTGCTTGAGCAGAAATTAGAAGAGTCCAGCAAGATGTTCCAGACCGTCAAAGTGACGCTATTGGCAAGTTTAAACGGCTATGCGCCGGCCATTGCGGTTGAGTTTGGCCGCAAAGTGCTGTACTCCACAGAGCGTCCAGGCTTTGCTGAGTTGGAAGACCATGTAAAACAAGCTAGAGCAGCTAAATAATTCGATTGAATTGACGTAATAGATAGTTAGAGGAAGCAGTTATGGCTGAAGATCGTATTGCACCGATTATTGTTAAGAAGATTAAAAAAAGTGGTGGTGGTCACCATGGCGGTGCATGGAAAATTGCCTATGCTGACTTTGTGACAGCCATGATGGCGTTCTTTCTTTTGATGTGGCTGTTAGGGTCTACCTCTAAAGCGCAGAAAGAAGGGATTGCAGAATACTTTAAAACGCCATTGAAGGTCGCCATGATGGGCGGCCCTGCGATGGGCGTCACGGATTCAGCGATTAAAAACACGGGTGGTAGAGACATCACCAAAAAACAAGGCCAGGTGAAACCCGTGGATGGCCCACCGGGCAAGCAGAAAACAGTCACGATTGAAGATGCAAAAGAAGCATTGAAAAAAGCGGAGCAAGCCAAATTAGAAGATTTGAAACAAAAGATTGAGCAAACGATTGATCAAAGCGAGACCTTAAAGAAATTCAAAAGTCAGTTGATGTTAGACATTACACCTGAAGGTCTGCGTATTCAGATCTTAGACGAACAGAATCGTCCGATGTTTGAATCGTCTAAAGCTGATTTGCAGCCGTATGCTAAAGAGATTCTCCATGAAATTGGCAAAATGTTGAATGGCGTGCAAAACAAAATCAGTTTATCTGGGCACACCGATGCTGCACCTTATCCGAATGGCGACAAAGGTTATAGCAATTGGGAGCTGTCTTCTGATCGTGCGAACTCTTCACGCCGCGAACTGATTGCAGGCGGTATGGATGAGTCAAAACTACTTCGCGTAGTGGGGCTGGCTTCTGCGTCTTTATATGATAAAGAGAATCCATTTAATCCTACCAATCGACGTATTAGCTTGGTGGTAATGAATAAGCAAGCAGAAGAAGATGCACTGAAAGATGCAGAGAGTGAGCATGCGGATATAACGAGTAATCAGGCTGGTGTTGCATTGCCAGCGGGTATTGTATCGCCAAAGTAGTGCAACAATTAAGCTGGTTTTACAACGGTATTCAACAAATTGAGATGAAGTGCAATGAGGCATGATGTTATGGAAATGAATAAATTACCCATCAATGAGTTAAGAACGCTTTTGACAGCCGTGGCTAACCACGGTAATCAGCATTTGGTCGAAGTGGAATCTGATCTACAGCAAACCGCTTTTTTATTGAATGAAGCGATTGAGAAACTCAGCACCAGTTTTATGAAGATTCATGACTTGATTGCACACCAACATAATTTATTGGTGACCTCTGGCCAGTTAGATGAAGCCATGACTTTTGCAATTGAAGAATATGAGGAAAAGATTGGTAATGAAGTAAATTCAGTGGTGACGGGTATGCAGTTTCAAGACATGACGAGTCAATTATTACACCGCACGATCAATCGTGTGAATGGTTTGAAAGCGCTATTACAAGAGCTATCTGAGCATGGGTATGACATGGACGCACAGCGTGAGCATGATGATATTGCCAAGTTTTTGGTCAATATCAACGACATTTTGCATGCTGGTAGTCATGCACTTTCAGGCAATTTAAGAAAAGCAGTGGGACAAAAAGATATGGCCACCGGCGATATTGATTTGTTCTAGGCACAAGTATCACTCTATTTTTTGGGTAGTAATTTTTAACAAAATAAAAGCGAGTACGAAATGGCAAAAACAATTTTAGCAGTCGATGACTCCGGTTCACTTCGTCAAATGGTGGCATTTAGCCTTAAAGCTGCTGGTTACGATGTGTTGCAAGCGGTAGACGGACAAGATGGCTTAAACAAAGCCAAAGAAAAAACAGTAGACCTTGTGCTGACTGATCAAAATATGCCGATTATGGATGGCCTGACTTTAATTAAAAATTTACGCGGATTGGGTTCATACCAAAAGGTGCCTATTTTGATGCTAACCACTGAGTCTAGCGACGAAATGAAGGCAAAGGGTAAAGCTGCTGGCGCCAATGGCTGGTTAGTTAAACCGTTCGATCCGAAGCGTTTGATCGAAGTTGTACAAAAAGTAATTGGTTCATAAAGTATAGAGATGAAGAGATATCCGCAACGTTGGGCGAGTTTAATAGATGCAAGCCGGACGTACACAATGAAAAACGGGGTACCACAATGACAATAGACATGAGTCAGTTTTATGGGGTCTTCTTTGATGAAGCAGA
>Ga0066478_1000438_pt1 | contig 10214 bp, 10 predicted proteins | sample LakWasM116_HOW13_2_FD_59559 | JGI IMG/M metagenome (GOLD analysis project Ga0066478, IMG submission 59559) | Freshwater sediment methanotrophic microbial communities from Lake Washington under simulated oxygen tension - Sediment Metagenome 116_HOW13 | ecosystem: Environmental > Aquatic >... | reverse complement strand
GATTAGCTCACTCGGGAACAAGCTTGCGAAGCGCCATGCAAGCTTTTGTGAAAAATGCGTGCATGAAGACATTGATTACTGGGGAGTTTCCTATTGGAGAAGATCGCATCAACTCACTGGCGTTGGCATCTGTTTAAAACACCATGAAAACTTATGCATGGTGAGTACGAGGAATGCTATTTATGAACAACCAGCAAGCCACCTTAGCAACCAAAATTTTCTATTAAATGACACAGGAGTCAAGGGTGCTGAGAATCCATATGTAATGAAATTCATGGAGCTGATCAATGATTTTATGGATATGGACAGTAATGTTAATGGCTCTGCGCTATCGAAACTTCTTGCAAACAAAGCAAAGCAATTAGGCCTAAGAATTTATGTTGAAGGCAGCCGCAAACTGCTCTCTGACCTATTAATTGAAAAATATCCGTCTGGGTGGCTCGAGTTACATTTCCCCTCTTTGCTATTCAAAAAACAAGGTGAGTTTTGTCATGAATATGATGGCGCTTTAATATCAAGTTTCCGTCAATCAATTACAAAACTGTTACTTGCAACTCCTGTGCTCTTGCCAGATGCAGATAGCCGCATCTTGAGTCATGGTGGCAGCATTAAGCCAATTGCAAGGCATAAAAAAACTGCTCTATCTCAAAATCAGCTGGTTGAAAGCTACGTGAGCAATCAAGGCAATATCAAGCAAATATCAGCGTCATTAAACAGAAATCCCACAAAGATTGGCTCCAAACTCAAATCACTTGGTTTCCCTGCATTAGGTTCGTTGGGTCAAGAAACCTTATCTGCACTCAATGCGTTTTATAACGGCGCTACGCTTGAAGAAATTATGCTGATACCTAACATCAACATAAACGTGTTTTCAGAGATACTTCGCGTTAGTGGCACTCATGTCAAAAAAGCCATTAATTACAAGCAGAGCCTCTAAATGGCTTGCATGGTGAGTATTCTTGCCCAAAGGCGCCACTCAAAATTGCGGGGATAATGCCAGCTCTTGCAGTTTAAAAGTGCCACCAGTTATTGAATACCAATGCCATCTATTCTGACTTAAAGCAGTCATATCAAAATTCTCTGGCAAACAAATATTGTTACCGAAAAATGTTTTCGATTCGGCAGCTAAATCCTCAAAGCAGCCGTTTACACAAAATCTAGGACACCCTCTTAATTTCCTATGAATTTAATTCTTCAATTACAATTAAATCAATCTACGCTCTGTCTATATAGTTACTGTTGAGCTTGTTTACAAAGGAATACTTGAATCGCTATTAGTTTACTAGACGACTTTGAGTCCACTTATATTTAAAATAATATTGAGTCCAAAAAAATGAAAAAATATAGTGCAACAGGATATTTGATAGGGGCTGTTTTCGCTTTGATCTTGAGCGGACTATGGTCAGTAAAAGCCTGGCCGTTCTTTATTCAAACATTTGTGCCCTTCCCTAAGTTAGAACAGGCTACAGTTTATGAGGGAAAGCTACTTATTGTTGGCAAAGAACATTACAACAATAAACTAGGTGTGTGGGTATCGCCAGCCTATTTCATCGTAGATAAGAACGGCGTTAAACATAAAGTTTTCTGGGGGTTAAAAGGAGATGAAACTCCTGCTTACACCAAAAGTTTTGAGGGCATGAATACTAAGGTCTGGTTTCATCCTTTATTTGGCGTGTTGAATGAACAGTCATATCCCACAGACGATATCTTGGAAGAGCAAAATAAATACAATCCATCTAGAGGAAAGTTAAAGAAGGGTGAGCCTTTTGGACGGAGCTATGAGGAATACAAATACTTTGTGCAAAATCAATTAAGTCGCAATGGCAAGTACTCATCTCGTGCCTTACCTTGCATTGCAACTTTATTATTTTCGATTTACTACTTTATAAAATTTTTTCGTACTAGAAAATTAGAAAAGAGTACTGCAGCCTAAATTGTCATTTGAATCGTTCTAGAAGCCTCGTAGGCTCAATTAATGATTGACAGCTTTGTCCGCATTTCTGCTGCATCCCCATAGCAGACAGTAAACGCTCAAAGTCTCGGCTACTAGAGGCGGTCTAGCGGACTATCGTATTGTGTTTGCTATTTACCAAGAACATGTCCTTTTGAAGGACTTTTACTGCAATGAGCACCAGCAATTACTTTGTTTCCGCAGTAAATACATTTATCTGGGCCATTATTAACCTCATGCGTTTTATATGGACTTTTACTGCAATGACCGCCAGCAATTACTTTGTTACCGCAATAAATGCACTTTCCTGGCTCTTCTACGACATGAGTTTTTATGGGGCTTTTTGAACATGTACCACCAGCAATGACATTATTCCCACAATATTTACAACGTAACATGACTGCCTCCCGTTGGTATTTTCTTCTCGATTATTTTATGAATCACATGAATTGGTGGTTTCAGCGCAGCGACGTATTCATCAGCAATGCCTCGTGCCTGAGGATGTGGCAGGCTAATAATTTGAGTATCTCCAAATTTTTGTGCCAATAGTTTAAATTTTGTGCCTGTGTAGTTTGGCAGTTCAGCACGATAAACTTTTGCGTTACCTGATCTTTCGCCAAGTATCGAAACAACACGATCACGTATCTTGATGTCGTTAAGCGCTTCGATCATCAAGCTACCTACGAAAATAATGACCGATGGTTTTCTTCGTTCTAATAATCTCAGAAAACTGTCGGATTCATCTACGAGTGTTTTTGTCGTTATAGTGCCGTCGCTCGTGATGTTTCTGGTTTGTGTATCAAGCCAATTAGTTTGAAAAAAGGCATGTTCGAATGCTCCTTCCTGACCTTTCTGAGTAACAAACTCAAAACTCCAACTCGAGAGCCATGCTAGTACCCTATTACGAAAACGAGTGTTATTGACGGCTTTATCAGAAAAAAAAGATAGCGGTTCTAACTCGGTGGCCACGCCCGCTTTTTCGAGGGATTCATCCTCTGCTGAGTAACCAAAATTTATTCCGCAAACCATGATTCCGCCAAGAAGATTCTCAGGATAATCCTTGGTGATGACATGATGTGTCAGATTGTCCATGCGAACTCCAGTGCCCAACAATAATTAAGGAACCTATAGGTCTTTTTGTTAATAATTGCTGTTCTATAACGCATAACTGAAGTCCCTTGTATTTTGGTTTTATTTTTTCAATCTCTATATAGAAATATTCCTATAGAGTCACAGCATGTATGAAATGATTGTAATTGGGTAGTCCATTTTAAACAACAAACGATCAGCGATCTTAGATTAAGATTAGACTCTCAATAACTAAAAATCCTCAAAATTGAAGCTTCTAATAGTTGGACGCTTTCTGCAATTGGTTTTGTATGAATTGCAGATGTACAATGATCGAATGTTATTTTTATTAATAGGTTAATTAAATGGCGTACTACTACGAATTAGTAGCAATTGAATATGACCATAATGATGGTAGCTATGAAATTGATAGCAAATCAGAAATTGAAACTTTAAAAATTGACAGGAAGCTCTTAAACAATGTTTCAGCTGATAAGAATTTTTTAGACGAAGCTATTGTTATCGCTAAAAAAGATTTACCTAAATATATATCTAGCTATGACACTAAAACAAAAAGTTGGTACAAAAACTTACCTGAATCTGTAGCTTTGATTATGATTGTGAGCAGAGAATGGGAAACTGGCTTAAGTTAGGTTAGACAAGGTAGTAACGATCATTCAGCGTCCTGCATCCCCGCCCAACAGATTGCCAACGCTGCTAATTGTAGACACTGTAAAACTTATGTCAGTGAATTGATCTTGCCGTACTAGATACTTTTTCCCTCAATATTCAAAGGCAGCTTTGTCCCACATATAGGACGTTTGCCATTATCTCTTCACTGGTTTCTTAAAAATAATTATTAGTGGCTCTTTTGAAATAATTCCAGATGGTTCCTTTAACTGGAATACTCACATGGAGACAGCGAGGCCGAACGCCTGAATCTGAGCCCTCTTGAATTTGCTTTCTACACTGCAGTAGCTAATAACGATAGTGCAAAAGAACTCATGCAACTGGACAAACTGCGCGAGTTGGCAGTGGTGCTGCTGCAAAAAGGGCGTGAAAATGCCATCATCGACTGGGCTATCAAGGAAAGCGTAAAAGCGAAACTCAAAGTCATCGTTAAACGCACGCTCCGGCAGTTTGGCTACCCGCCCGATATGGAAATACTAGCTACCGAAACGGTGCAAGCTATATAGATATACGCGTAACTTGCATCGTTTCGGATATTTTAATTTTAATTAGAGTTCATTCATATATTACAGACCTCCCCAAAAGTCTTGTCCTCTAGGATAGAGATCTTCATAACGCGCTATTCGATAAGGGTCATTTGATCGTAGTGCATTAAGCGCAGGAACAAGGGGATGCAAGTATTTATTAAAAGCTTCTTTAAAATGCTGAAAAGTTAATGCATCTTCTTTTTTGTCAAAACACACCCTATGCGCACCAATCCATAGATTAATGTAGATTCTTGGAATACCTAGACTTAAGTCAAAAACCAATTGTCTGAACTCATCTGAATTAGGTAACTTCTGACTAACCCACTGATATTTAACAAGTGTCGGGAAGATTACCTCTGAAAAGATTTTGTCATCAGCTTCTAATGGTGGATGAATTTCGTGATAGCCATCAGTAGCAAGTCTTTGTGAGGTACTAAAACGCATTTTAAAAGCTGCCATTCCATCATGAGTGCCAGCAATCATAATTGGAATACGCCAAGTGTTAGTCACAGTCAATAAAAGCTTTAATGTTACATCCTCTACAATACGTAATTCCGATTTTTCAAAACTATCTTTATTATGCTTTTTACGATTTTTCAGAGTATCTAATTTAAATAGATTCTGAATTTCCTCAATCACAATTAACCCAAGTGCGTGTTTTTTTGCAATACCTAACCATTCCCGAAACATTTCCCCGCCAACTTTTCTCTCTTTTTTAAGAGAGTTTCTGAAATATTCAGTTTCGAGTGCCGAATCCGTTGCAACCATCAAATTTGAAGCTAGATCAACTAATTTACCAGACTCTGGTGCGTCAATTTTTATCCATAACAATTGCTTAAACCCTGAAACAAAGCCTGGCATTTTGTTGTGTTCAACACATACTGGAAATATATTAAGGGCAGACTCAATAGCTGCAGTTTTACCACTGCCAGACATACCTACAACTGCAGCAGCACTTTGTTGACTAATAATTGGTGGATTGTTATAAAACACATCGAAGAAGCTAGATGTACCTGGCTTACGAGCTACATAGCCTTGTCGCAAAGTAACATCAATTGTATGAGCAATTCTGATACCTTCTGGGCTAGCGATATGTAACTGCCGCAAACTAGGTATCATATGTCTTCGCAACTCGAAAGGAACATCATTCATGTTTTGCGGAATGCTGGGATAACGACTTAGCTGAAGTGCCAGTTCTTTTTCATTTAAAATATCACCACATGCAGCAATCAGATGATTGCCACGATATTGATCAATCATATCTACAGAATAACTCATAACTATTCTCCAGACTTGATGGACAATGCCATCACTGATTGCATCATTTCATTATATCCATTCATCCCAAAATCGATCTGACTCTCAGGTAGATCAGTGGAAATTGACTGATTTTTTGCATGCTCATACATAGCTTCCATTTTTCGTGCTTCACGAATGCCTGGCATACTTTCTGAGTTTTGCGTGTCTGCTGAATGTGTTAGATTACGCGCTGCCGTAATGATGTTATTAGCCTTAGCCAATGCTATTAATGAATTATAGGTTTTAGAATATTCTCGATCCTGACTGTTAAGCTTTTCAACCATAACAGCATCAAGCCACTCATCAAAACTCGTATGAGGTTTAGCTCTGGCAAGCGAAGAGAGATTAAACTGAATATTTCCAGCTTGATGATCTGCCAGCCATATATGTGAGTTTGAGCCTGGATAATAATTAACATCCAATACACGCCCGCCAAAATTTCTGGCATTTGTTGTCCACAACTCGCTAGAAGCTATTTCAGCTTCATACTGCAATCCAGAGAAATAAAAACCTCCTCTATTTAATGTGGCTGGACCAATGGGTAGTAAATCATTAACAAGCTTAAATTCAGGTGTTGATTTTCGATAGCCAAGATAGTTTTTATGTCCCCATGTCCAAAGACCTGATGGCGTCGGATCTACGCCATCTGCGAGCATATCAGCATCTAGACGATACCTTCTATCAGAAGTCATATTATAGTTATTAAAAATAATGGTAAGATACTGTACGTATTCAGGCAAAGTAAGTATTGCCTCATCTTTACCTTTACTCCGCAGTTCTAGTTCTTTTCTGCGCGCATCCATAGCCCCCGGCACAAAAGCATACTGTGCATCTTTTGCTATACGATGTAACACCTCCACCAATCCTTTTAGATCTGGCCTACGACTTGGGTTATATGCAAGACTAAACATGGTTTGTAATGCACTCTGCAATGCTGCTAAGGATAAATACTCTCCACGATCACATAACCATTCAAACGGTAACGTCGGTATAGGATTTAACCATAGCTGATCGTCAAACCCCCAAAGTCTGGATAAGAGATGTCGATTAGCACAAGTAGTGAATAACGCTACTTTTGCCATAGTCCAGGACGGTCCTGTCCAACATACATAGAAGCCGACTATTGCGGTCGACCAAACATCAACCATAATATAAACGATGGGCCGACCAGCAACCCAAGCACGATTTATAGAGCTTCGAAGAAAAATATCAGCAATTGTCGAATCTATAGCATACGTATGTCCAGGGCCAGCAACGTTTTGCCAAGCCTTACCGGTAAGACCGCGCAAATTTCGGTCATGGTGGCCTTTAGTTGTAAAAAGAAGCAGAGAATCTGTCTTTTTTATTGCATAATTGATGATATTTAAGAATTGGTTGTAATTTGGAAAAGTGCCTTTTGGTGGAATAACAGGAATTAGCCCATCACTCGTCTGGGTATATTTTTTTACGTAAAGAATAGAAACAATCTGGTCATAAATTTTCCTATCTGACTTACCTGGTTTTGCAATTTTTTTGTATAAATCAAGAATTCTTTTTTGATCATGCTCAGTAGAGCCTCTTTGTGGGTGCTCTTCAATAAGGCCCAACCGCTCGCGATTGGTTTTTCTGCCTGATTACTTTCGATTTTCGTTACATGGCTTTCGAATCCCCAATGCTCCACATTTATAAAATCTAGGATTCAAAGATGAATCAACAAATCCGTATACACAAAGCGTACCAAATAAGTTATAAATTAGAGTACTGGAGCATCCATATTTGGTCTTAATTTGGGTAACATATTTGCCAATACCAGACTCTGAGAAAATTGCTTTAGCCAAATTCTTATAGTTAAAAAATGGCTTCATTACTTTCAACCGATAGTCATAAATTTTTTTTTCGGATTTATTTAAATAGCAACTCTGCTTTATCAGTTTCGAATCTTGAATCAGTTCAACTTCGCGCAAATAACCTTGCTCTTCTAGTGCTTGCAAGACGCTCATTTCAATTTTACGTATACTTGCAATCCCTTTGAATTGCGCTTTTTCTTTTTCCTCCTGCTTTTCCTCCTGCTTTGTCTCAATTTTTGGTTTAATTTGTATTGGAGCAAGTGCCACTTGTGAATTATCTAGTGAAATAGCAACTACTCGATATAAACCTGTTAGTTCAAAATCTGGTTGTTCTATACTTAACAGATTATTAAAAAAAATTAGAGGCATTCTGACCTCCGCATCACAATTGGATTTTGATTCCAAAATGCGTCACCCTCAAGCAACCTGACATTATCACTTGAGAATCTGCTAATCGATAAATCTACATTCAACAAACCCGACCACACGGTTTGCCAAAAAACAAGTGGAACTAAATCCGTCTCTATTTCACAAATTTTCTCAAGAACACTCAATGCTTTAGTGTAGTTTTGGCCGTTTAAGAACTTACTTGCTTCACTACATTTTTTCTTAAGATCAATTGAGACTTGGTAAGGATGCATCACCCACGGCAATACCCTAAGTACAGTTTCGCCAACTGACTTATTGTATTGCCTAGGTGTCAATAACAGCCATGTAGCTTTCTCCGAAAGCCAATATTCACGCTCAATTTTTAGCAAATTTCTTTTACGTCTCTTATTCAAATCAGCAAGAGTTTTGCACGATACAGCTATTAATTCATAAGCATCGTCAGCCATTGACGATTTGCATGTAATCAGAAAATCTGTTGATAATATCCAATATTCTTTATCTTCCCTTTCAATAATTTCAGGATGCTTAATACCTAAAGAATCAGCAATTTTAAGTGTGCCTTTATTAATCACTGTTTTTGATTGAGGGTCATAATTAGTTAAGTGATTGCAATGATCCTCTCTCTCCAACTTGAATTGTTCGCGAATATCGATATGACTCGGTACCATTAATGAAAAACCTAAAATCTTTTGCTCGCCGTCAGAAAGTTGATGACGCATTCTTTTTAGTTTTGGACAGAATGTTAAATGTGAGCGACCTAAACTTGCTGGGTCCGACCTAGTTACTTGATGCCATGGCTGATAATCAGCAAATACACCTTCGCCACGTTGACCCTCTGCATTCCACTTTCGTAAAACGCGTGGAGTAAATCCTTTTCCTCTTCTCATTTTTATTCCTAAATCTATAGGCGAGTTAATGCCTATGAAAAAATCATATTTTGTTTTTTACGAATAGGAGGGATTGACACTAAAGAATCAGAAGTGTAGATTACATATTGGTATTAGTAATACTAGATCCCTCCTGGGATTAGAGCCATGGTCTGCAAACCATGGCTTTTTTATTTTCAAATCATTGTCAGTCCCCCTTTGTTGTTTTATTAAACGAGTCTAGCCAGTTTGCAACATTTTCAGTCAGTGCAAATTTACCTTTTCTGCCTGAAATATTAAAAACTTCGACACCAACAGTATTCATTCTGACACTTCTATAAAATGCAGCCTTAGTCTTGTACCCAAGAAGATTTACAAGATCATCCCCTCCAAGCAACGGTCCGTACTTGTTTAGCAAAAATTCTTTCGAGTAATTTGTGTTCATGGAACGTGATTTCAGGTTATTTATGCCCAATTTAATCAGAATTATTATGTGTATGAAATAATGAGAAATACCAATATTTCACGATACCAAACTGTTAAATGAAAGAGAAAAACTCATGGCAGGAAGATACCCAAATTCAGAAATCGAGCGTTTGAAACCAAAGTTTTGGTACTGGTATATAAAATCGCGTACGAATATGAATGATGCAGAACTGGATATATTGTTTGCTGAAGATGAGAGTGGCAGAAAATATAGCAGCGCAGATAGGCCTAGGATTTTCGAATCAATTAGAAAAAATGGAACGACACCATCGGACGGCAGCCACAGACTTCGTAAATTTAATTTAATTGATAAAGTTGATGCTCATCCGAGCTTTAGTGGATCAAAAAATGTCTTCACAAGTCCTTTCTGGGATTTACTTCAACCCGAACCTATCGATTTAGATAAAAATAATGAAATATTAGATGCGTCTTTAAAAAAGCTTAATTTAATTAGATTAAATTATGGTCATGAATATTTTTGGGATTTTATGGATGTACCTTTCAATCCCAATGATAGGCAAGGAATCAGTCCTTACTTCATTAGCGATTTTGAGCATATCTTCCATAAGGCTATTTCTAATATTCCAGACAATTTGGATCTTCTTGCTTTAATTGGCGCACTCTACCGAGAAAGTTGTTTAACTTTTCAGCTTGAAAATGCAATTGTTTTATCACGTTACTTTCAAATGGTATCTGATGCCTGCCTAAACACGGAGTGGCACAATCCCGCCGGTGCATTAATTTGGGAAATAGCTCATGAACGAATAATCAACGGAAATTATAAATATGAAACTTCTATGAGGGACAAAAAGGGTAGTTATAAAAACATCCCTAAGTCATATGGAGTCATCGTAAATAAATTAGATCCAAGATATATAGATAAATTTAAAGGAAATCGGGAATAAATAAAGAAGTATTAAAAAAAATCGTATGCAATAGTAATTTCAAACGAACAATTTACTAATCCGCCCCATTTTTTAATTGCTGTCGACGACTTTATTATACTGTCCACGACTTTAATATGTTGTCCACGACTTTAATATATAAGAACATTATTTAAAGTATTGATGAAACTTTTAACCACTAGCACTCTCGAACAGTGAGTGCTAGA
>Ga0066478_1000437_pt1 | contig 10236 bp, 13 predicted proteins | sample LakWasM116_HOW13_2_FD_59559 | JGI IMG/M metagenome (GOLD analysis project Ga0066478, IMG submission 59559) | Freshwater sediment methanotrophic microbial communities from Lake Washington under simulated oxygen tension - Sediment Metagenome 116_HOW13 | ecosystem: Environmental > Aquatic >... | reverse complement strand
CTTTGTAAACTTGGTACCGGAATTGATCATAGGTGGGAAATGGTGAACCATCAGTACTCACATAGATACTCATTCCATTTTCTTGGGTGACCGAGATGCAATTGAAATCATAGGCCATTGCTTGACGATATATTTTTGTCATATTCGTACCCAAGTCGGCTCTCTTTAGATAGCTATCGATACACTTTTTTGCCAGGTCAGCACTTTTCCCATTGCCGTAATTATTGCCAAATGCCTTCGAAGGTGCGCCAAATTTTCTATCGGGATACTGCATGCGATCCCAGTTCCCGCTTTTGTGAAATGGTGGTAATAGTGTCCAAATATCTCTTCCAAAACATAGATATGTCAACAACCAGAGTCTGAAGCGGGACTCATTCTGAGGAGTCGAGCAAAGCCTTGCTCGACTATTAATTTCCTTCTGCGGATCTTCGCTATTCATGACCTCTTCAAAATCATTCACTGTCGGAGCAATGAACAGATAGCGTTCGTTGACGCGATCGTGATGAGACGTTTTGGCATCTTTGGTGCGGTAAGTGTCAATTAGTGATAAGTCCAAACCTTCTAGTTCTTCTAGCCATGGCGGAAGTGTAGATTGTTTGGCGCAAGGAATAATTTTATTTAGGGTAACACCTTCCTCAAACTTGATTCTGGACATAGACACAAGAGTTGCATTTGCCGGACCTTTTTCCTTCACCAGAAAATGCACAAGCAGAACCCGGCCATTTTGATGATTGTTTTTCAAAAAATGAATTTCAAGGCCCTTTGGCAATGATGCCCATCCTTCTGGAGCAAAAATTTTTGTTCCAACTTTCATGACAGCTCCTTGAACCAGTCTTGATAAACATCGATTACGTTTCTGCTTTCTGGCGACATGGGTAAATTGATTAAAACTGGCTTAAACAGATCAACGCGAAGTTTTCGGGTCCAAATTGCCTGATAGAACAGATCTCTGCATTCGTGTTCGGTATATTTTCGTCTTTCAATAAAACTTGTTATGACGTCTGAAGGCGGCACACCAGTATCAAAAGCAATCTTGAACCTGTTTAAAATTTCTTCCTTCTGATGATCTGATAGATTAACCGGCCTGTGATGGTGAAGAAATATTTGCCGTAGATTGGCGACGACATGTTGGTCGATATGTTTGTCGCTTATAAATAAAGTACGGATACCAGCATCCTTATAGTACTGCTGTTCAATTTCGTGACGCTCAAGCAGATTACCGCTCGTATTGTCGTCAGCAGATTTTCTAGGTTTTCTGAAGGGTGGTCTCTTGAAATCTTGATAATCACTCTTTATTGACCAGTTGACGCAGAAAATTTGACCACTTTTATCTTTTACTGCCCAAAGTAAATCTCCGACCCAAGGGAAAACTGTAGTAGTAACTTCTGCATGTGAAAGACGAACTTTTACTATAGGCAATAGATTAAGGTGCCCCATTCCTTCTGCCACTTTTATGAGCCCACGAATTGGTTGCAGTTTTGAACGATCGATACCGGGCATTTGCCATAGTGGATGTACTGTTGGCTCAGGCCACAGCATGCGTTGTTCCTGTAGACCTACGACATCGGGATGATATAAACCAATCAAAGCGGCATTACGCTCTGGTGTCGATAGCAGATGAATCTGGCGCCCAAATTTTTGAGGTTTCAGAGTGTAAGCGTGTGATTTGGAAGGTGCTTCCTGCGGTGTTGCCAATATGCTGGGCGTATATGATGCATTCCACAGACAATCCTTCTGGCGTTTACGGATTTTTTTTAAGCGTTGGGCAGAGATGCCTTTTTTTGAAGCCATTTTAACGATTCCTAACCGTCGATATGGCTGAGATGCGCGCTATTCTAAGCATGAGATTTTCTCGCAAACAAAAACATACGAAGAATGTATGTTATTTATAACAAAATATTGACTTTGCTTGCTTTTGAATAGATACTATCAGTGCGAGTAATAGTGGCTTGCGAAAGCAAGCGAAAGCCGGGTCTTAATTCATTTGGGATTCGGCTTTTTTACATTTTGTATTCTCCAACTTCAACTTCAACTTCTGATGCCAGGTGCAATGCTCTTAGTTTCTGAGACAGTTGTTCTGCGTCCATAGATATTCCTTTTTTTATTCCTAATGCCAGGGCGATCTGGTGACTCTGGCCACGCAGGCATTTTCTCTTTCCATCCAGAACCTGATATACCAATGTGGATGAAAAACCATTAACTCGAGCCCATTCAGCAACGGAAACGCCAGACTCATCAAAAATCTGCTTCACATCAGAAGCGTTTATATTTTTAATTCCCATGTCCAAGCTAAATTTATTTATTTATAAACATACTAACATAATTAATTTGATTGTAAATTTATAAATAAATAAATTTATGTGTATACTATGCATAACATGAACATACAAACTTCTACACCATTAGGAATTCCACCTGGTTTTGGGAATCGACTTAGAGATGAGCGAAAACGCTTGGGATTGAATCAGCAACAACTCGCTGAAATAGGCGGCTGTAAGCGTTTGGCGCAACATCTATATGAAACTGAGGCCAGTGCACCAACAATTCGTTATCTAAATGCTATTGCATTGTCAGGTGTTGATATAGCTTACTTAATGTTCGGTGTTCACTTTGGAAGTGCTTCGATGTCCAGCGAGCAATCTCAGCGCGTTGAAGATAAAGTGTTCGAACTTATCGAAAAATGCGCAAAAAGCCAGCCTGACGGTAAATTGTCCCCAGATTCCCACAAAATGCTTTTTAAGCTGTTTAGAGGATATTTAACGCAGGTCGAATTGGGCCAACTGCCTTCTGAGTTTGACCCTTTGGCATTAATCTCCAATCAATTCGGGGTTGCAGGATAATGACCGGACATGAAAGTAAAGATGATCTTACAAGTCTGGCGCAAATATTGAATGCATTCCAGCAATCGGCATTGGATCGCACTTCCTATCAAAAATCGATTGATCAGGTAAGTTCAGAGTTTGAGCATCTTCTGCAGCAGGAAAAATTGGCTGCATCCAAACATGAATCCAGAATGGCGGCTGGCTCCAAAGCAGCGCTTCATTTCTTTTTCCCCTCAAAAATACAAAATACTGTAATTAATCAGATTAAAAGGGTTTCTGGTTTAACAGACCGGCAAATCAGATCGATCATCAGAACTGGCATATTAACTATCGATAATAGCGGGAGGCCTGTTTTAAAGGATATAAGCAAGCAGCTCATTTCTGTGAGAAATGGAATTGCTTATCTATTTATCTTGGGTCTGTTTTCGGGAGTTGTTGTCAGTCAGATTATTTATCAACCGATACCAACCTTAGCTTACGTTTTTTATGGGCTGGGATTTGGATTGGCAATAGGGTCTGTTGCAGGACTTGTTCTTGATCGATCTTTTCGCGCATACCCGGTCGTGGATAATCTTGAAAAGCTTACTCCTTGGTTGGCAACCTCCTGAGTTTTTATGAGCTTAAGAGCCGCATGTAGTTAGCTGTTAAGTTCATTGTGGCAAGGCAGATCCTGTCAAATCATGTCTACATTCTTGAATGAGCCAAACCTCCCCGGATTTGAGCAACTGGAGTTTCCGGAAATCATGCAGGATGAGATTCTCTATAGTTGGTGTGCTCGTTTTCATCATCTGGCAATGCATTTAGACGCCAAGGCAACCGGTCGAATGCTGTTTAGTAGCTTCAGTGCAGGACTCCACCATGACATTCCATGCAATCTAAAGGCATTTGAGAATAAAACACAGGGTTATCATGGCTCAGCTGAAGATCTGCTTCAAAGGCATACATCTTTTGGATTTTATTCAAAATTTCTGATTCAGGATTATGCGCAGAAAATAGCCCAATCTTTAGTTAGTGCAGATAGTTCGATAGCGCGGTCCAAATTAGGCCTGAATCAAAATGACTTAACATTCAGCAAAGTCCTAAAGCTTTGTTCGGAATGCTATGACTTACAGTATCAAACAAAAGGATTTTCCTGGTGGCAAATTGGTCATCAGCTTCCCACATCGTTTGTATGTCATGAGCATGATTGCGCTCTGAAATTTCTAATAGTGCCGCATGCTCGAGGCTATGCGAAAAGCTTTTATACCCCTTCATCGAGGCTTGAGTTATTAACCCTTAGCCAATATTTCGATGACAAATATTACAGGCAGCAGCTTAATAAAATAAGTAGCTGGGGAGACGCCATTAGGAGAAGCAATGGTTTGCAAATGCCTGACGGAATTATGCGTTGGTGTTGTTTGTATCAGGCGCAAACAAAAGGCTGGATCGGTCCCGATGGCAGAGTAATCATTCATGAGCTAAGGAATGCGTTTGTACATCATTACGGTGAGTTGCTAAACGTATTTGGGGAAGAATATTTTCATGATTTTACCGATGTGAATAGCGCTTTCTATTCTCAACTGATCAGGAAAGCATCCGGACGACAACATCCGGTAAAGCTCGTTTTCTTATTAAATTTCCTCTTCGATAACTTTGAAGAATTTCTGGAAACTTACAATGATGTAACCAATGATTTGTTACAAGGTGGTGATGCACTCTGCGGAGCTATTGTAAGTAAGAAAAATTCAGTGATTGCACGTATGAAATTAAATGCAGGTCAAACGGTAGATCAAGTTGCTTTATTGCTAGGGATGTCTGCTTTATCGGTAACAAACTGCGCTGATAAAGATGAGGCAGAAACCAGATGCCTCCCAAGAATTATTGGCACCGACAAGGAGAAAATGATTAAGGAAAAGTTGCTGCAAGGTTTAGATTACAAGGAAATAGCGATTTCAACCGGAGTGCGTGTTTCATACATAAAGCAATACTTGGCAAAGCGACCGAGTTTGAAACAAAAGCGGCACGAATCCTATCACAGCAGGCAGTTAGACCTGCACCGAGAGCAATTTTTAACAACATTGAAAAATCACCCTGGCGCCTCACTCAACTCTATTCGTCGCACCCCTGAAAATGGCTTTAATTGGTTATACGCTAATGATAGAGAATGGCTAAGAAATACATTGCCTGCGATATGGCACATTAGTATTTAACTGAAACACCCTTCAATGCCTCAGTAGATTTTCTGGGGTATCACATGTCAAAAAATAATTTCTAAATTAACCATGCATACAATTTCCTCGGATACCCCTTTCAAAGGCAAGACTGATCACTCACTGATATTACCTACCATATTGCCCGATGAATTTTTACTAGGTTATTTGGGGCGCATCTCTGCAGTGAATCATAGAATCAGCATATCAAATATAAAAAATATTCTTAAAAACTGGTTCAGTGAAACAAAGCCGGAGCTGAAAAATCCGGATATAAAAAAGCGGTCATCTTTATTGGAATTGGCAGAAGCATTGGGAATCGAAGCTAAGACTATCGCAAAAAAACATACATTGTTACCAATTTTACGAAGTACTCGGCCAGATACAATTAACTTTCCGGTAGGTGTAAGACTTATGGATAATGATGATCATGGGTTATTAAGAAGATTCAGCCAAATTGTTCCAAAAGAAGCAGCATGCTTCTGTGTTGCATGTGTAATTGAAGACGTGGATTATCAAAGATTCTCATTCTGGAGGAGATCACATCAAATTCCTGGAATAGACTGGTGTTTAAAGCATATGGAGCCATTGCAAGAGGTTAATCATAAAAATGCCTTTTTAAAGCAACCTAGTATTTTTTTAGATAGTGGAAATTATTGCAAACAGCCAGAATCGCTAGGTATGCACAATTCGATCATCTTAAGGTTCGCACAGCTCATCGAAGATGCCTTGGAATTGGAAGTGCCAGTAAATAATAGGATTGCCCAAGAAGTATTAACGAATAAAGCTAAATTGATAGGAGTTAAATTCTCTGAAACGGGGTTTTGTAGGCAACTGAGCGATCTAATGAATGAAGTGTTGCCAGAACAATGGGTGTTTAAATTTTTTCCAAGATTAAAAAAGGAAAAGTATGGAATATTTGTTGCCGGGTTTGATGAAGTGCTTAAGGCAAACAGAAAAGGAAAATCCTATGTGAATACTTTACTGGCAGCAGCAGTTTTGTTTGATGACGCTGATGAGGCAATACAAGAATTAACCGCTCAAAATTTCCATTTATTTAGCAAAATAAATAAACAAGAAATATCCGATATTTCATTCATAAATGCTTACGTGAGACATCAAGGTAGCTATTCCAAAATGGGCATAGAACTTGAGAAAGATAGACGTTATATTTTTAGTCGAGCTAGATGGTTGGGTCTGCCATCCTTGAGTGAAGTCGACATTGATACTTTTAAAGCCATTAAAGATTTTTATGATAGAAGCAACCTAGTTGAAATACTTGCAAGACCCAATATTAACAAAGAAAAATTCGCAAATATTATTCGTTTATCTGGAAGGCAGTTCTCAAGTACAATCAAAAAGATAGAATCAACAAATTAAGTATAAAAAAAGAGCTGATAAAGATGGCAAGAGAAAAAGAAATTAAAACCGAACCGCTAGAAAAACAACTCTGGAAAGCCGCTGACAAGCTTCGCAAAAACATTGATGCTGCTGAATACAAGCATATTGTCCTAGGACTAATTTTCCTTAAATACATTTCAGATTCTTTTGAACAGCATTTCGCCAAATTGTCTGCAGGTAAAGGTGAGTAAAGGTAAGTTAATGTCAGGAAAAAGACATCACTTTATTCCGCAGTTTTTGCAACGAGAGTTTGCAAGCCATAAGACCAGTAAAGATTTTTACGCTTGGGTATATAGAAAAGGAGATTTAAATTCTTTTAACACCAACATTAAAAATATTGGTGCAGAAGGTTTCTTTTACTCTGAAGCAAAGGAATCAAACCTAGACGATATTATTACTGATGCTGAAAATGAGTTTGGTCAGATAGTTGATGAATTAAGAAAAAATGACGGTAGCTCAAAAGTTGACAATAAAAAAGCTGCAAAGTTAATTGCCCACTTGGAGGTGCGGACTAAGAATCTAAGAGATTCATTTAGAAATGCGGGTACATTGTTATTAGTTGAAATGACAAATTATTTGCAAGATACATCCAACTGCGAAAAATTTGTAAAAAAACAGGTTGCCGCTGAGGCAGGGAAAATGATTGATGGGGAGTTGGAGAAAAGAAATGTCCCCAGAACTTTATTTCCAATTTTCAGACAACAATTAGCGCCTTTGATTAAAGAAAAAATCCCTGAGATGACTGAACATATAAGAAATATGATGCTGTATGTTTCTCAAAACATTGCTTCACTACTTGAAAAATCAGCTAAGTCTGGTCACATACAAGCATTACTAAATAACCATACGCCACCAATAAAAGTATCGGCTTATGAAAAACTTCATTATCAGGTGGTTTCTAGTGATGGAGTCACAATTCCATTGGGTGATTCGGCAGTCATTTTTAATATTGAAGGTGAACCTGCATTCAAGCCATACTTTGAAGTTGATAATAAACTGCTTTCAGTGATATTGCCAATAAGCTCCACGCAACTGCTTGTTGGCGCTACCAAAAATTACCAATTAAAGACACATGACATACCTAAAGCAATTGCTTGCTGTTCATTAGATTATTTTATATCCAGTGAACAAAGCGCAGACAATGAAGAGCTCGCAAAACATATTTCAAAAAATGCAAGAATGATAAGTGAGTCTCAAATCGAAGATATATTAAGTGACTTAGTATTGAGCGCATCATGACCGAATTAGAATGGTTACAAAATAATCGATACTACTTTGAGCTTGACGAAAACAAGATCAAAAGTATTTTTTACTTTAGCCTTATTTGGAATATATACGAAAAAGAGCTTTGTGATAAAGAAGGAAGCATTGGAAACCATCCATATCAGCACTCACAAAAATATTTTGATAAAGTAGACCAATATATATATTAAACACTGTGTTTGATTACTTTAAAAATCGATACGTTACTAATGGACAGCCAACTGACCCCTACAAAACTTTTGAATTTAAATCTAAGAAAATAAAAAGTGACGTTTTTGGATACCTATCTAGAGAAACCCCTTCAAACGAGCAAAAGTTAAAAGCATTGTTGTGTATTGCGTTTAGACTGAGAAATAATTTGTTCCACGGCCAAAAACAGGTTGATAAACTCTATGAACAGAATGAAAACTTCAAACAGATAAATTTGTTTCTGATGAATTTGATTGAAAATAAATGACAGAAGAAGACTTTAAGAAATTAATCAAAACTAAAGATGATGGTAGATTGCATAAGCGAGAAAATACTACTCTAGAGTTTAAGCAAAATTACCATCAAGGCTCAATCAATGAGTACGCAAAGACCTTTTGCGCTTTTGCAAATCACTCTGGTGGAGTGATTGTTTTTGGTGTCTCTGATGCGCCTAGAGTGCCAAACGGCATGAGTAATGAAAACTTTAGTAATTTAGAAATTGAAAAAGTTACCAATTTTTTAAATACGCATTATTCACCAATGATTGATTGGGATATTAATGAGTTTGAAAATGATGGCAAAAAATTTGGCGTAATCAAAATTCATGAGTCCTTCAATAAACCTGTTATTTGTAAAAATAACACACCCAAAGATGTTGCAAGAGAAAGTGACATTTTTTATAGATACAGTGGACGAAGTGAGCGTATTAAATATCCTGAATTGCGCGCAATATTGGATGAAAATAGAAACATAGAGCAAAGAAAATGGGTTGAGCATATACAAAATATTGCAAAAATTGGCCCACAAAATATTGCTATTGTTGATACATTGAGAGGTGAGATTGAAGGAGAAAATGACCAAAAGCTTCTGATTGATACAAAGTTACTTAAAGATATTAAGTTTGTGCAAGAGGGTAAGTTTGTTGATAAAGAAGGCGCACCAACTTTAAAGCTTGTTGGAACTATTACGCCCGTTGAAAAAATAGAAGTTGAAGTTATTAAAAATGCGGACAAACTAAAAGTTTACACATTGACCGCCAATGATTTATATAAGGCAGTAAAGGCACAGTTACCAAATATCAAGCAAAATGAGCATTATAAAATAATTACTGACAACAACATTAAAGGTAAAAAAGAACTTTCTGACTATGTTTTTAGAAGTAACAAGCAACAAGAACAATATGAAAAGTTTGGAATATTACAAAAAGGCATCACCAGTGTTTATAAGCCAGAAGCTGTGGATTTTATAGTTAGAACTTATAAAAAAGATTATGAGTTATAACTAATGAAAATAACCGAATCAGACATCGAAATCCTCGCCATTGAGCACTTGCAAGGCTTGGGTTATCCGCCTGATATGGAAATACTGGCGACCGAAACGGTGTTGAAGCAGGCTGAGATGATTGCGGCCGAGTTGCAAAACTAAAATAAATACATATCCTTCCCAATACTAATAACAAAGCCCTGAAAAAATCAGGGCTTTTTAAATAAAGAATCTCGACAGACTTTATTATCTCCCGACAGACTTTATTAACCATCATCATCCAACAATTCTTAAACATTTCAATTAGCTATTGACTTAGTTAGGAGACTAACTATAATGCACCTAATCATGTTGCAATTAAAAGATCTCCCTACCACTAAAGTACTTGGCAAGTTTGCCGAACGCTATCCTGATGCAGATATCACGGCGGTATCCGGCTTTCTGCATTTATTGCGCGTAGCGACTGATTTATCTGTCGCGCTCGATGCTTGTTTAAGTAAACATGGTTTGCTACAAGGCCGCTGGTGGGTGCTGATTTTGCTCATGCGTGAAGATTCAGTGACATCCACACCATCAGTGCTGGCAGAAAAAGCAGGGGTGACGCGTGCAACCATGACTGGCCTGATTGACGGCCTGGAGCAGAGTGGTCTGGTTGAGCGGGTTTATACCAAAGATGACAGGCGCAGTGTGCTGATCAGGCTTACCGATGCAGGGCAGGCCAAGCTCGATGCAGTGATGCCGGATTATTACCGCAGGGTACGCAAGTGTATGCAGTCGCTGGATGATGAAAAGCGTGCTCAACTGCAACAGATACTGGAATTAATTAATGCAGGTATACCGGCACTTATTGAATAGATCTGAATAAGTGCTGATTTTTTTAAATTAACTTAAAAGGATATAAAACATGTCAAATATTCAAACACAAATATCAGCAATCAATGCAAAGTTCGATGCTGCATTTAACAGTAAAAATGCTGAAGCGATTGGTCAGCTCTATGCTGATAACGCAGTGGTAATGCCTGCGCCGGCTGGTGAACCTGTACTTGGTACTGCGGCAATTCAATCATTCTTTGCCGGCTTGATAACGGCTGGTGTCATTGAGCATCAAT
>Ga0066478_1000436_pt1 | contig 10250 bp, 8 predicted proteins | sample LakWasM116_HOW13_2_FD_59559 | JGI IMG/M metagenome (GOLD analysis project Ga0066478, IMG submission 59559) | Freshwater sediment methanotrophic microbial communities from Lake Washington under simulated oxygen tension - Sediment Metagenome 116_HOW13 | ecosystem: Environmental > Aquatic >... | reverse complement strand
ACGGCAGATGTGTCTGTTGTGGATTTAACGATTGAGCTAGAACAGCCTACTACTTATGAGGCCATTTGTGAGGCCATGCAAACTGCGGCAGACACGCATCTTAAAGGTGTGCTGGCTTACACCGATGAAAAAGTAGTCTCTACCGATTTTCGCGGTGCGCCTGCCGCCAGTATTTTTGATGCTGACGCAGGCATTATGCTTGATCCAACCTTTGTCAAAATTGTGAGTTGGTACGATAATGAGTATGGGTATACTTCCAATTTAATACGGTTGGTGCAGCATATTTCAAAATACAAAGCGCCTGTCAGAATTATCCAAATGGAGGATTTAGATTTCGCCGAGTCTGTTTAACGCATCTATCTGGGTGCCTGTCATTGAAGCGTGTGTTTGATGCTAAAGCAACATAAAGAGCACATGCGTCAAATGTAGCGAATCTAAATGCAAAGATACTGGTCAAATAAGGGAAGTCATGTTACTTCCCTTTTGGCTTTTGGGAATACGACTATGCAACGAAAAACAAAAATTGTAGCAACCTTGGGGCCGGCAAGTGCTTCCGAGGAAAAGATAGCCCGTTTATTACGTGCTGGCGTCAATGTGGTGCGACTCAATTTTTCCCACGGTACTGCTGAGTCGCACATGGAACGTGCCGCGCTGGTGCGGGCTATTGCAGAGAAAATGCAGCTGCATGTGGGCGTGCTGTGTGATCTGCAAGGGCCTAAAGTACGCATCGGTAAATTTGAGCATCAAAGCGTCACGCTCAAAAGTGGCGACTTGTTTGTGCTGGATGCCGACTGTGCGCTGGGAGATCAGCAACGTGTCGGATTGGACTATCAAAACCTGCCACGTGAGGTGAAAGAAGGCACTGTTTTGTTGCTAGATGATGGACGCATCACGCTGGAAGTGAATCGCGTACGCGGCAATCAAATTTACTGCGTGGTGCTGGCCGGCGGCGAGCTTTCTAACAACAAAGGCATTAATCTGCAAGGTGGCGGTTTGGCGGCTGAGGCGCTCACGGCCAAAGACATTGCGGATATTCAAACGGCCGTTGCGCTCGATGCGGATTACATTGCTGTTTCTTTCCCTAAAAACGCAGCAGACATGGCGCGTGCACGCACGCTCATACAAAAAGCCGGTGGGCATGCCAGTTTGGTGGCTAAAATTGAAAGGGCCGAGGCGATTGAGCACTTGGAATCCATTATCGATGCTTCTGAAGTGGTGATGGTGGCACGCGGAGATTTGGGTGTTGAGGTTGGAGATGCCGCAGTGCCTGGCTTGCAAAAACGCATTATTCGCTTAGCACGAGCCCGTAATAAGTTGGTGATTACGGCCACACAAATGATGGAATCCATGATCCACAATCCAATTCCTACCCGTGCAGAAGTGTCAGATGTCGCCAATGCTGTGCTGGATGGCACCGATGCTGTGATGTTGTCTGCTGAAACCGCTAGTGGTAATTACCCTGTGGAAACGGTAGAGGCGATGGACCGCGTTTGCTTGGAAGCTGAAAAAGAATACGAAAGTATGCATCATATTGAGCGAAGAGCGCATGAACACCATCGCGTGGATGAAGCGATTGCCGCCGCTGCTGTGTTTACTGCGCGTAACTATCGCGTCAAAGCGATTGTAGCGCTTACCGTCTCTGGCAACTCTGCACAGTGGTTATCGCGTGCAGATTGCGCCGTGCCTATTTACGCCATGTCGCCCGATTTACACGCGCGTCGTAAGCTGACATTGCACCGAAATGTGTTCCCATTTGCGATTTGCCAGCAAGACCGCAGTCGAGATGAAATATTCTCGGATATCGAGTCTGTGCTGACAGCAGCGCAACTGGTACATACAGGAGATGAAGTGTTGGTGACCTATGGTGAGCCCTTTGGCACCTTGGGTGGGACAAACTCGCTTAAGGTGATTCAGATTGGCGCGCCACAAGTGAACACATCAGCACTGTAAAAAAATAGCTTCAAAGCCATGCGCAATTTATAATAACGTTCTTTCTTGCTAAATCACTCATCATGACATCACCATTACTGAATACCAGTCTCAGCAGTCTTAAACGCATTCATCAAGGCAAAGTGCGTGATATTTACGATATAGACGCAAACACCATGTTGCTAATTAGTACAGACCGCTTGTCTGCATTTGATGTGATTTTACCGACCGGGATTCAGAACAAAGGGGCCATGTTGACGCAAATGGCTAACTTCTGGTTTAAAAAGCTGGCACATGTTGTACCTAATCACTTAACCGGTATTGATCCTGATGATGTGGTGTCGACACCAGAAGATAAAGCGCAATTAGGTAGCAGGGCCGTGGTGGTAAAAAAGCTTAAACCTTTGCCGATTGAAGCGATTGTACGTGGCTATTTAGTAGGCAGTGGCTGGAAAGAATATAAAGCCAAAGGTACAGTGTGCGGCATTGCATTGCCTACAGGCTTGCAAGAGGCTTCACAATTGCCGACACCCTTGTTTACACCTTCAAGCAAAGCGGCAGTAGGTGAGCATGATGAGAATATTACGTTGGCGCAATGTGCTGATTTGATTGGTGCTGAACGTGCGGCAGAAGTGGCTAAAGTCGCTATTCAATTGTATTCAGAAGCCGCCGCGTATGCGCTGACCAAGGGCATTATCATCGCCGATACCAAATTTGAATTTGGGCTTGATGAGAAGGGCGTCCTGCATGTGATGGATGAAGTGCTGACACCCGATTCATCACGTTTCTGGCCACTGGAAAGTTATCAAGTGGGCAGTAACCCACCCAGTTACGATAAACAATATGTGCGTGATTGGTTAGAAAGCACAGGCTGGAACAAATCCCCACCAGCCCCAGCGTTGCCTGACGATGTTGCCATACGTACTTCTGATAAATATCTGGAAGCGTTTGAAAAACTTACCGGTCAGCCGCTACCTGCTTAATTATTCATGCTACAGCGCCTAAAAGAAATCGCAGGTAAACTCAAGGCTGAGTTTGATTTCTATCGGCGCTTACAACAGCACCCACAAACGCCTGCATTAGCAAAAGCGTTATTGTGGTTGGCCATTGGCTATTTACTGTTACCGTTTGATTTGATTCCAGATTTTCTGCCTGTGATTGGTCAGTTAGATGAAGTCATCATTATTCCACTGTTAATCTATTGCGCGGTCAAACTTACGCCAGAGGCTGTATTGGCGGAATGTAGAGCGGTCACGTAGCGTGCAACTCTGGCAGCTGATCACCAACTTTGATGCACATCTGCCGGCCTTGGTGGGCATGTATTCCGGTTGGATTTATTTGATTGTCTTCTCAGTTGTTTTTCTAGAAGTTGGGGTGCTGCCGTTATTTTTCTTACCCGGCAACCCTTTTGTATTTGTGTGCGGCGCAGTGTGGGCAGCCTCACAACTTAGCCTAATTCTACTATTGGTTGTCCTAGTATCAGCTGCCGTACTAGGCAGTCTATTGGGATATTATCTGGGGAACACGGTTGGTCATGCATTATTCACACGGTATCTAGCATGGCCGAATGAATCTGCGCTGAAAAAAACGCGTCAATTTTTTGAGCGACATGGTGAAAAAAGCTTTATTTTCTCTTTGTTTCTACCAGTCATTCGTACGCTTGCGCCATTTCTTGCGGGCGTATCTCATATGCAATTGCATCGATTTTTCTATTCAAGCGTCATCGGTTCCTTAGTGTGGGTGCTAGTGTGCGTGTTAGCCGGTTATTATTTTGGGCACCTTGGTATCATTCAACACCACTTAGGCTTGATTACATTGTTGGGCTTAGCATGCTTAGTAATGGCTGTTTTGCTTAAAAAAGGCTGGGATATTTGGATAAAATCCAATAAAGCCCAGTAAAGATGAAGATTGGCAATAATCTAGCAACAAATTTCGCCTATAATTCCGCTTTTATTTTTCTCAATCACGGGTTCTATTTAACATGTCGCTCAATTTAGTGCCGTCTGGCAAAGATCTTCCTAATGATTTTAACGTTATTATCGAAATTCCTATGCAGGGTGACCCTGTAAAATACGAAGTCGATAAAGAGAGTGGTGCGATTTTTGTGGATCGCTTTATGGGTACTTCTATGCAATACCCATGTAACTACGGTTATATCCCTCACACTTTGGCTGATGATGGCGACCCGGTAGATGTGTTGGTGATTACGCCTGTGCCTTTGTTACCAGGTGTAGTAGTGCGTTGCCGTGCATTAGGTATGTTGAACATGACGGATGAAGCTGGTGGCGATGCAAAATTGCTCGCAGTGCCTGTGGAAAAAGTCTGTGGTCTATATGCTTATCAAAAAACCTATAAAGATGTTTCACCATGGCGTTTGGAAATGATCTCTCATTTCTTTGAACATTACAAAGATTTGGATAAAGGCAAATGGGTGAAAATTGAAGGCTGGGAAGGCATTGAAGAGGCGCATAAAGAAATTATGGATGGCGTTGCACGCTACAACACAGCGGAAGTAAAACCAGCGTTCTAATTCTGTGTACTTCATCTGAAGATACAGTAATAAAAAAGGCAGCTTAAGCTGCCTTTTTTATTACGAGAAAAATAGACTACACATGCAACAGCGGCACGATCAATAGCGCCACAATATTAATGATTTTAATCAGCGGATTCACTGCTGGACCCGCAGTATCCTTGTAGGGGTCACCTACCGTATCGCCAGTTACCGCTGCTTTATGCGCATCAGAACCTTTACCGCCATGATGACCATCTTCGATATATTTCTTGGCGTTATCCCAAGCACCACCACCAGTACACATGGAGATGGCAACAAATAAACCAGTGACGATGGTACCCATTAGTAAGCCGCCCAATGCTACAGGGCCAAGCAATAAGCCTACAGCAATTGGCGCTACTACCGGCAATAATGAAGGAATCATCATTTCTTTGATGGCAGCGGTCGTTAGCATGTCTACGGCTTTGCCGTACTCTGGTTTGGCCGTGCCTTCCATGATGCCTTTGATATCGCGGAACTGACGGCGCACTTCTTCCACCACTGCACCAGCAGCACGGCCAACAGCCTCCATCGCCATCGCAGCAAATAAGAATGGAATCAAACCGCCGATGAATAAACCAATGATGACCATCGGATCGCTCAAGTCAAACTTCACATCAATACCTGCGCCTTGTAGTTTATGCGTGTAATCGGCAAACAATACCAACGCGGCTAAGCCAGCAGAGCCAATCGCATACCCTTTCGTCACAGCCTTAGTGGTATTGCCTACTGCATCCAACGGGTCTGTCACATCACGCACACTGCTAGGCAGCTCAGCCATTTCAGCAATACCGCCTGCATTATCGGTAATGGGACCATACGCATCTAGCGCCACCACAATACCAGCCATGCTCAACATTGCGGTAGCGGCAATAGCAATACCATATAAACCACCCAAATGGTAAGAGGTGTAAATGGCGAGACACACTGCCAATACAGGCCATGCTGTAGATTTCATGGACACGCCAATGCCCGCAATAATGTTGGTAGCGTGACCAGTGGTCGATGCTTGGGCTACGTGCTTCACCGGTGCGTAATCCGTACCGGTGTAGTACTCCGTAATCCATACCAATGCGGCTGTTAAGATTAAGCCTACGGCACAAGTACCAAATAATGCTTGGCTAGTGACTATTTTTTCTCCATACGTGATGCCTTCTGGAAAGAGGTGCTGTGTGACAAAGTAGAAGGCGATCAGCGACAACACGCCTGCAACGGCTAAGCCTTTATAAAGTGCAGGCATCACGTTTTTCATGCCTGGTGAGGCTTTCACAAAGAAGCAGCCGATGATAGAGGCGACAATCGATACCGCGCCCAATAGCAGTGGATAGATCACGGCGTTGGCACCTGCTTCTGCCGCCATTAAGCCACCGAGTACCATCGTCGCAATTAAGGTCACCGCATACGTTTCAAACAAGTCGGCGGCCATCCCGGCACAGTCGCCCACGTTGTCACCGACGTTATCGGCAATCACGGCTGGGTTCCGTGGGTCGTCTTCTGGGATGCCCGCTTCCACCTTCCCCACTAAGTCTGCGCCAACGTCAGCCCCTTTGGTAAAAATACCGCCACCCAAACGTGCAAAAATTGAAATCAGTGATGAACCAAATGCCAAGCCAATCAACGGGTTTAAGTCAGTTGCATTTTCTGCACCTAAATAGATATAAAAACCGGCAACGCCTAGCAGGCCCAAACCCACGACCAGCATGCCAGTGATGGCACCACCTTTAAAGGCTACATCTAATGCAGGCCCAATGCCATTGGTGGCTGCCTGTGCGGTGCGCACATTGGCTTTCACAGAGACATTCATACCAATAAAGCCACAAGCGCCGGAAAGAATGGCGCCGACGACAAAACCAATTGCGGTATTCACATTTAAAAATATTGCAATCAACACAGCCAGTACCACGCCCACAATAGCAATTGTCTTATATTGACGTGCTAAATAGGCGGCTGCTCCTTGTTGAATCGCGCCTGCAATTTCTTGCATGCGCGCATTGCCTGCTGGTAACCCCGAAATCCATTTACTCATTACTACGCCATACAGTACTGCTAATACAGCTGCAGCAATGGCAATCATTAAAGCGACTGACATGACTTCTCCTAATTTATCGTTGTAAATTTGAAACGTAATTGAAATGCTTAATTAATTGCTAACCAGTTGTAAGAAATTGTAAGAATTATGTAACAACCGATTTCATTATGGCACTAAACAACTAGCGCGACAACCAACGGATTTTTGGATACAAATTGCAAGAAGAATACGAGTGTTGGTGAGTATTTGGACTGGCCCGCATCCGCAGCAGGTGAGCGTTACTCGCTGCTTTTGGCGGCCAGTTTTTTCAGGATGTCACCAAGCGGGGTGCCTGCAATCGTATTGGCATAGCGATTCAAATGTTGCGCGCCAGATGAACTGAGTTTGATTGCGCGTTTGGTGCGTGGTTTAGGGGTAGATTTTACTTGCACTTTCACCTTAATTACAGTAACTTTACAATGCTTGAATTGGCCAATTGTTTTTTGGGAATTTTCCAATGCTTTCAATAGGCTAGCTTGCATAAGTTTGATTTTACTTGCAACGCTGGCATTGGTCGCAAAGACGGTTAGCACGCCATCATTGAGTATATTGGCAGTACTGTGATCCGCTAAAAAATCGGGCACAGACGTTAGCCAAAACGCATTGATGAGCGCCTTCTCTCCCGCTTGTTGCGTGAGTTGATTCAGTTGGTTGTGTTGACCAAAAATCGCATTCAATTTATGCATAACGTTACAGAGGCAATAGGTAGCAATGAATATTATCTTAGTTTCAAACAAAATGGCAAAAGCCAAGAGCTTAAATGCATGGCAAGCAGGGAGTTTGGTGGCTGCACTGGTGTTATTACCAGTGTTGATGATTTTACTATTTCTGACCCCCAAGCAAACCATTAAAGAGCAAGGCGTTAAAGCCATGTTGCCCCCGCATTTAAAGGGGACTATCCTTTCATCACAAAGCCATTTGGATGCGTATGCCAAACAAATCGGCGAGTTACAAGCGCGCATTATGCGTTTGGATGCACAGAACCAACGCCTAGCGAAACTGGCCGGTGAGAAGCCTCAACAAACACCACAAACTGAACAGACGCCTCAAGTGTTGGACCCGAACCGTGGTGGTCCGTTAATACATGAAAAACCTATGTCTGAGTCAGACTTGATCGCGGCGATTGAAGAATTGATGAATACCGTAGATGCCCGGGATGAATACCAAAGCGTGATTGAAGCAAAAATCTTGCAGCAGAGTGTGTTGAAAGACATGTTGCCTAACAGTAGCCCAGTGCGCGCTGGCTACAACTCTTCCAGCTATGGTTGGCGTATCGATCCATTTAACGGACACAAAGCGTTTCATGAAGGCTTGGATTTTCCGGCGGATACTGGCACGCCGATTCTGGCCGCAGCTGACGGAATTGTGACAGCCGCAGAGCAAACGCCGGATTATGGTAATATTGTAAAGATTCAGCATGGTTCAGGATTAGAAACACGCTATGCCCATGCCTCCAAAATCATAGTGAAAGTGGGGGATCGCGTGGTCAAAGGTCAGCAAGTTGCGCTAGTGGGCAATACTGGCCGTTCTACCGGCCCACATTTGCATTATGAAATACGTTTAAACGGTAATGCTTTAGACCCGCGCCAATACTTAAACAGAAGCGCAGGCTAATCAGCGTAATGAGAAAAACGCAATTAATTTGAAATTATTAATTTAATCCCCATCTGTATATCAATATTTTAATTTAACACTATTTTTTAGGTTTCCGTCCTTACGGAAAGTTGGTGCCTCTTCATGTTATCCACGTTGTTCAAAAAATTTTTCGGTAGTCGTAATGAGAGGCTGATTAAACAATACAGCCAAGCAGTTAAAGACATTAATGCCTTAGAGCCTACTATCGAAGCATTATCAGATGATGCATTACGTGCAAAAACAGAAGAGTTTAAACAACGTTATCAACAAGGCGAAACGCTAGAGCAATTGTTGCCAGAGGCGTTTGCCGTTGTGCGCGAAGGCAGTCGTCGTGCTTTAGGTATGCGTCATTTTGATGTGCAGTTGATTGGCGGCATGGTGCTGAACGCAGGAAAAATTGCGGAGATGCGTACCGGTGAAGGTAAAACCTTAGTCGCTACATTGCCTACGTATTTGAATGCATTGACTGGTAAAGGCGTACACGTTGTGACCGTCAACGATTACCTCGCCAAGCGTGATGCGGAGTGGATGGGTAAGCTCTACAATTTCCTTGGTTTAACCGTTGGCATTAACTTATCGCAGATGCCGCATGATGTGAAACAACAAGCGTATGCTGCGGATATCACTTACGGCACCAATAACGAGTTTGGCTTTGACTACCTGCGTGACAATATGGTGTTTAGTCGCGAAGAGCGTGTACAGCGCACATTAAGTTATGCGTTAGTGGATGAAGTGGACTCGATTTTAATTGATGAGGCGCGTACGCCATTGATTATTTCTGGTCAAGCTGAACACAGTATTGATTTATATCACCAAATTAACGCCGTAGCATTACAGCTGACAGCGCAAAAAGAAGAAGAGGGTGAAGGCGACTATTGGGTGGATGAAAAAGCCCAAACAGTGACCATGAGTGAAGCAGGTCACGAGCATGCTGAGCAAATCTTAACCAGTTCAGGTTTATTGCCAGAAGGCTCAAGTTTATACGAAGCTGCCAATATTACCTTGGTGCATCATTTGTACGCATCATTGCGTGCGCAAAATCTATTCAATAAAGATCAGCACTATGTGGTACGTGATGATGAAGTGATTATCGTGGATGAGTTCTCCGGTCGTATGATGCCGGGTCGTCGCTGGTCTGATGGTTTACACCAAGCAGTGGAGGCGAAAGAAGGCGTTGCGATTCAAAAAGAGAATCAAACTTTAGCTTCAATCACCTTCCAAAATTATTTCCGCATGTATGCCAAACTAAGTGGCATGACAGGTACGGCGGATACTGAAGCTTATGAATTTAATCAAATTTATAACTTAGAGACCGTGGTAGTGCCAACACATCGCCCGATGCAACGTAAAGATGCAATGGACAAGGTGTATCGCACAGCGATGGAAAAATACAATGCGGTCATTGAAGATATTAAACAGTGTCAGGCAAAAGGTCAGCCAGTGCTGGTGGGTACTACCTCCATTGAAAACTCTGAGTTAATTTCTAATTTACTGACCAAAGCCAAACTAGAGCACCAAGTATTGAACGCTAAACAGCATGAGCGTGAAGCGCATATTGTGGCTGAAGCGGGTCGTCCGGGCGTGATTACCATTGCGACCAATATGGCAGGCCGTGGTACAGACATTGTGCTGGGTGGCAATCCGGAAGCGGCGATTCACGCAGTGAATCAAGATGCCGACTTGAGTGAAACGCAAAAGCAAACCAAAGCAGAGCAATTGAAAGCAGAGTGGCAGCAACGTCATGATGCAGTGCTGGCTTCAGGCGGCTTGCATATTATTGGTACGGAGCGTCATGAATCGCGTCGTGTGGATAACCAGTTGCGTGGTCGTGCCGGTCGTCAAGGTGATCCTGGATCTAGCCGTTTCTATTTATCGTTAGACGATCAATTATTACGTATTTTCTCCGGCGAGCGTGTGTCTGCCATTATGGCCAGATTGAATATGCCAGAAGGAGAAGCGATTGAGCATTCGATGGTGACGCGTGCTATTGAGAATGCCCAACGTAAAGTAGAAGGCCGTAACTTTGATATTCGTAAACAGTTGTTGGAATTTGATGATGTGGCCAAT
>Ga0066478_1000434_pt1 | contig 10258 bp, 11 predicted proteins | sample LakWasM116_HOW13_2_FD_59559 | JGI IMG/M metagenome (GOLD analysis project Ga0066478, IMG submission 59559) | Freshwater sediment methanotrophic microbial communities from Lake Washington under simulated oxygen tension - Sediment Metagenome 116_HOW13 | ecosystem: Environmental > Aquatic >... | reverse complement strand
GGCTGGAACGAGAAGCCCAACATCGAGATCGTGAACATGGTCTGCAGTCTGCTCGACGAGCTGCGCCCCCGCGCCGACGGCCAGAGCTACCGCACCCAGATCACCTACGTGAAGGACCGACCCGGCCACGACCGCCGCTACGCGATCGACGCCCGCAAGATCGAGCGCGAGCTGGGCTGGAAGCCCGCCGAGACCTTCGACACCGGCATCCGCAAGACCGTGCAGTGGTACCTGGAGCATGCCGACTGGGTGGCCAACGTGCAGACCGGTGCGTACCGCGACTGGGTGGAGACCCAGTACGAACAGCCGCAGCCCGCCGCCGTCGCGGGCGCCAGCGCATGAACATCCTGCTCTTCGGCAAGGGTGGCCAGGTCGGCTGGGAGCTGCAGCGCAGCCTGTCGGTGCTGGGCACCGTCACCGCGCTGGACCACGACAGCACCGAGCACTGTGGTGACTTTGCCAACCCCGCCGGTGTGGCCGAGACGGTGCGCACCCTGCGCCCCGACGTCATCGTCAATGCCGCAGCCCACACCGCCGTGGACAAGGCCGAGAGCGAGGCCGACTTCGCCCGCACGCTGAACGCCACCACCCCCGGCGCCATCGCGCAGGAGGCAGCCAAGCTGGGCGCCTGGCTGGTGCACTACAGCACCGACTACGTCTTTGATGGCAGCGGCAGCCGACCCTGGGTGGAGACCGACACGCCCGCCCCGCTGAGTGTGTATGGACGCACCAAGCTCGAAGGCGAGCAGCTGATCGCCCAGTCTGGCGCCAAACACCTGATCCTGCGCACCAGCTGGGTGTATGCCGCACGCGGCGGCAACTTTGCCAAGACCATGCTGCGCCTGGCGCAGGAGCGCGAGCGCCTGACGGTGATCGACGACCAGTGGGGCGCACCCACCGGCGCCGACCTGCTGGCCGATGTGACGGCCCACGCCATCCAGCACCTGCAGCAGCACCCCGAGCACGCGGGCCTGTACCACTGCGTCGCCGCAGGTGAAACGACCTGGAATGCGTATGCAAAATACGTGCTGTCGCGCGCCAGTATTGAAAATTCAGCTATTAAAATAATAGCAAATGAGGTGGCGCCTGTGCCCACCAGTGCTTTCCCGACCCCGGCAGCCCGCCCGCTCAACTCGCGCCTGAACACGGCCAAGCTGCAGGCCACCTTTGGCCTGCAGATGCCGCATTGGCAGGCCGGTGTGGCGCGCATGCTGGCTGAAATTCTCTGAACGGCACCCTCACATGACGCAACGCAAAGGCATCATCCTGGCCGGAGGCTCCGGCACCCGGCTGCACCCGGCCACCCTGGCCATCAGCAAGCAGCTGCTGCCGGTGTACGACAAGCCCATGATCTATTACCCGCTGAGCACGTTGATGCTCGGTGGCATCCGCGACATCCTCATCATCAGCACCCCGCAGGACACGCCACGTTTTGCGCAACTGCTGGGCGATGGCAGCCAGTGGGGGCTGAACCTGCAATACGCGGTGCAACCCAGCCCCGATGGCCTGGCGCAGGCGTTTGTGATCGGCGAGGACTTTCTGGCAGGCGCGCCTAGCGCGCTGGTGCTGGGCGATAACATCTTCTACGGCCACGACTTCCACGAGCTGCTGGGCAATGCCCGGCAACGCACGGACGGTGCCAGCGTGTTTGCCTACCATGTGCAAGACCCTGAGCGCTATGGCGTCGCCGAGTTTGATGACCAGGGCAAGGTGCTGTCGCTGGAAGAGAAACCCAAACAGCCCAAGAGCAGCTATGCGGTCACGGGCCTGTATTTCTACGACGGCCAGGTGGTTCAGATGGCCAAGGACCTCAAGCCTTCGCCACGCGGAGAGCTGGAGATCACCGATCTGAACCGGCTGTACCTGGAGCAGGGGCAGCTGAATGTCGAGATCATGGGGCGCGGCTATGCCTGGCTGGACACCGGCACGCATGAAAGCCTGCTCGAAGCGGGCCAGTTCATTGCCACGCTGGAGCATCGCCAGGGGCTCAAGATCGCTTGCCCCGAGGAAATTTCCTGGCGGTCCGGCTGGATCGACAGCGAGCAGCTGGCACGCCTGGCGCAACCCCTGTCCAAGAACGGCTATGGCCAGTACCTGCAGCGCCTGCTGAACGACAAAGTCTATTGATCCGCCATGCAAGCTATCCGGCAATCCGTCCCCGACGTCGTGCTGATCGAACCCAAGGTGTTTGGGGACAGCCGAGGTTTTTTCTACGAGAGCTTCAACCAGCAAGCCTTCAATGAAGCCACGGGCACGAACCATGCGTTCGTGCAGGACAACCACAGCCGCAGCAGCCAGGGCGTTTTGCGTGGCCTGCATTACCAGCTTCCACCCCGGGCACAGGGCAAGCTGGTGCGCGTGGTGCGTGGGGCGGTGTTCGATGTGGCGGTGGACATCCGCAAGGGCTCACCCACCTTTGGTCAATGGGTGGGGGCGCTGCTGACGGAAGACAACCACCGCCAGCTCTGGGTGCCGCCAGGCCTGGCCCACGGCTTTCTGGTGCTTTCCGAGTCGGCTGATTTCCTCTACAAGACCACGGATTACTACAGCCCCGAGCACGAGCGCTGCATCCGCTGGGACGACCCGCAGCTGGCCATTGCCTGGCCCTCTGTGGAGGCGGCCATCCAGCTGTCGGCGAAGGACCAGGTGGGACGCTGGCTGGCCGAGGCAGACCTTTGAGCGCTTCTGCGGTGCGGGCGACCAAGGCATGCGGCGCCGATGGGGCTCCCGCCACGCTTCGGATCGCCATTCTGGGCGCGCGGGGCATACCCGCAAGCTATGGCGGGTTTGAGACGTTTGCGGAGCAGCTGGCAACCCGCCTGGCATCGCGCGGGCACCAGGTCACGGTCTATGCGGAGTGCGGCGATCAGCCGGTCGCCGATACCGTCTACCAGGGGGTGCGGGTCCGCTCGCGGCGTCGGCCCCGCTGGGGGGCGGCATCGGTGCTGGCCTATGACTGTGCCTGCCTGTGGGATGCGCGCCGTGGCTACGACCTGGTCTACATGCTGGGCTACGGTGCCGCATGGGCCTGCTGGTGGCCCCGGGTGTTCGGGGTGCCGGTCTGGATCAACGTCGATGGGCTGGAATGGGCACGCAGCAAGTGGGGCTGGGGCGCCCGCACCTACCTGCGCTTTATGGAGTGGGTGTCCACCAAGGTGGCCACGCGCCTGATTGCAGACGCCGAGGCCATCGCCCAGAGGTTCCGCCAGAACTACCCGTCGGGCGCTCCGACCAGTTTTGTTGCGTACGGTGCTGAGCTGGTTCCGGCCGAAGCGGCCGACCCCTCGGTGCTTGCCAACTGGGGCCTGCAAGCGCACCGCTACATGCTGGTGGTAGCCCGACCGGAGCCCGAGAACCATATTCTGGAGATCGTCCAAGGGCATCTGCTGCATGGGGGCGAGTGGCCCCTGGTGGTGGTGGGTGATGTGTCAGGCGGCACGCCCTACCAACAGCAACTGAAGGCGTTGGCCAGTGAGCGGGTGCGGTTTGTGGGGGGCATCTACGATGCCGCCCAGCTCCAGAGCCTGCGCGTGCATGCAGCCTGCTACCTGCACGGCCACTCGGTGGGGGGGACCAACCCCTCATTGCTGGAAGCCTTGGCCTGTGGAAACTGGGTCATCGCGCATGACAACCCCTACAACCGGGAGGTCGCGCGCGATGCTGCGGAGTATTTCAACACCCCTGAGCAACTGGCGCGCTGCCTGGGCCGGGTCGCAGGCCAAGGGGCTGGCCTGCAGGCCCGGCGTGCGCAACATGCGCGCGCCATCGTTTCGGAGCACTACACCTGGGACGGCATCACCGATGCCTATGAAGTGCTGATGCGCGCCGAGTGCAGGCCCCTCGATCCAGTCGGAGCGGCCAAGCCGTGAGCACCCCCAACGCAGGTGGGCTGGTTGCAGGGGAGCGGTGTGATGGAGAGACCCCTGTCAACGCTGGATTGGTGGATGTATTGCTGGCCACCTTCAACGGGGCGAAGTACCTCGTGGCGCAATTGGAGTCCATCCTGAGCCAGACGCACCAGAATTTCCGCATCCTGGTCAGTGATGATGGTTCTTCGGACACCACCATGGAGATCCTGCACCAGTACCGGGCCCGTTTGGGCGAACGGTTGATCCTGGTGCCGAACCCCTCCGCCGGGAAAGGGGTGGTCCGCAACTTTGAGAATCTCATGGTGGCGAGCCTGAACGACGGTCTGGCGCAATGGGCGGTGTTTTCGGACCAGGACGACGTCTGGCTTCCGGAGAAGATCGCCACCACCCTTGGGGAGATGCAGCGGATCGAGGGCGAAGACGGGCGGGGTATTCCTTGCTTGGTCCATTCGGACCTGGTGGTGGTAGATGAAGGGCTGTCGGTGCTTTCTCGGTCTTTCGCTCGCTACCAGAAGATGCCCCCCGAGAACTGCTCTCCGCTGTCTCTCCTGAGCGTGAACCAGGTGACAGGCTGCACCATGATGGTCAACCGGGCGCTGCTGCGCATGGCCTTGCCGCTCCCGCCAGAGACCATCATGCACGACTGGTGGTGTGCCCTGGTCAGTGGCAGTGGGCGCAGATCATTCATCGATGCTCCTTTGATTCTTTACCGGCAGCACGGTGCCAACCAGGTGGGGGCCAAGGACCGGGGGTTGAAAACGCGGCTGCTGCGCATGTGCACCGATGCCCCTGGTGTGGTCCGCAGGGTGAAGGCATTGGGGCATGCCACATATCTGCAGGCGCAGGCGCTGCAGCAACGCCTGCGCGAGCAGAAGGCCGATGGGGCCTACGTGTCAGAATACCTGTCTTGGAGAAGCCAGCCTTTGTGGCTGCGGCTTGCTGGCTACCGCCACTATTATGTCGGCCCCGAGCTGGATCGACTGAGCCGCTGTTTGCTGTGGCTTCAATGATTCCCCTGCAGGGTGAATTTTGATAATTCCCGAGTGTCTGGTCCGGAAATGTGCAAAGGCGTAGGTAATGAAATCTTCGGCTGAAGTAATCGAGTTGGAAAGTGTTGATGCCGCTACGCCCAAGCTGGGGGAAATGCTGCTGGCCGAACAGAAGCTCTCTCGCAATGACCTCGAAAGGGCTCTGGAAGTGCAGCGCTCCATGGGCGGGCGGCTGGGCCGGCTACTGATCAGCCTGGGCCTGGTTTCCGAAGTGGATGTGTATGCCGCACTCTCGCGCCAGGCTGGATTGCCTTTGGTGCGCCAGGATGCGTTCCCCAAAGAGAAACCACAAACTGCGCGGCTGAACACCAGCTTCCTTTTGGCAAACAACCTGCTGCCGCTTGGCGATACCGACGACGCGGATGCCGATAAGCCACTGCCCGACTTTGCATCGGTGGACCCCGGGAGTGCGCAACTTCGTGACGCTCTGCGGCTGGTGTTTGGACAGGTGCCCCGGATTTGCTTCGGGCTGGAGTCTGAAATCTCCAGCCAATTGAGCGAGTGGTACCTGCAGGACGCGTCCCAGGATGACGAGGCCAGTGGCGACCAGCCCGAGGCATCGGAATTCATCGAGCACCTGCGCGACATGGCCTCCGAGGCGCCGATTATTCAGCGGGTGAGCCAGATCCTGGCGCAGGCCGTGGCCGCGCAGGCCTCGGACATCCACATCGAGACCTACGAAGAAAAGTCCGTGGTGCGCATCCGGGTGGACGGGGAAATTTTCCCCATCGACGAAATCGACAACAAGGACGCACCGGCGGTTGTTTCGCGCATCAAAATCCTGTCGCAGCTGGACATTGCCGAGCGGCGCATGCCGCAGGATGGCCGCACCAAGCTGCGGGTGCATGGCAAGGAGATGGATGCACGGGTGTCCACCATTCCCACCATGTTCGGCGAGTCGGTGGTCATGCGCTTGCTGGAGAAGAATTTCGACCTGCTCTCTCTGGAGAGCCTGAACTTCACGCCCCCCACGCTCAAAACCATGCGGCAGATGCTCAGCGTTCCGCATGGCATTTTCCTGGTGACAGGGCCGACGGGGTCGGGCAAGTCCACCACCCTGTACGCGTCGATGCAGGAGCTGGAGGGCGAGAACCTCAAGATACTCACCGTGGAAGACCCGGTGGAATACCGCCTGCAATGGCTCAACCAGGTGCAGGTGCAACCCCAGATCGGGCTGACCTTCGCCAAAGTCCTGCGCTCTTTCCTGCGCCAGGACCCGGACGTCATCATGATCGGCGAAATGCGTGATGGCGAAACCGCCGAGATCGCCGTGCAGGCCGCCCTGACGGGCCACCTGGTCCTTTCGACCCTGCACACCAACAGCGCCCTCGGTGCTATCGTCCGGCTGATCAACATGGGTGTCGAGCCCTACCTCATCACGGCTTCCGTGGTGGGCGTGCTGGCCCAGCGCCTTGTGCGCAAGCTGTGCGAGCAATGCAAGGTGCCTCTGCCGCAGGAGCAGGCTGATGCAGCGGCAGCGTCCCTGGGCATGCAGGCGCCAGAGGGGCAGACCCTGTACCGGGCGGTCGGGTGCCCAGCCTGCCGTGGCACGGGCTACCGGGGACGGGTGGCTATCCATGAACTGCTGGTACTGACAGAAGACGTCAAGAAGGTCGTGCTGGAGCGGGGCTCGTCGCTCGGCAGCGACGACGGCGCTTATGCCGGTGGGAACTTGTTGCAGGATGGCGCCACCAAGGTCTTCAAGGGTCTGACGACCGCAGAGGAAGTTTTGCGCGTCGCTCGTCAAAATGATTGATTTCCAATACGAGGGCGTGATGCCTGATGGCAAGCCCTGCCAAGGCTCCATCCGCGCGCCCAATGAAGAAACCGCGAGACTGCGCCTGATCGGGCAGGGGGTGACGCCCGTGCGCATTGACGACACGGCCCGGGCGCTTTCTCCTGACGCGCCACAAGGCCGTGGTGCGCGGCTCAAGAGGGCAGACATCCTGTTGTTCAGCCGTGAGATGGCGCACTTGAAGCAGGCGAACATGCCGCTGGACAAGGCTCTGGCCATGCTCAAGGAAACGGCCGAAACCGATCGCCTGAAAATCTTCATCGCCAAGGTGGAAGAAAGTGTGCGCGGGGGTAAATCCCTCTACCAGTCGCTGCTGCCGTTCGAGGCAGACCTGGGGCGCCAGTATCTGGTGCTGATCCGTGCAGGGGAAACCTCCGGCTCGCTGCACGTGGTGCTGAAGGAGCTGACCGTGCAGCTGGAGGCGGACGACAAGCTGCGCAACTATGTCATCTCGTCCATGACCTACCCCATCATCCTGCTGGTGGTTGCTGTGCTGTCGGTGGTGCTCCTGCTGGCGTTTGTTGTGCCCCAGTTCCGCGAGATTTTCGACTCCATGGGCGACAAGCTGCCCTATTCGACGCGGCTTGTGGTGAACATGAGTGACGCGATCCGTGGGCACTGGATGGCCATTCTGCTGGGTGTGACCGCGCTGTTGTTTCTGGGATCGCGGTGGGCCGCGACTGCAGGTGGCCGCTTGCGGCTTGATAGCCTGCTGCTCGATGTTCCGCTTTTTGGCAAGGTGCTGCGCAACCTGCAGTTTGCGGTCTACTTCAGGACTTTCGGCATCCTGCTGCAGCGCGGCGTCCCCATGGTGGACGCCTTGCGCATTGCGGTGGACACGCTGACCAACACCGCCCTGCGCAAGGACATCGAACCTCTGGTGAGTCTGGTGAAGGCAGGCAAGCGGCTCTCCACGGGTTTTGTCTCGCCTTACCTGGGCAAGTCCAGCACGCCGCAGTTGATTAAGGTAGCGGAAGAAACCGGGCAGCTTGATGCAACCTTGCTGGGTCTGGCGGATCGTTATGAGGACGAGGGCCGACGCACCATGGGGCGTGTTCTGGCCGCCATGGAACCACTGATTATTATTGTGCTCGGTGCATTGGTTGCATTTATTATTATTGCCATCCTGGGTGGTGTTTTGTCTATCAATGACACCATTTAGATTTTGTTTTGATTTTTACAAATACTCATGAATATCGTGAATATCTCCAATATGCAAAAAATTGCGCAGCCCCGTCATTCCCGGGGTTTTACCCTGATCGAGCTGCTGGTGGTGCTGGTGATCCTGACGCTGCTTGCCGGCCTGGTCGGCCCCCGCGTACTTGACCAGCTGGGAGGCGCCAAATCCAAGACGGCCAAGATCCAGATCTCCGAAATCGAACAAAGCCTGGACCTGTTCAAGCTGGACGTGGGCCGTTATCCCAGCGATGCGGAAGGCCTGCGCGCCCTCGTGGAGCGGCCTGCCACGGCGCAAGGATGGACTGCGCCTTACTTGAAGAAGGGGCTGCCGACCGACCCCTGGGGTGCTGCCTATTTGTACAAGAACCCTGGCCGCAATGGCGGGCCCGATGTGTTCTCTCTGGGCGCTGATGGCAAGCCCGGTGGCGACGGCGAGAACGCCGACGTCTATAACTAAGAATTGCCCGTAGTGCAGGATGCCTACCCAGTGATCCACATTGCATGATGATGCGTTTGCGCGCACGTTGCGCAAGTCAGGCAAGCCGGGGGTTCACCTTGCTGGAACTGCTGGTGGTGCTGGTGGTGGCTGCCATCGCGGTGTCAGTGGTCGGCGTCGGTGGGCAGTCATTCATGGAGCGATCCCGCTACCACCAGACCGTGCGTGATATTGCCAATCAACTCCAGCAGGCAAGGGCACTCAGCGTGCGGGAGGGGCGATCCGTGGTTGTCACCTATCAGCCTGAAGTCCGCAAGCTCCTTGTGGATGATCGTCTGTACCTGGATATCCCCTCTGCGTTGCAGGTCCAGTGGGATGCCCTGGAACGCGGCAGTACTGGGGTAGCGTCTGGGTCAGGCATCCCGCTCTTTGTATTCAATCCCGATGGCGGTGCCCGGGGAGGGCGGTTGGCGGTGTTGCGGGGGGGGCAAGGCTTGGCCTTTCGGGTGAACTGGCTGCTGGGCACGGTAGAGCAAGCTGCTGCCGTGGCGCCGTCATGACGGTGATTTGCCGTCTGTGGCAGTGCCTTGGCCTCCGTGCTGGCGGCGGGCACAGGCAGGCCCTCCGGGGGCCACGCCAGCAAGGTTTCAGCTTGTTGGAGGCGCTTGTCGCCATGTCCATTGCTGCCATTGCCCTTGCCAGTCTCTACCGTACGGTGGGGCAAAGCTCTAAGGGCGTGATGGATGTTGAATCTCGGATCGAAGCGGCGCTGGTAGCCCGCTCGGCGCTGGCCAGTAGCACGTTTGCAGAAGATGCAGAGCGGCAGCTAAGTGGTGCTTCGGGGGAGTGGCACTGGCATGTCGAGATGCATGCGGAGCAGATTCCCTTGCGGGAGCAAGACGGGCGACCTGTGCCTGGAGAGCCCTTGCGTGCGGCCAAGGTCACCGTCTACGTCACGCGTGGCAAGGAGGGCCCTACGGTCATGACTTGGACCACCTGGAAACCATACCGGTCAACGCCATGAACCGCCTTCTCCAAAATCGATCGCGCGGTTTTACTTTGCTGGAACTGCTGATTGCCCTGGCCGTCACGGCGGCGGTGGTTGCGCTGATGTTTGCAGGCTTTGGTGTGATTGGTCGCTCTGAAGAGCGCAATCAGCGGGTGATGGAGCGCTCGGAGCGGATGCTGGTGGTCAGCCAGTGGCTGGGGCGAAAATTCGATGCATTGCGCTTGCTCAGTCGGCGTGACGGGAATACGTTTGTCAATTTCTTCAGTGGCAACGCTGCGGGGGTCATTTGGGTCGCCCCTTTGCCCGAGCGCGGCGATGCGGGCGGACTCTATGTGTTTCGCATGGACCCTCTGCGCCATGAGAACGGCCGTATAGACCTTTCTGTTGAGGCTGTTCCGTACGATGGCGCGCTCATGGCGCTGGACTGGAGTAAGGCCTTGCGTGAGACCCTGCTGCGGGATGTGCGGACCTTGCAGTGGTACTACCAGGATGGACGCTCCGGCGAATGGACGCAGCAATGGGACGCGTCCAGAGCGGGTTACCCTGCAAGGGTTCGTGTCGAGATCGCCGACGAACGTGGCGCATGGCCATCCCTGGTATTCCCCCTGGCGAGGGCCCGGTGATGGCCTTGCGTGTACACAATGTTAGGGGTGCGGCGCTCATCATGGTGCTCTGGCTGGTGGCGGCACTGTCGCTGGTGGTGCTTGCGGGTGCGCAGGGGGTGCGGCAACAAACCCAGCGGACAGCGCTGGATATAGAGCGCCTGCGCGTGGAGTCTGTTCTGGACGCCGCAATACAGTTGACCGCCCAGCGTCTGCTGCTTGGCAGAGGCAAGGACAGCCAGTACCAGATCCAGCGACTGTCGTTGGGGCAAAGTGATGTTTGGGTGGAAATCACACCATCAGGAGGGCTGGTAGACGT
>Ga0066478_1000420_pt1 | contig 10475 bp, 10 predicted proteins | sample LakWasM116_HOW13_2_FD_59559 | JGI IMG/M metagenome (GOLD analysis project Ga0066478, IMG submission 59559) | Freshwater sediment methanotrophic microbial communities from Lake Washington under simulated oxygen tension - Sediment Metagenome 116_HOW13 | ecosystem: Environmental > Aquatic >... | reverse complement strand
CCGGTAAGCGCACATACTGGCTGTTGGGTAATTGATCGAAATCGCGTAAAGCAGGATGGATTGTTGATTGTGATTCCATGATGTCGTTTGCCTTGTCTTAATATAACAAGTGACATCGTAAGGCGTTGGTTTATATTTAAAAATACTCTTTGCTAGCATGTGCTATGCTCTGCTAGCAGACTACATGCGCTATTTATTTTTTAGATAATTTCTTATCGTAGAAAATTTCAATGGATATTGTGTTCTGTAGTAAAAGGCAGCACCTTCCTTACTATCAAAGTCCGCCTTATGTTGTGCATAGTGATCAAGTATTAGCGCTTTCATTTCATTGGTTTCAGCATGTAAAGTTTTAGCTCCTCTCTTTCTTTCTTGTTTTATTTTATGTAACTGAGATCCGATATTGGAATTGGCGTCTCGCAGGGCTAGAAAAGCGTTATATTGCATATTGAATGCAGGGATAGCTACCTCGTTGTAAGCTTTATGAAATTTTTTTGCGATGAAATCGTTTAATATGACTTCAAATAACTTTCTTGCAAGATGTTCAACTAATTCTGGATCTGCAATGTGAAGTGCACGATTAAGCAGAGACTTATATTTTTCTTTATAAACCGGCCTTACCTCCACAGTAAAAAGCTCAGCCTTTAGCAAATTACTAAGTTCAGTATCAATTTCGACATTTGATTTTTTAAACTCTTCAATATTCATATTCGCTCCAAAGACGTACTATTTTAGATATAGGTAATCACTAAATTAAAAATCTACTACTTCATAATATTACCGCTCACAAAACTAAAAAGAAGGTAAGAGTCATCCAATAAAATTACAAGCATTTTAGTAACCTGCTTTGGCTCTGCATGCTAAGAATTTTAAATTCCAACCTTAACCTTATCTAAATAGTCAGCCCAATGCTGCATCATTACTGCTCTTTGTTTTAGGTAAAGCGCATGGTTGTAGGCTGCGCTGACTTGATTACGCTCTTGATGGGCTAGTTGCAATTCGATATGAAGATGTTCAAAGCCCTGCTCATGCAAAGCTGTGGAGGCTACACCTCTAAAACCATGACCAGTCATTCTGTGCTTATAACCGGCTATTTCCAGTGCTTTTAAGATTGTATTGTTGCTCATCGGTTTACTGTGATCGTTTTGATTGGGGAATACTAATTCACAATGACCTGATATTGATTTAATTGATTCCAAGGTTTGAAAGGATTGCCTGGATAAAGGCACAATGTGGGGTGTTTTCATTTTCATGCGCTCGGCAGGGATACGCCACTGTTGTTCTACCCAGTCAATCTCACTCCACTCAGCCTCTATTAACTCGGTAGTGCGAACAAAGGTGAGTGCCATTAACTTGACTGCCAGCCTTGTAAGAGGTTGTGACTTACTCGCATCAAGCGCTCGCAAAAGTTGGGGTAGTTCTTTAAGCTCTACTCTTGCGTAATTTTCTTTGGGTTTACTTTGAATGATGTCACTGGGTTTAACATCTGTGGCTGGATTGCGCTTTACCTTACTCTCCCCGTTGTGCGCTATAGCGTATCTGAATACTTGGCTTATGGTTTGATGTGCCCGCTTGGCAATGTCCAATGCACCACGCTCTGCAATCATTTTGACTGCGTAGACTATTTGGTGTGCCTCAATATCTGCGATAGGTAGTTTACCTATACTTGGGTAAATGTCCGCTTCCAAACGTCGCCTTACATACTCTGCATGTCGAGGGCTTTTACCTGAATGCCAATGCTGCCACCATTTTTTAGCCCACACTTCAAAGGTGTTCGTTTGATTGATGCGCTTTTCAGACTTTACCTGCTGTCTTTTTACACTGGGGTCTTGTGGAGGATCACTTGCTATCAGGAGTCTGGCATCGTCACGCTTACGCCTAGCGCTCATCAGAGGCACCTCAGGATAGGTGCCTAATGACAATAACTTTTCTTTACCATCGAAACGATATTTGAATCGCCACCATTTACCGCCAGTTACGGTAATCTGCATATACAGACCGCCTTCATCATAAAGCTTATAAGCTTTGTCTTTGGGCTTTGATGTACGTATTACGGTGTCTGTTAAGGCCATTGGGGTAACTCCAAACGGAACAACTACAGTTACCCCAAATGTTACCCTAATAATTGCTAAGATTACAAGATATTGTCTGATGCGATGTGAGGCAATATATCCTTTTAACTATTGATTGTTATAGAATAATTAACATCACATGCAATTATATGAAACTAAATTTTGGCGGAGAGGGAGGGATTCGAACCCTCGACAGAGTTGCCCCTGTGCCACCTTTCCAGGGTGGTGACTTAAACCGCTCATCCACCTCTCCGAACAGGATGCGGATTATATAGTATCTGTGTTTCCGCTCCAAATACTTGTAACGAGTTTAGCGTTTATTTTTAAGCAAATAGGTGTTAACCAGCCCTTTTCCCTTTACCTGTACATCGTAACGGGTTTCAAACGTATAGTCGTCTTTCAATAAGGCATAGGTTGATTCTGATACTTGTATTTCATCCACCAATCCAGTTTGTTCCATGCGGCTGGCCATGTTCACCGCATCGCCCCATATATCATAAGCAAATTTGCTGGTACCAATGACGCCAGCCACCACTGCTCCGCTGCTAATCCCAATACGCATCTGTAAATGATGGCCTGTTTTATGGTTAAACTCTGCCAACGCACCACGCATTTCACAGGCCAAAGCAGCCACAGTATTGGCATGGTTTTCTAGGTAGACAGGTGCGCCACCCACAACCAAGTACCCATCACCAATGGTTTTAATTTTTTCTAACTGGTGCCCTTCTGCCAAGTAATCAAACATCGAGAAAATACCGCTCAACAGGTTCACCAAATCAAACGGCGTCATGGTGGCGCTTAATTCGGTAAATCCGACAATATCAGCAAACAAAATAGTGACGGAAGGATGGCTATCAGCAATGCGTTGATCCTGATTTTTAAGGCGCTGCGCGATAGAGGTTGGCAAAATATTGAGCAACAGCTTTTCCGAGCGTGCTTGCTCTAGTGCCAATGCCTGCAAAGTGCGCTCTTTTTGTGATTGAAAATAACGCATGGCGGCATACAGAATGCATGCCGTACCAATAATGTTCATCAAGAAGAAAGTATCTTTCACATTAGCAGGCATCGGCATCAAATTACCCACAAACAAATCGTTAAATATCCATGAGAACATTGCCAACAACACAAACAATATGAACCAAGGGGTAGATTTACGGGTCCCTAAAATCATTAAAGCGCCAATCGGAGAAAGAATACCCCAGATAGCGACACCGCCGGCTGCTTGATACCCACCAATGGTCCACTGCAGAAAGAAAGGCATTACCAGTAGCATGATGAGTTGCGTAAAAATAAAGTAGTGATAGCGTTGGGTGCGATAAAACACAAACAAGCTGACATAGGAGAAAATGAGATAGACGTAGGGTGTTACGGCCATTAAGGCGTAACCTTCACCCAAACCAGAGATAGTAAATATCCAAAAAATACTGACTGCGCTCTCTGCCAGCACGAGCATAGACAGAATGGTTTTACCGAGCAACTCATCATCTTGCGTGATGATGTTTTGCTGCGCAGAGCGTTTAATCACGCCACGCAACTTGGGCAAAAATCGTTGTAAGAGCGCGATCATACTGGCGGAATGGAGATGCCTAATAGGGATTATATAGATGTGATTGCCACTATAACCTAGGTGCAAAAATGTTGCTATACACCTGTATGGGTGTGCTAATTTATGTCTTATAAATATTTAATTGATTAATGCACAAAGTACTTGATTTACCAATTAGTAAGGTTTAATGTTGAAGGATAATTCGCTATCAAACTCCTTTATCTACAAGGGTTTTGAAGCAATTAGCAGGCGATTGGAATTTGCTTTCAATCATATGGGGTGCGTGGCAGTTTCGTTAGATAATTGATAAAAAAACTATAGGAGTTAGCATGAGTTTGGATATTTTAAAAGGCTTGGGTGTAACCATTCCTTACAAAAGCAAATACGATAATTTTATTGGGGGCAAATGGGTTGCACCTACTAAAGGTGAGTATTTTGATGTCATTTCACCGATTACCGGCAAAACTTACACCAAAGCTGCACGCTCAAGTGCAGAGGATGTTGAGTTAGCATTGGATGCTGCGCATGCAGCTGCCGAGAAATGGGGTAAGACTTCAACTACGGAACGTGCCAATATTCTATTGAAGATTGCAGACCGCATTGAAGCCAACTTAGCCCTCATTGCTACGGCTGATACGATTGATAACGGCAAACCGATTCGTGAAACCATGAATGCGGATATCCCACTGACGGTAGACCATTTCCGCTATTTTGCCGGTGCGATTCGCGCGCAGGAAGGCGGCATCAGTGAGATTGACCATGATACTGTGGCCTATCATTACCATGAGCCACTAGGCGTTGTGGGTCAGATTATCCCTTGGAACTTCCCAATTTTGATGGCTGCTTGGAAACTAGCGCCAGCATTGGCTGCCGGTAACTGTGTGGTATTAAAACCTGCCGAATTCACACCGATTTCCATTCTCATTATGATGGAAACCATTGCCGATTTACTGCCACCTGGCGTAATCAATATCGTGAATGGCTATGGCCGTGAAGTGGGTGCACCGCTCGCCAACAGCAAACGCATTGCTAAAATTGGCTTCACTGGCTCTACCGCTACTGGCCGCGCCATTGCAACGGCAGCCGCCAATAACTTGATCCCAGCTACATTAGAATTAGGCGGTAAATCTCCTAATATCTTCTTTGCAGACATCATGGATGAAGATGATGCGTTCTTTGATAAAGCAATTGAAGGCTTGGTATTGTTTGCATTTAACCAAGGCGAGGTCTGCACTTGCCCATCACGTGCCATTATTCAAGAATCTATCTACGACAAGTTTATCGCCCGTGTATTAGAGCGCGTAAAAGCCATTAAACAAGGCAACCCGCTTGATGCCAACACCATGCTAGGCGCACAAGCTTCGCAAGACCAGTTAAACAAAATCATGAATTATATTGATATTGGTAAACAAGAAGGTGCTGAAGTGTTGATTGGTGGCAACCGCAATGTACTGAGTGGTGATTTTGCAGAAGGCTACTATGTGCAACCAACCTTGCTTAAAGGTCATAACAAAATGCGCGTATTCCAAGAAGAGATTTTTGGCCCAGTGCTTGCAGTCACTACATTTAAAGACGAAGCGGATGCATTGGCGATTGCGAATGACACTATCTTTGGCTTAGGTGCAGGTGTTTGGAGCCGTAATGGTACTACCGCTTACCGCATGGGTCGTGGCATTAAAGCAGGTCGTGTGTGGACAAACTGTTACCACGCCTACCCTGCCCATGCTGCATTTGGTGGTTATAAAGAATCTGGTATCGGCCGTGAAAACCACAAAATGATGCTAGACCATTACCAACAAACCAAAAACTTGCTGGTCAGCTATAACCCTAACAAATTAGGTTTCTTCTAATTGATAGATAATTATAGGCTTAGGTAACGATAGGTATTGTGCAATTAAGGGGCGGGCTTACTCGCCCCTTTTTACTTTAAAATAGCTGATTGGTTTGGAGGTATGAATGATGGCTGAACGTCTATCCGCAACCCCGCCCGCTGTCGCATTAATCGACAAACTGGTGGCAGAGCATGGTGAAATTATTTTTTTACAATCCGGCGGATGCTGTGAGGGTAGCGGCCCGTTATGCATGCCAAAAAATGAGTTTCACCCTAGCCCGTCCGATGTGGTGTTAGGTGTACTGGGTACAGAACAGAAGGCGACTTTTTATATGGGGGATAGCCACTTTACGTTTGCAGAAAATATGCACACTATACTAGATGCACAACCCGGCTCCAGCGGCTCATTTTCATTGGACTGTGGCAGTGGGTTTGCCTTTATTACGCAAGGCCGATTGTACTCTGATGAAGAACTAGCCAGCCTCCCACCTGTGGTGAGAGTTGGCTACCGATAAGAATTGCGTTAGAAACCTAGACTATCTAGCAAATCATCCACTTGCTCTTGGCTCGCCACTACATCTACTGTATTGACTGGGTCAATTTGCGGACCATTCATCAATGAATCATCTTCTTTTTTGTGCACAGGCGGAGAGAAATCCACTAGCACTTGCACCAATTGTTTTTCCAGATCTTGCGCCAGCGAAGTGATTTTCTTAATCACTTGGCCAGTCAAATCTTGGAAATCTTGCGCCATCATAATGTCCATCAATAAGGCTTTGGTGGCTGCCGTGTTTTTCTCGGTTAACGCTAAAAACGCTAAAGTCTCTTGGGCTACACCGTTATATTCTGACTTTAATGACGGCTTATCCAAAATAGCCTGCCATTGCTGCGTCAATTTAGCAGCCTCTGTCGATAGCTCCGTTTGCAGCGGTGTGGCTTCATCGGTTGCATTCAATACACGCTCTGCAGCCTGTTCCGTCATGCGGGCAACGTAGTTTAGACGATCACGCGCATCCGGGATTTCCGATGCTACTTGCTCGAGCATCTTATCAAAACCTAAACCACTCAAATTATCATGCAGCGCACGGGTAACATGCCCGATACGGTTGAGCATTTCATCATGAGGTGGAATATGTGGCATGATCTCTGGCTGCGGCGTGTTCTTATTGATTGTTTGTGCCTTCATGATTAAGCTCCAGCCTTCTCAAGCTTCTCAAATATTTTAGATAGCTTTTCATCCAGTGTTGCTGCGGTAAATGGTTTTACCACATAGCCGTTGGCACCTGCACCTGCGGCTGCAATAATGTTCTCTTTCTTGGCTTCTGCCGTCACCATCAATACCGGCAAATGCTTGAGCTCTGGGTCAGCGCGAATACTCTGCAACATGGTCAATCCATCCATGTTCGGCATATTCCAATCTGACACCACAAAATCAAAATCACCGCCTTTTAATTTACTCAAGCCAATGGCGCCATCTTCAGCTTCCTCTACATTGCTGTAGCCAAGTTCCTTGAGTAAATTGCGGACGATTCTACGCATGGTAGAAAAATCATCGACCACTAAAAATTTCATATTGGGATTTGCCATGTCTTACTCCGTCACCATTTATTCATTAAAATCGATTGCGTATGCTTGTTTAAGCTTGCACCTTACACACATATCAGCGCCTAACTATATTATCGGCAAAAATCTGTAAAGCTTAAGTCTAAAGTAACTCTATAAAAGCGTATTTATTCAGTCATTTAATACCATGTTTGGCATTGCTCACTACACACGTAAAGCACGTGTGCCATGTTCGGTTAAATAATCTAATACTAATTTTGGCAGCGCATTTAAGTGTGCAACTTCATCCACGCCGCCATGCGCAACTGCCTCTCTCGGCATGCCATACACCACGCAGCTTTCTTCGTTCTGCGCATAGTTAAACGCGCCGGCTTCTTTCATTCTTGCCATACCTGCGGCGCCATCTTTACCCATCCCAGTCAAAATCACACCAATCGCATTTTTACCGGCGTAGCTTGCAGCAGAATCAAACAGCACATCTACAGATGGCTTGTGTCGATTCACCGGCTCGGCATCACTTAGTTTGGTGATGTAGTTTGCACCACTTCTGGCCAGCAATAAGTGCTTATCACCAGGTGCAATATAGGCATGGCCTGGTAATACGCGTTCACCATCTACCGCTTCTGTCACCGAAATTTTGCAAAGCGAATCTAAACGATTGGCAAAGGATTTAGTGAACCCAGCTGGCATGTGTTGTGTAATCAAAATGCCAGGACAGTCCGATGGCATTTGCAATAAGAACGATTTAATCGCTTCTGTACCACCTGTAGAAGCGCCAATAATGATGAGTTTTTCACTACTAATCAGCGGGTTTTTCAGCATACCTAGCGTTTCACCTTGCGCGGCTGGCTTGGCAGAACGCTGTAAGCAAGCTACTTTGGCTTTTGCTGCTGTGCGGATCTTATCGGCAATAATCTCGGAATACTCACGCATGCCTTCGCTAATTGCAGTTTTCGGCTTGGTCACAAAGTCTGTAGCGCCCAGCTCTAATGCGCGCAGGGTAATTTCTGAGCCACGCTCTGTTAGCGTGGATACCATCAGTACTGGCATCGGTCTTAATCGCATCAATTTTTCTAAAAAATCTAGCCCGTCCATTTTCGGCATCTCGACATCCAATGTCAGTACATCTGGATTCAGTTGCTTAATCATCTCGCGCGCAATCAACGGATCTGGCGCGGCACCGACCACTTCCATATCTTTCTGTTGGTTGATCATCTCCGTTAGCAAGCTACGGATGAGCGCAGAATCATCAATCACTAAGACTTTGGTTTTCATACAATACTCTCTAGTTATTTCATCTAGTTGCAAGCAACACGGTACTGGCTGCAATACACATGAAATGGGTTAGAACAAGTCCACTTCACCGCCCACATCATTGGTTTTGAGTTTGCTCGAGTAAGCTTCTTCACGTTTGACCAAGGTGTAGTTGTTCAATTGTTTCAGTTTTTTCACTAAGACTTTTCCGGTTTTCGGGAAAAAGTATACTTTTCTTGGGTAGATATCCAACAAGTCTTCACCTGTAACGCGGATACCTTCATCTCTTAAATACTGTTTCACAAACGCGGCGTTACGGTCGCCTACGTTATTGGTAGTAAAGCTTCTGAGCACATTGCCACCGCCAAAGATCTTGGCTTCCAGATTCTCTCTGCGCGCGCCATTACGTAGGAGCTGGTTAATCAGCACCTCCATCGCATAGGTACCATAACGCATGGACTCTGATACTGGACTGTCCCGATCTGCTTTCGCACTATCCGGCAACATAAAGTGATTCATCCCGCCAATGCCACTCACGGTATCGCGAATACAAGCCGATACGCATGACCCTAACACGGTAACAATCAACATACTTTTGTCAGTATAGTAATACTCACCTGGTGAAATCTTGGCCGCATCGATATCAAACGTGCGGTCGTAATACAAGGTAGTAGAAACCTCTTCGTGCATCACGGTCATACCATTGCCTCATGTTTTAACGCGGCAATACGGCTAGTGCTATTGGTATTTTTAAGTTGATACACTGTTTTTCCTAACAGTTGCAGCGCATTAGAGACGTATAAAAAGTTCTCTGAATGGCCAGCAAACAATAAGGTTTGTGGTTTCATGAGCGGCACAAAGCGGCTCAAAATTTTGGTTTGTGTAGGCTTATCAAAATAGATCATGACATTCCTACAAAAAATAGCGTCGAATGGCTCTTTGATTGGCCATTGTTCATCCAGCAGGTTCAGCTGGCTAAACGTAATTAAACTTCTTAATTCATTGCGCACACGCACACTGCCTTCGTTTTGCCCTGTGCCTTTTTGAAAAAATTCTCTGCGTCTTTTCTCAGAAAGTTTGCTCACGCGCTCATAGGGATACACGCCTTTAGAGGCTGTGGCCAGCACATTGGTATCAATATCTGTCGCATAAATTTCTACAGGTGGTTTGAGTGTGCCAAACGCTTCGCATGCTGTCATGGCAATGGTATACGGCTCCTCACCTGTGGACGCTGCTGAGCACCAAATACGGATGGGCTTTTGCAGTTTAACTAAGTGATCAGCCAAAATTGGAAAATGATGTTCTTCTCTAAAAAAAGAAGTCAGATTAGTAGTCAACGCATTGGTAAATGCTTCCCACTCATCTGCATTTTGTTGCTGTTCTAACTCATCTAAGTATTGCTTAAAAGAATCGTGGCCTACGGCACGCAGTCTGCGGCCAATACGGCTATACACCATGTCTGTTTTTGCATCTGAGAGTGAAATGCCAGCGTGCTGGTAAATGAGTTTACGCACTCTGGAAAAGTCTTGCGCAGTAAATTCAAACTCCCGTTCATCTTGGTATTTTTCTTTTAACATTGCATACTTTCATATCAAAACTATCTGTTCAACATCACCCCAGATGTTGAATGCCAATCCATCACAGTGCGCAATCAAAGGCTAAAAAGCCTAAGATTGCTTACTGATTATTGATGTCACCATCATTAGTCGTGCGCGACAAGACCTTTACGTTGTTTCATTTGATCTAAGGCTTTGTCAGCTGCATCTACCACTGTTGGTTTTGGTGTCAATGGATTACGTGATTTCATTTGCTCAATCGCTAATGCATAAGCATGATCTTCTACGCGGCGATTTTTAGTAGCTGCAAATGGATGCAATGCTTCTTTGTAATGTTTCAACACTTCAGCAGCTTTTGGCTCACGTGCAATTGCACTCTTGATTGCCATTTTTGTTGCGCGGTAGTTCCAATCTTGAATACGGTCATCCATATCCGCTTTATGATCGATAAACACACCTACGCAGATATATACGTCATCTGCCTCTTCAATTGGGATAGTGCCATCTTCAACACACTCCATTACTGCCATGGCTACACCGCGTTGTGCTGGGCCAAACATTTGCACAGCTTGACGACCATCTTTAATCGTCACTTTGTTAAACATCACAGTGTTTGGTTTTACCATCATGTTTGGCGCTGCAATCGCCAATAAACC
>Ga0066478_1000416_pt1 | contig 10551 bp, 12 predicted proteins | sample LakWasM116_HOW13_2_FD_59559 | JGI IMG/M metagenome (GOLD analysis project Ga0066478, IMG submission 59559) | Freshwater sediment methanotrophic microbial communities from Lake Washington under simulated oxygen tension - Sediment Metagenome 116_HOW13 | ecosystem: Environmental > Aquatic >... | reverse complement strand
CTTTGTGTGCTGGTTGTTGTGCTGCCGCTTGAATTGCTTGATGTAGTGCTACTGGATGAACTTGTGCCAGGACTATAACTTGTCGTAGGTTTTGAACCAGGTGTACCGGCAGCTACACAAACAACCGTACCATTAACAGTGCCCCAGGTTTTACCCTGCTTGATACAATCATATTCAGGATTTTGCGGTGCGTTGTCATCAGTACTACCCTGGCCAGATTCAGAACCTGAACATGATGTGCCAGTGTAAGAACCTTCGTAAAAGCAGCCAGTCTGCCCTGCTGCATTCGTACCGCAGTCACCTGAATCCATTTTAACAACGCATCCGCCTACACAAGAGTTACCGCCACCAGCTACATTGCTGAAGTAGCTTTCAGGCTGGCCAGCTTTAGGGGCACAAGGATCTTTACAAGTGTTAGTTACAGGATCAAGTACTAAAGGAGGTGTACAAGTAGGCGGGGGCGGTGTACCGGTACATATGCCGTTACCCCATGCACTTTCGACACCGTTACAAGTACCGTATTTAGTTATAGGTGATGAGTAATATTGATAACCTCCCTGGTAGCCCTGAAGATTAACGCCAGCTTCTTTGCATGAAGTCTGAACGATATTTTCGGAGGGATATTGAGAGCGTTTAATATTTAGAAATTTCGTACATAAAGCGGTATAGCTAGTGTCGTAGGTATTGTCGTAACCCAACTTATAACGAGTAAAAGTTTTAGGGTAGTCAGCAAATGCGGTATTCGGCAGGAATGCCGGAACCAGGAGAACAACAAGCAATATTAAGCGCTGAATAAAATCCATAGTGACCCCAGTATTGCAACGATGATGATGTAACCTTCCATAAGCACCTCAAAATAAAAAAGGCCGGCGAACCGGCCAATTTTGATTAACCGCCAGTAAGTTTGCGGTACGCCAATTTAGTGCCCCAGATCAGCAGTAAAGCACCGCCGATTGTTACTACTGCTGCAACTACGTCTGTCAACAGACTTGTGATAGCTGATACATCCATTTGTATTACTCCTCATTTGAGTTTTGTTTTAAAAATTGACCGAGAACGCGGAATGCGAACGCGGCAGCCCAACAAACACCAATAGCAAGCGATATAGTCACGCCTTCACTGATGGTTAACGGTGGCCAAGCGTTAATTTCGTTACCGCTTTGCAAAACGTATGTGCAAGCGGTGTAATCTGTTGGTTGTGGGTTTATTGGTTGCAATCCATTAACTGTGGATTCAAGGCATAACGGCATTTAGATGCAGCTCCCACGCAAAATATAAATATCAGTGCCACGATTCCAGGGCTGCAAATCAACAACACCCTGAAAATCTGCAATAGCAATTACTTCCATCATTGCAGTAACAAAATCGCCGCCATTGTTGGCGTAGCTAGACCAAATCAGCTGTTTATTAACAATTGGTTTAGGGATGTCACGCGAGGCGCTATAACGCTTTAAACCAAGTTCTGTGCAATCATTAAAGGACTTGACCATGTATTTAGTCATGTAGCTAACAAGGCTAAATGTTTTGTGCAGCTCAGTTTTTCCACTAAATCGGCGTTCACGATAACGAACATCAATCTGCCCCTTTACGTCCTGGCCAGTGTCACCAGCTAAACCACCAAGCGCGACATACCAACAAGCGCGCAGCAGAGACAAATCCTGTTTACCTACGCAAGCGATGTGCATGTGAAACGCCCCCCTATCCTGCAATTCTGGACATGCAACATATCCCCAGGTGCGCTTTTCTTTTCTCGTTACCAGGGCAGGAACACCTGCAATGTTATGAACATCTTTAGTCCGCACCAGGCGTACAAACTCTTGAAACACTGAGAAGAATTGCGCCCTATCCGTCATGTTTTCTCGCACTGTAAGTGTCAGCATATGGTCAGCGCCTAGTGACCTGACAGCGTAGTGAACAGCCTGTTTAGCCCTACGCGCCGCACGCTCGATATTCTCAAGGCGTTTTTCCTCAAGTTCAGCATCCGTCAGTGTTTTTGCGTAAGTTGTCATAATCCCTTTGAAAATTTCTTTTGATTTTGGAATTGCGTGCTTAATGCGCGTCATTACAAAATCAACTGAGTTATTGGCAAAATTAATAGTCTTTAATTTAAATTCGTATGGCGTTTGAAAATCGTTTGCATTTTCTGATTCAAACGGGTTTATAATTGCTTCCATGTTGTTGGCCTCTACTGAAGGTTAACAATTAAAAAGCCCTTAAAGATTGCGAGTCTTTAGGGGCTTTTGCTTTTGTACTACTGAGCCTTAACAGGCGTTAATTTTGTGATGCGCAACTCAATACGGCCATTTTGACCTGCCACGGTGCGAATCTCAGCGTCATACTGGCCACCCTGTTTGTAGGCCTCGAGCTCGTCCAATTCACCATATACAGGAATATTTCCTGCTACCTGGTCAGCCGTGAACACCTGGAATGTGCGGCGATGCCACTCTCGACCGTTTGCTGATTTACCGCTGTCTGTTTGACCAATTGCTAAAACTTGAATACGCATGATTATTTCCCTTTATAGACCCTGTTAGTTTTAAGCTCATACGCGGGGTCAGGTTCGCGCTGAGATGTTGGAATGTATACTAATATACAAATGTATATCTTGTCTACAAACTTATAGCATATACAATTCAAAAGTATAAAAATAAAGAGGGGCAATAATGATTTACGCAATAGCAGCAGCAATAGTGATAGCACTACTCGTATTAGCTTTAGCAGGAAAGAAATCAGAAGGGAAAGCAAGCTACAAACAGATAAAACCGCTTACAGAGAAAGAACAAGCAGCCTACTGGAGAATCAAAGAGGCATTAGGAGATGAAAAAGTTTTATTAGCTCAAGTAGCATTTTCTAGCTTCTTAAGAACAACTGGCGAGAAAAAAGCAGCTAATTCAAAATTCTATAAAGCGAGGCAAAAAGTAGCTGATTTTATTGTATGTAATAAAGACTTTAGCATTCATGCAATTATTGAAATTGACGATAAAACACACAAAGAAGACAAAGACGCTGCACGTGATCAAATAACAAATGAAGCTGGTATAAAAACATTAAGATACAAAGCAAGCACCTTGCCTAGCATAGAGGAACTTAAAAAGGAGTTATTAAAATGAACACAACCTACAAATTAGTTGAGTTAGCAAAAGAAAACACCGGCATTGAAAGCGACTACGGAATAGCAAAGCTGATAGGTGTAACCAGCCAGAAAGTAAGCCACTGGAAAACAGAAAGAAGCGAAGCAAAAAGCATTGAGCTATTAAAACTAATGAAAGCGGCGGGGCTATCAATTGACGATGCACTAAAAATTATGTCAAAGGAAGCTGAGAACGCCCGCCCCGCCCCAAACAGCACTACTGATGAAGTGTATATTATGTAAAATTATATACGTGTCAAAATATTCGTCATTATCATTCGGCAGTTCATCGTATTGCTTTTTGGAAAAAATAAATGTTGATGAATACATATCTGGATCAACGCTCAATTAGATTTTTAAGATGACTATTCTAACTGGTACTATCATTGTAGAATCGTAAGTACATTGATGTTGAAAGTCCGCTTTGGGCCGATAGCAGACTGTCAGCTACAACAGGAAATTGACTGCTATCGAATCAAAGTAGTCTAATAAACAAGTAATGATTTAAGCTTCTTTTGGACGTCACCCAATTTTCTAGACGATTTTAAATTCCAATTTGTAGTTGTCCAAACTGCATGGGCTCTTTTGATTTAACCGCCGGTGTGCGACATAAATCTTATCACAGCAGGCTCCGCTCTTTTTAAATTGAAATCATGGCCCTTGGGTTTAACCTGCATGCTGCTGATAATCGCTTGTTGCAAGGGCTTGTCATCATCAGGAAACTGCCTCAACAAAGGTGCTAAATCAACCTTGCTTTCCTGACCAAGGCACAGGTAGAGCTCACCTTTGCTGCTAATGCGCACGCGATTACACGATTCACAGAAGTTATGGCTATTAGGCGATATAAAACCAACTCTGGTATTGGTATTGGGTACCTGCCAGTAACGTGCTGGGCCGCCTGTATTTGCAATGCTTGCGATCAGATCATAATGCGCGCGCAGCAATTGCAGAGTTTCTTCATTGCTGACATAAGTAGAATGACGGCTATGGCTTACCTGACCGAGCGGCATTTCTTCAATGAAAGAAATATCCACGCCCTGCGCTATTGCAAACGCAACCATGGCGATCGACTCATCGTCATTAATGCCGCGCATTAATAGGGTGTTGAGTTTGATATTCTCGAACCCGGCCTGTTTGGCAGCGGCAATGCCGCGCAGCACTTTATCAAGCTCGCCTACCCGCGTGATCTGGCGGAAGCGTTTTTGATCCAGGCTATCCAGGCTGATATTAACTCGGCGCACGCCAGCGCGCCTTAAAGCGCGCGCCTGATGTTCCAGCTGCGAACCATTGGTCGTTAGCACCAGCTCGCTCAAACCCGGCAAGTGGCCTATTTCATTAAAAAGCCACAGCGAGTTTTTACGCACTAGCGGCTCGCCGCCAGTAATACGCACTTTTTTTACGCCCAGAAACACAAATGCTTTGACTAAACGCGCACATTCTTCGAGCGACAGCACTTCATCGCGCGGCAGAAATTGCATATCTTCAGACATGCAGTACACGCAGCGGAAATCACAGCGATCGGTAATCGACAGGCGAATGTAATCCACCTTGCGACCAAAACCATCAATCAATACAGGTATAGCGTTCATATTATGGGTTTTCTTATAACGTATACATGCCGGTTATCCAGACGATCCCTTGATCACCTTTGCGTGCCGCATTTTGCAAGGTTGTACAATAGACATCGCTCACATCGAATCTCGCGTAACCTTCCTGATTGACGTTCTCATAACGCAATCTGAAACTAGTCATCGGTTTGCCTTGTATGATCGCATCAATCAGCGTTTCAGGCATCGCAACGACTGCCGATTCTGCCAAAACCGGGGCAGACCATTTTGCCAACAAGGCAGAAAAGGCTGAAAATATAGCAGCACTTAATCGACGATTCATCACAACATCCTTAGCTTGATCATTAATAGTTTTTTTACAGTCCAATAAAAACCTTATGCCAGACAAACTGCGCCTTGCAGATTGTCTACCAGTATTTCGAACACGCCGCTTTGCGAACGATACTCATACAACTCACCATTCGGCATATCAAAATACCAACCATGCAGCGCCAGCTTGCCTTGATGCACAAGTCTGCTGATCCACGGGTAGGACATCAGGTTTTCCAGAGACACCAGAATCGCGGATTGCTCGCAGGCATGTGCCTGTATTTGCAGCGGTTTGTCATTAAACTCGCTTAGCACTTGCTGGCGGGCATCTTCAGCAATTTCCAGCCACTTAGCGATCAGTTCTTCTTCGTTGCAGTCAGGTGTTTTATGATCCATCAAAGCGCGAATACCGCCGCATTGTGCATGCCCCATCACGATAATGTGCTCGACTTCCAGATTATGAACCGCAAACGCAATAGCTGAAGTCGTAGCGGCGAAGTACGTAGCCTGCACATGCGGCGGTACCAGATTTGCCACATTACGCACCACGAACATATCGCCGGGGTCACAGTCAGTCAGCAACGCCGGATCACAGCGCGAATCGCAGCAGGCAATCACCAATGCACGCGGGCGCTGCCCCTGCTGTATAAGCTTGTCAAATAAATCATGCTGCTCACCCAGATAATTTTTCTGGAAACGCCGGAATCCACTCAGGAATTTTGAAACATCGCGCATATTTGTCGCCGCCGGTTACAGTCTCGATTAACGGAATCGTTTGCTGCGCACGATCTGGTATGGCCTGCCGACATAACCAAAAGGCGCACTCCACACATGCACCATGCGTGTGAACGGAAACACAAGGAATACCGTCATGCCAAAGAAGAGATGTACTTTGAAAATCGTGTCGACACCATTGAGTAAAGTTGGGTCAGGATGCAGATAAATAATGCTCTGCACCCATTCTGCCAGTGCGATCATCACGCCCGGATTATTGTGATTGGCATGACTAATAGACACTGGAATGGTCGACAAGCCAATCAGCAGTGTGATCAGCAGCCAGGTAAGTATCAATTTATCTGAACCGCGGCTTGCAGCTGATACCCGCGCATTCAACATGCGGCGCAGCCAGAGGATGACACCACCAACCAGACACATACCGCCGAATATGGAACCCGCCCAGATCGCGATCATCTGGTGCGCCATATCGGATACACCCAATGCCTTGAATACACTGTGTGGTGTCAGCAAACCGACCGCATGTCCAAAAAAGATCGCAATGATGCCGACATGGAACAGGTTGCTGCCAAGCCGCATATTAGCTTTTGACAGCAGCTGGCTGGAGTCGCTCTTCCAGGTGTACTGCTCCCTATCGAAACGTAACCAGCTACCGAATATAAATACCGTCAGCGCGATATATGGATAAACACCGTATAGAAAATTATGTAAGCTCATTTTGCTCTCCTTTATGCAGCCAGCTTGCTAAGCGTTGCCCTACCCTCAACAATCGACAGCAGTGCAGCGTAAGGGCTTTCAACTTTGGTCAGGTTTTCTGTAAGTACGCTAATCACTTTCTTTGCATCTGCCAGAAATACGGTTCCTTCGCTGTCATCAAGCTGCGCTGTGAATTCCAGTATCAGCGGCAAATAATCCGGCAGCTCATTCGTGACCACCTCGATGCCGTAATCTTTATAAAGCTCACCTAAATCAATCAAAGCCGGACCGCGGTTCTTATCATCTCCAAACAGATGATGCGTCAAGTGCAAGCTATGCTCAGGCACCATATCAAACGTCTTCACATAGTCAGCTTGTAACTCCGTAAGCGACATCGATTGCAGGTAATCAATAAACGTCTGCAAGGCTGCTCGCTCGTTTTGATCTGCCTCCAATTGCGGAACCAGTGCACGCAACTCTGGTAGATGATCTATCAGCTCCTGTTCCGGATACTCCAGCAGCACGGATAATATTTTGTAGATTTTCATGATACGTTTCCTTAGTTTTTATCGCTCAATGGTGCAAGCTCTTTAGGTTCAGCCGTGTCTTTGCGACGGCGCGGGAATAGTGTGATTTTGGAAACGCCGTGTGAACTGTCATTACCAAACGTGAAACCGTTTTGCCCCTGGAAGCCATAAGCGTCATCCAGCGATTCTTCGGTATGGCCGGTAGGAATCACAAAGCGGTCTTCATAATTGGCAATAGCAAGATAACGATACATCTCTTTTGCCTGATCTTCGCTGATGCCAGCTGCTTCAAGTGCGCGCGTATCGGCTTTGCCTTCTACATGCACTGAGCGCTGATAACTGCGCATTGCAATCAAGCGGTTCAAGGCACTTTCAATCGGTTCAGTTTTACCGGCTGTCAGCAGATTGGCCAGATACTGTACCGGCAGGCGCATGGTGCCTGCGACAGGAATCGCGCCATCCGGACCTACTGGCAGATTGCCCTGATCAATCTGTGATTGCACAGGAGAAAGCGGCGGCACGTACCACACCATCGGCAGCGTGCGGAATTCAGGGTGCATCGGGAAAGCGATTTTCCAATCCATCGCCATTTTCCAGATCGGCGATTTACGCGCGGCATCCAGCCAGTCTTCGTTGATGCCTTCCTTACGCGCTGCTGCGATCACTTCCGGGTCATTTGGGTCCAGGAAAATCCTGCATTGCGCTTCGTACAAGTCTTGCTCATCTTCGATGCTGGCGAGCTCTTCAATACGGTCAGCGTCATAGAGCATGATGCCGTTGTAGCGGATACGACCCACGCAGGATTCGGAACATACAGTCGGCATACCGGATTCCACACGCGGGAAACAGCCTACGCACTTCTCGGCCTTGCCGGATTCCCAGTTGTAGAACACTTTTTTATATGGGCATGAACTCACGCACATGCGCCAACCACGGCATTTGTCCTGATCCACCAGCACGATGCCGTCCTCTTCGCGTTTATAGATGGAACCTGATGGACAGGCCGCCACGCATGAAGCATTCAGACAGTGGTTGCATATGCGTGGCAGGTACATATGGAAAGTGTTTTCAAACTGCCCATACATTTCTTTCTGTATATTTTCCAGATTCTTGTCTTTGCTGCGTTTATGGAACTCACCAGCCAGATCATCTTCCCAATTTGGACCCCATTTGATTTTCTCCATGCTCTCGCCGGTAATTGCCGATATCGGGCGGGCTGTTGGCGTAGTTTCTGACAGCGGTGCATTTTGCAAACGGGCATAATTGTAGGTAAACGGCTCGTAATAGTCGTCTATTTCCGGCATATCCGGATTGGCAAAAATATTGAGCAGTTTTGAAGCTCGACTACCGGATTTAAGCTCCAATTTACCGTTTTTGAGCTCCCAGCCCCCTTTCCATACTTCCTGGTTTTCCCACTGTTTCGGATAGCCGACACCGGGTTTTGATTCAACGTTATTGAACCATGCATATTCAACCCCTTTTCGATTCGTCCACACGTTCTTGCAGGTGACTGAGCAGGTATGACAGCCGATGCATTTATCCAGATTAAAGACAAATGCGAATTGTGCGCGTACTTTCATAATATTATTTCTCCTCGTGCCTTATTTACTTGGCACCAATGCCAACTGGGTTAAGCTGTGCTTCACGTTCTGGCGTAAGCGGACGTTCCAGCCAGTCCACGTCTTTATCCGCTATCTTATGCAGTGCTACCATCGTGTCGCGCTGGCAACCAACCGTGCCGTAGTAATTGAAACCGTAAGAAAGCTGGGCATAGCCGCCGATCATATTGGTTGGCTTCATGATCACGCGCGTCACCGCATTCAAGATGCCGCCGCGTTTACCTGTCGTAGGTGAGCCCGGCACATTCACATTTTTTTCCTGTGCGTGATACATCATGGCCATACCGCGCGGTATGCGCTGCGATACTACGGCACGCGCTACGGTAGCACCGTTGTGGTTAAGTGCCTCTACCCAATCGTTATCTTCAATACCGACTGATTTGGCATCATCCTCAGACACCCAGACATAAGGGCCACCACGGAACAAGGTCAGCATGCGCAGCGTATCCTGATAGGATGAGTGGATGCCCCATTTGGAGTGCGGCGTAATCCAGTTCAACTCCAGATGTGGTTTTGAAGTCACGCTCTTGGGTAGCGCATTCAGTTCACCCAGATCGACCATCGGTTTATAAGTACAGAAGCCTTCGCCGAAATCCAGCATCCATTCATGATCCTGATAGAAATGTGCGCGGCCGGTCAGGGTTCGGAACGGAATATGCTCATGGATATTGGTGTAGCCTGCCGTGTAAGACACATGCTCGGACTCAATACCTGACCAGGTTGGCGCGGTGATGATCTTACGCGGCTGTGCCTGAATATCCTTGAAGGTGAACTTGTCTTCATGACGACCGGCGTACAGGTGATGATGGTCGATACCGGTTTTGTGTGACAAGGCAGTCCAGGATTTATGTGCCACTTCACCGTTGGTTTCAGGTGCCATGCGCATCACTGAATCACACACTTCGATGTCTTCTGCGAGTGACGGCATACCGAATGAAATGCCGGGTTCTGTCACTGTGCTGTTATGTTTCTTGAGCTCTTCGTACTCTCGATCTGTATTCCAGTCGATGCCCTTGATGTTATTGCCAAGTTTGGTCATGAGCGGGCCAAGCGCAATGAACTTGCGATAGGTATCACCATAACTGCGCTCGACCAGTTTGATAATTGCCATGGTTTTACCCGGAATCGGCTCACAGTCGCCTTCTTTCCAGTTTTTCACCTCACCGAACGGCTGTGCAAGCTCTGCTGCTGAATCATGCTGCATCGGCAAGGCTACCACTTCTTTTTTAGTGCCTAGATGCTTCTCAGCCAGGGGTGAGAATGTCTTGGCGATCGTTTTGAAAATCTGCCAGTCAGATTTGGATTCCCAGCCCGGTGATACGGCTTCTGACAACGGGTGAATGAACGGGTGCATATCCGTGGTGTTGAGATCATTCTTTTCATACCAGGTTGCGGTTGGCAGAATAATGTCAGAATAAGCGCCGGTAGAATTGAGACGGAAGTTGATATCTACCATGAGGTCCAATTTTCCGATAGGCGCATTATCATGCCACTTCACTTCTTTGTTATCACGACCAGCGCCTGATTCCTGCAACACACCATTTTGCGCACCTAATAGATGCTTGAGGAAATACTCATGGCCTTTTGCAGAAGACCCAATCAGGTTAGCACGCCATACAAACAGATTGCGCGGCCAGTTAACCGGGTTATCCGGATCGGCATAAGCCACATCCAGCGCACCGGATTTCAATTTATCGGCTACATATCTGGCCACAGAAGCTTCATCGGTAGCGCCGCTCTTAATCGCCTCTTCGGCAAGCTCTATCGGGTTGGCATTAAAGTTAGGCATGGATGGCAGCCAGCCCATACGTGCTGCTTTTACGTTGTAATCCGCAATTGAATTACCTTTATTCTTGCCTTTACCTGCCGGTGATAGCAGACTGTCAGCATTCAGTGTTTCATAACGCCATTGGTCGGTATGAAAATACCAGTAAGAGGTCGAGTTGGTATGACGTGGCGGACGGTGC
>Ga0066478_1000415_pt1 | contig 10559 bp, 9 predicted proteins | sample LakWasM116_HOW13_2_FD_59559 | JGI IMG/M metagenome (GOLD analysis project Ga0066478, IMG submission 59559) | Freshwater sediment methanotrophic microbial communities from Lake Washington under simulated oxygen tension - Sediment Metagenome 116_HOW13 | ecosystem: Environmental > Aquatic >... | reverse complement strand
ACCAGCGCAGCCGGTGCCAGCCAGGCCCAATCCAGCCGCACGCGATGGCTGTAGCGCCAGGCGGCCACTGTGGTGCCAAACACACTAGAACATTTATTGGTGCCCAGCAATAAAGCGGGCGGCAGTGACGAATACGTTGAGAGCAGTGCGGGCACCGTGACCAGGCCACCGCCACCGACCATCGCATCCATCACGCCAGCCAAAAATGCCGCCGCGACGACTAACCATAGCTCCATGACAACACGCGCCGACTACTCGCCAACCGCCCCTGCTGGCCGGTCACGTGGGTCTAACGGTACTTGCGTCACGTCACCGCTGTCCAGCGCATAGGCTGACAATTGCCGCCCCCATAAACATCCGGTATCCAAGGCAATCACACCGTTTCCCTGATACAAACCGAGTGCCGACCAATGCCCGAACAAAATAGTTTGCTTGGCTTGTGCAGATTGCCGTATTGCGACCTTGAACCAGGGCAGATAACCCGCTGGAATATCCTGCACCTCACCTTTAAAGGCAAATTCCATCGCCCCCGTGTCATCCAGCAAGCGCATGCGCGTGAGGGCATTGGTGATCGCGCGCAGGCGGTCTATACCGGTATGGCGATCATCCCAGGCGGCAGGCTGATTGCCATACATCTGCTGCAAAAAGCTTAAATAGTCTGCTGACTGCAAAACCGCCTCTACTTCGGCCGCCAGTGCCCTCGCCTGCGGCAAGGTCCATTGCGGATAGAGCCCGGCATGCAGCATGGCAAAGTCATCTTCTAGCACCATGAGTGGTTGCTGGCGCAACCAGGTGAGCAACTGGGTGCCATCTTCAGCCGCAAACAATGCGGCAAGCGTGTCAAAACGATGCGGCGGCCGGATGTGATGCGCCACCGCAATCGCATGCAGGTCATGATTACCCAGCACCAGCCGCACGTGGTCACGCTGTGCATACACCCAGCGCAACACTTCCAGCGAACCAGTGCCGCGGTTAATCAAATCGCCGACCAACCACAGGCTGTCACGCCCAGGTTGAAAGTCCAGCCGCTCCAGTAAATGCATCAGGGAGTGGTAGCAACCCTGAATATCACCAATTGCATATCTCGCCATGGCGTCAACTTTGCAAAAAAAATCAATTAAGCAATAAAAAAGCCGCTTGAATCAAGCGGCTTCTCACAATCACAACAATTACTTCTTCAAGCTGGCAGGGTCAAATTTTGCGCCCGCCTGATTTGCCATATAAGCCACGGCATCTGCCACTTCGTGGTCGCTCAGGTCAGCTGAACCGCCACGTGGAGGCATGCTGCGCAGACCTTCGGTTGCATGTTTAACCAGCGTTTCATAGCCTTGTGCGATACGTGGGCCCCAGTCGCCGGCATTGCCGATTTTTGGTGCACCCAGTGCGCCTACACCGTGACAGGCGACACAAGTCCCTTTAACAATCTCTTCACCACTTTTTTCAACGTGGGCGCCTGCGGCTTCGGCCACTTCAATGGTCGCCACTGGTTTGATGTTTGCCACAACTTTTTGCTCGACAGCGTCAGTTTCTTCTTTTGACGGCGCGGCTTTTTCACTGCCAAACACGCCAAACAGGTAAGCCAGCAGCGAAACCAGCAAAGTGAAACCGATAATGGCACCTGGAATCGCAATAATTAACTCTTTAATGCTTGAACCTTGTTTGTAATCCGACATATCCGTATCCCGTTGCGTTAGAAAAAATATCTCCGCGATTATAGCGCAGAACGACAGGACAGGAAACGCGTGCGCAGGCATTTAAACACGCCAAAAAGCAAACAGCCAGGCATGTTGCCATGCCCGGCTGTTTATTGTCAGAATGATGGTTTACTTTTGACGGCGACGCATCGCTGCCATTGCCACCAGACCCAAGCCCAGCATCGCCGCAGAACCTGGCTCAGGCACTGCACTGATGCGGAACAATGACGTCGTGTTCGAGCCTTCGTTGGCAAACGCCAGGAAGATAGAGCCGTCTTTTTCAAATGCCACCAGGCCTTCTGGCGCCAAATCACCATCGGACACGATCATGTCAATAAAGCTGACCTTGGTCGGGTCCGTAATATCAAACAGGGCAATCGCGCCTTTCAGGGTTCTTTCCAGGCCAACCGCGGCAATGGTGCGGCCACCGAGTGTGAACAAGTCTACACCTTCTGGCTCTACGCCTTTATCACGGCTACGACCATCATCGTAAATGCCACGTGCAAACGCTTCTTTATCGAGGATGTCGCCGCTGTCATACACCAGATTGCCATCCGCATCACGGATGCTGAAAGAACGTGCACCGGCGGCGTACAGATCGCCTGGGGATGAGTCGGTATTCGATACACGAATATTAGCCAAATCGCCAGTCGCGCCTAATGAGCCGGCAGCAGAACGGTCACCGTCATCTTCACGGAAATCGCCTTCGTTGGCAGTCACCAGATAGGTTTTGCCAGCAACATCATAAGCCGCGATACCGTCAGGCATGTAAAAGCTCTTCAGGTTGGTGTTGATAAAATTAACGCTGCCATTATTGAGCGGATCAATCGTGTTGCCCGGCAAGCTGAAATCTTTCACGCCCAGGCCCACCACTTTGGTGAAAGACTGTGTATTCAGGTCCAGGATACCAATCGCGTTGGCTTCTTGCAGGGTGACATAGGCTTTACTGCCGTCAGCACTGACTGCAATATACTCAGGCTCAAAATCCATACCGGTGTTGGTGCGGATATGGCTACCAGAGGTAGGCACGCCTGCCAGGGTCGCAGTGGCGGCTACAGTACGGTTGGTGACGTCGATAATCGTCACGCTACCGACCGGGTCATTGGCTGCTGGGTTATAGACGCGTGGCACAGTGCTGCCTTTGCGCGTGCCATAGACATCTGGCGTGCCTTCGTTAGCGACCAGTAACTTGCTGCCATCAGGCGTAAATGTCAGCATGTCTGGCAATGCGCCGACAGTAAAGGTGTTGGTGCCTGCGGCCAGGCTTCTGCTGGAAGTGTTATACAACTGCACGATACCAGCGTTGGTGCGTGCGGTGTTTTCAATGGCAAAAGCGGCCATGCCATTACTGATGCTCACGCTGTTGATATTGCCGTAAGCACTGGTATCAATGCGTTGCAGCAAGCTGCCGGTAGATGCATCTAATACATCCACGCCTTTCACACCCGCCACCCACAAGGTGTTGGTCGTTGCGTCAAAGGCCGGGATTTCAGACAAATAGCCACCACCGGTGTGCGAAAATGTCCACTCTTTGCTAATTTGGTACGTGGTTGCCGCTTGTGCCATGCTCATGCTACCGAGCAACAGGCCTATCATTAAAGTCATTTTTTTCATGTGTTTATCCTCTCCTCAAAACAGCAGAGAGCATAGCCACCGAACATGACAAATCCTTGACGTCAGCGTGTCAAAAAAATGGCAGAGGACTAGGTTTTAGCGCTACTGAGTTTTAGCGCTGCTTAAAGCCGGGCATAAGCATAGTTTTGCGGATACACCACCTTCTCGCGCGCATCGGTCCAGATAATGTCGCAACTCTCATCATCCATATGCACCATGCGGCCATTGCGATCCACGCAATATTCACCACACACAATACGATCTTCAATCGCATAGCCCTGGGCAATGCGCGTGTAGTCAAACAAAATCGAGCGAATCACCGTGCTATCACGCTGAATATGGCAACCAGCGTTAATCCAGGTTGGGCCGATAATGCGCGTATTTTTATCAATGCGCGAACCAGAGCCGATATACACCGGCCCCTCAATCTGCGTGTGTTCCCAGTCAATATGCACATTCAGCCCCACCCACACACCGGGTTTCACTTGCTTGCCGGGGATAGGCATAGACGGAAAAAATCCCTGCATCATTTGCTGCATCACCAGCCAGTAATCGCTCACCACGCCAATATCAATCCAGTTAAACGGATGCTGAATCGCATAAAACGGCAAGCCGCGCTGCACTAACAACGGGAACAAATCCGAGCCAATATCAAACTCACTACCAGAGGGGATCAGGTCCAGCACCTCGGGTTCAAAAATATAAATGCCAGTGCTAGCCCAGTTAGAGCGCGCCTCCAACTGGCTGGGCTTCTCCTGAAACGAAATAATGCGCCCCTCATTATTGGTCACCACCACACCATAGCCAGAGACCTTGTCCATCGGCACCTGCATCGTCACCAGACTCGCCAGCGCACCCTTCTCTTTGTGCTCTTTTACCGCGCGCGTAATGTCCAGGTCAATAATCGCATCGCCGCACAACACAATCGTCGTGTCGTCAAAAAAGCCACTAAAGTCCTGAATCTTGCGCATGCCACCGGCAGAGCCCACTGCGTGCGGCACAATCTTGCCCTCAACAATATCGCCCTCAAACGAGTAGCCGATATTCACGCCAAACCGATGGCCATCCTCAAAGTAGTCTTGAATTTTCTGATGCAGATAGCTCACATTGACCATAATATCGGCCACGCCATGCATGGCCAGATGCTCAATCAGATACGCCATCACCGGCTTACCCAGCACCGGAATCATCGGCTTAGGTAATTCATAAGTCAGCGGACGAACGCGGGTGCCCTTACCCGCGGCCAGAATCATGGCTTTCATAGTGCAATACCCTTAAATAACTTAACGTTTACCGGCTAAGCATAGCCACGCACTATGACAACATTATTTCAGCAGCGTAGTTGCCGGGTGGGCAAGAAGAGAAAATAGCCAACACGCGCGCCAAGCCAGCGCGACTTATTTGCTATAATGGCAGGATTGCGCCCGTAGCTCAGCTGGATAGAGTATTGGTTTCCGAAGCCAAGGGTCGTGAGTTCGAATCTCGCCGGGCGCACCATAAAATCAATGACTTAGCTCATGTGGTGCTAGAAAACACCATGTAACTGGTGCTAAAGTGGTGCTAAAAAAGAGGAAATATCGATACTTTCAGTGCCATTTCTGACCAGATCTGCCTAACAATTAAGCATATTTGATAAAAAGCATGCCCACTACACCATGGGTCGTTGAATACCACGTATTTGACAAAAAAAGACCGAGACTTAGCCTTCGGTCTTTTTTATATTTTGATAGTCCATTTGATATCGAAATTGAGTTTTTAAGAGTAAGAACGCTCTTAGGGGGGAACAGTTGCCTGAGGTTAAGGCTTAGGTAAATTATCAAAATAAGTTTGATTGACTATTTTTAAGCAATAATCCTTCTTGTTGTTCTATTAATTTCGCTCGTTCTCTTTCTAAAAATCTAACATGGGCCTGCATCAACTTCACCAGGTTTCTGGAAAAGCCTTTTGTATCAGCAAAGTAATTAGGATAGGCTTTTTTTAGAGCGCTAATAGATTCGGCTGCGACTAATACAACATCTTTATTTTTGTGAAGTTTGCACTCTTTTTCAATCGAAGAATACTCATCAGTTGCGGCTTGAAACTCTGAGGCTTTGTAGGGAGTAACTTTAATAGTGGTTTGCTCAACGTCAAGAGTGAGAAGATAATAGTCGGCATTCAATTTTTTATTTGCATCAATATGATTAGTGGTTACTGTGAATGCATTTAACTTAGGTAAAACATTTAATTCCGCAATGAGATTCATTAGTTCTTTTCTATCCTCAGTTCTGGAATTTGCATATAGTTTTTTATTCTCAATATCTGCAAATGCTTGGCTTGCAAGCTTGAAGAATCTAAGCCATCCCTCATGCCCCTCACTAGCCTTTAGTGCTTCTCTAGTAAAGGTCCCTACCACCTCAACAGCTGTAGCCCACGAGTGCTGTGCCAAGCTTCTTATTTGAAGCTCGACATGATGACCATTAAAGACTAATTTCTGTCCGTTATATCTATAAATCAGGTGCACACCTCTGTAGCCTGACTCTTTTGGATTTTTAATATAATCTCGCTCTCGACGTAATGTATTTCTCGTTCTACCTCTGACAATAAGCTCTCTGACCTCATATACATCATTAACGTTATTAACAACTATTCTGCATCCTCCAATATCCTCCATTCTGTCGAGCCGCATATCATTCTCTCGAACCAATTTTGCAATGATTGAAGGTGTTCTTTTTAAGCGTTGAACAATTACTGCATTATGGTCAACTTCTTTTGCTTTGCTTCTGAAATAACCAAGCATTGAATGCAGTGGATAAGCATGAGATGCTCTCCAATTAGACAAAACTGCGTGGTGCATCAAATACACATGAACGTCGAAAATATCCTCATCTTCGATTGAAAAAAAATCACCCGCGCGCCGGACTCGGCCTTTTGTGTAATTAGGTTCAGTTAAACTCATAAGTGTATTCCATGATTATTTTATGGTTATATGACATGTTTAATTTATGTTGACGGTATTTAGAGTAATGCTCCTTAATTGTAACCACTAACAAGTATTGAGTAACTAATAAAAGACCATAAAAATGTGCTAATCGAACAACAGTTATCATGTGCTAATGGTGGTGCTAAAGTGGTGCTAGATTTTTGGGATGGTGCTAGATTTTTGTCCGGTTTTGACCGTTATTATCCGGTTAAATCCGGTAAGCGGGTGCGCGGCAAGCCCCGTGTTTACTAGATAAGTAATTGATAATAAGTACTAACTTATTTTCCGGCTTTTGGCTTTCCGAAGCCAAGGGTCGTGAGTTCGAATCTCGCCGGGCGCACCAGTCACACATCACCATCCCCCTATTTAATCAATCTCATTCATTACATTTCGTGTATTAGCCCAACGTTTGTACTCTAATGGGGTTCTTCCTGTCATTTGCGTAAAAGCGCGTCTAAATGAGGTTTCCTCGCCATAGCCACACTTGGTAGCGATTTCTTTAATACTCACTTTAGGCATATTGAGCAACGTACATGCTGTCTCCATCCTGACACGCGTAATAAACTCTTTGGGTGACTCACTACACAAGCTCTTCAGACGTCGGTGCAAAGTGCGCTCGCTCAAATTTAAAGCCTTTGCCAAGCCTCCTGCAGTTAAACTAGGGGCGACATGCCTGATAATATGCTCGGCTTTCAACAGCAACGGATCGGCACTACTAACAAAGCCAGGCGGAGCATACATTAACTGGGGTAGCGGTTGGCTATCAGTGACAGCAATATCGGCGGCAAGTTTGGCAATATCTTTACCTGCCAGCGCCCTCATTACTTGTAAGCCCAAATCTATCCATGATAAAGGTCCTCCAGTAGTAATGATGTGATTTTGCTCTTCTACGGCGCTGCCCCAAACAAGTTGCGCTTGAGGAAACCGCCGCTTAAACGCATGATGCAACCACCATGTGGTGGCACATCGCCTCCCGTTCAGCAAGCCAGACTGTCCAAGTACAAATGTTCCCGCACAAGCAGCCCCAACCAACATCCCTTGTTGATGGCATCCCCTCAACCAATGCGCCGCCTGGGTAATGGACTCTGAGTCTGGTGGTAGCCCGTCTGACCCAAGCGCCATGCCAGCAATCAAGACGGCTTGGCACTTGGTAACCTCTTGATAAGATGCATCCACTGGAATCGGCCTACCCTGAGTATCTCTTAGAGGCTTGCCATCAAAACTAACAATGCAAGTTTCAAAACTGACCTTAGGTAAGTCATGCACTCCGGACAGCGCGCCGACTTGCGGAGATTGCAGCGCCTGATTTGTCATCCAGAACAAATCAACCAGTCCGGTAATTGCAGAAAGCAAACTGCCCTCCACCGCCACAATTGCAATACGCATTATTTCCACCCCAAAACACGATATTGGCGAATTTTGCATCAAATATGTCTTATTAGCCACCTACCAGTTATGGATACTCAGAAGTAAGATTCACCGATCAATTTAACGAGGTGAATTTAATATGCAAAATATCCACCATTTGCACACCAGTCTAAAGCAGATTTCCGTCGTCATCGGCTTGGCCATGATGCTCTCCATCAACCCCGTAATAGCCGCAGCATCCAAACCTGCAATACATAGCATTGTGCTGGTACATGGTGCATTTGCTGATGGCTCTATTTGGTCGCCGGTCATCACCAGATTGCAAGCGATGGGCTACCACGTGACGGCGGTCCAGAATCCATTGCCATCATTAGCTGACGATGTTTCAGCAACCGAAAAAATACTGCGCCGCCAAACTGGAGATGTGCTACTGGTAGGACACTCTTGGGGAGGCGTGGTCATCACTCAAGCCGGCAATGCCGCGAATGTAAAAGGGCTGGTCTATCTTTCTGCCATCGCGCCGGACAGTGGTGAGTCGATGCTAGATCTGCTATCAAGGCTTAAATCGCCTATGCATGGCCCAGCCCCAGACGCGGATGGCTTGATTTGGATGGATGACGCTAAGCAGTTTCATCAATTCATGGCAGCAGATATGTCTATACACAAAGTACGTCAGCTTATATCCGTGCAACTGCCGATTGCTCAAGCCAGTGTCACTGACAAAGTCGAGCATGCGGCTTGGCATGAAAAGCCAAGCTGGTATTTGCAAGCCATTGACGACCAAGCCATTCCACCTGCAGTACAACAGTCAATAGTATTACAAATCGGGGCAACAACCTGCACCATACATTCTAGCCATATGCTAATGCTCTCCCACCCAGACACCGTGGCCAAGTTCATTGATGAGGCGGCCAGAACGGCCACCCAATCAAATGCACAACGCTAAAATCTCTTAAATATTCGACACATCAAAGCGAGGTTGAAATGAACATCTTACACATTGACTCCAGCATTCTCGGTAACCAGTCCGTTACTCGAGACTTATCGGCCATGATGACAGCCCAAACCCTAGCGAGTCACCCTACTGCGCAGGTCAGCTACCGAGATCTGGCAAAAGAGGAAATCAAGCATCTCACAGGCGCTATTGCAGCCGGGTTCCGGCAAACTGGCGTGCATGATATAGATGAAGCGATCAGGCAAGAACACCGATGCTCAGAAGCACTGGTCACAGAATTTCTAAGCAGCGATGTCTTGATCATCGGTGCCCCCATGTACAACTTTTCAATTCCCAGCCAACTAAAAGCATGGTTGGACCGCATTGCACAAGTTGGACGAACATTTCAATACACAGCGAAAGGACCAATAGGCTTGGCAGGTGGCAAACGCGTGATTGTGATTTCTGCCCGCGGTGGATTCTATGCCAACAGCCCTTTGGCAGACATGGATTTCCAAGAAGGCTATCTTGAGACTTTTTTTAACTTTCTGGGCATTACAGATATTCAATTCATCAGGGCTGAGGGCATCTCAAAAGGTGAAGAGATACGCGAAACACAAATTGCAAGTGCAAAAGCCAGCATCGCAACCGCCATCTAAGCCCTGTAAAACAAGCGATCACAGCACATCAATAAAGGAACTCAATTATGCTATTTATCATCACTCTCAGTTACATTCGCCCAATTGAAGAAGTTAAGGCACATCTTGACGCACACAAAGCATGGCTCATCAAACATATCCAAACAGGCAATATTATTTTTGCAGGCCCACTAAAAGAAGGTAATGGCGGACTCATCCTCGCCTATGGAGAAAATGTAGCGATCATCCAAAATATGATCGCTGAGGATCGATTTGATATTCACCATTTAACACGCTTCGATATTCAGACTTGCAACCCAGCTATGCGAACCAATGACTTTCCTGCGCAATGGGCAGCCGAAGCACTAGCCATAGTGATTTAAAAAATGGGGTCTGCATGTAATACTTTTTCAATCTAACACTGACTTATTCTCTGCAGACACCCTAATCAATTGAGAAAACAATCTCTTAGCATTGATGCTTTAATGGCCAGTACCCAGACTTAGCCTCTGGGTGCGCCAGTTACAACTTAAACCTGATGACAGAGTAGACAAGCAGCATATGTTGACGGTTTTTGCCAACATATTCTTCTACTAATAAGTCTAGCCGAATCACATCACATTTGCCGCATAGGCAGAGAATCTGCTTTGCGTTTCAACACGCTGAGTGGTGTTTAATGTTGGCTTCAGAAATGCATCCACAGCAGCGGCCAGACGCACAGGCTCATCATAGGGCAGGCCATGCCCCACATCAGGAATTAACTTGTATTGCAGGTCCGGGTTGAGTGCATGCAACTCACGGGCGGTTTCGGCAGAAACAATGCCTTCGCTGCCAAGCACTAATAACGTGGGGACGTAAATGTTGCGCACCAACTCATCAAACTCCGGGTGCGGCGGGATTAGCACATCGAAAGCACGCGGATTAGTGCGGAACCTGGCTTGAACAATATGTTCCAGCATCTCGGATGAGCGATACCGATATTTGGCTTTGGCCTCTTTAAACAACTCTGATTTGCTGGAGCGCAATATCTGGCGGTGCTGTTTAACCGCCTCACGCTCATCCAGTTGGCCCTGCCACTCAGGGCTGATAAATGTCGGGTCGGCCAGCACGATGCCTTCAATCGCAAAGCCTAAGCGGCTGGCCACCATGGCGGCTGTCATGCCGCCCATCGAGTGCCCAAGCAGGTAAGGCGATTGAATGTCTAGCGTTCTGATCAGTTCGATCACATCGTTGGCATGGTCTTGATAGGTGTATCCATGCAAGGGGGCACTTGACTGACCATGGCCGCGTGCATCTGGCATGATGATGTCGTAGTGGTCTTCAAGCTCACGCGCCAGTTGCGACCAGCAGGC
>Ga0066478_1000405_pt1 | contig 10696 bp, 8 predicted proteins | sample LakWasM116_HOW13_2_FD_59559 | JGI IMG/M metagenome (GOLD analysis project Ga0066478, IMG submission 59559) | Freshwater sediment methanotrophic microbial communities from Lake Washington under simulated oxygen tension - Sediment Metagenome 116_HOW13 | ecosystem: Environmental > Aquatic >... | reverse complement strand
GGAACGATTGACACACCTTGTGACTCTAAACGCCCAACAGCATCTCTGTCACCAACTCCATAGAACACAGCGGCCTCCGTATCACCCTCTACCAGTAACGCACGTGCTGCGAACAGTGCGACAGACAGACGTTCTGTAACAATGCCGTCTAGTTGACGGCTAACCTGATCAGCATCCACCACCCCTAGGAGCTTCGTCTGAACGTCCTCAATAGTTGCGAAATGGACAGTTACAACAGGCGTCGCGTCAGTTGACCTGGTTAGTCTTCTTACATGATTGAAATATCGAGCCTCAAGAAAGTATGGACTATGGGTCGCATATGTCACTTGAATACGTTTGCCTGTATCCTCGGCTAAGGACCGAAGGACTTTCGCGAACGTTTGAGCCTGAATAGGATGCTGAAAAAGTTCTGGTTCCTCGATCGCTAAACATATTACGCCCTCTGTTGACGCCGCACCTGATTGCGCCAAGAGTTGAAGAGCAGATATTAGAAGAGTACGCTGAAAGCCGTGTCCCTGTCGTTCAACAGCTGTCTCTGTTGTGCCGTCCATTACGGACACATCAAACGTCGTACGAGGGGCTTTAAGTTCTACTTCGGCTGGAGAAACTGTTACCGCTCGACCGGGGGCATAGGAAGCGACGACCTCATTGAGTTGCTTCGTAATAGTATCGAGCTGTTCTTTGAACTTCTCCTCGTAGACATGCTGCTGCTTCGCGCGCGATTCCTCGACAATTTTCGCAATCTCTTCATCAGCAGCAGAACGATCAATTGAGCGTTCTAGGATTCGACCTATGATGCTCGACTTCCCATCAATTGATTCCTCACTTGCTCGAAGGTCAGCCGTGACCAAGACAAAGTCGAAAAGCCCACTCATTTTGCCCCCGCTATTGAAACCGAAGAAGTTAGTCTGGAGCGATTCTGGCGCTTCAACGAGTTGGTCGATATGAGCAGCTTCCCAGGTCGTCATAGCTTGGCTAGCTGCCTCAGCATTGCTCCAAGCAGGAAGTCCAAGTGTCGCATCTGCAGTCTTCAATTCGTTATATGCGAGCTTTTTATCAGCAGCAGATCCTTTACCACGTATAGCGTTAAACGGTACGTAGCTCTTAGAATTCGCCGATAGACTTTCACTCCCGTCTGGCCCACGGCGCTTCCACGCTGTGAAGCTGGCGACCCCTTCAGGAGCGTATTTCCCTAGTTCATTCCGATCCTTCTCGGTGATATCCTCAAACGTGACTTGAACTTCGATGTCTTCTTCTATCGCACCAAAAGAGCAGTCTTTCTCTGTTAGCGAATTAAGTCTGCCATTAAAGTACCATTCAAGCGCCCTAAGCACAGTTGACTTGCCTGCGCCATTCGGACCTATAAAAGTTGTAACGGAATCAAAAGGAATCGACACATCTTTCAAAATGCGAAAGTTTTTAATGCGAACTGATTTGATCTTCATATAGGCTCCAGTTACTTACTTGACTTACAAGTTAATATTTTTTTCGTCATGATTAATAGGTACTCTTTCCGTTAATGTATTACGGGGAGGTCTATTTATCTGAAGTTAAACTGAATGTTCTATCTCAAGTGCATCTAGTCGATTAATCAAATTATTCAAAGGAATCTCATGATTAAACCACCAATCGGTTGACCAAATTCTGTGAATATTCCAACCTAATCCTTCTAAAACAAATTGTCTCAACCTATCACGGTCTCTTGCGCTTGGAGCAGAATGATACGTGGCTCCATCACATTCAATACCTAATAAAAATGTTCCTGGTTTGTATTTATTAATAACAGCTAAATCAATTCGATAACCTGATACACCAACTTGTGGAACTACTTGCCAACCTTTATCTCGAAGAGCTTTGATAACTGCGACTTCAAATGGACTATCTGGCTCCCTACCTGTTGGAGAAGCTTGTGAAGCTAGTACTCTCGAACCATTGATTGCAAAATCAAGATATGTTTTTAAATCAGCTACACCACGAGCCTTAGTTTTTGAAAGATCTATATCCTCGGGCCTTAGACTACTAAATATTCTCACTTTGTGTCTAGCGCGGGTGGCTGCAACATTAAGCCTTCGATGTCCACCTTCCTTATTCATCGGACCAAAGTTCATAGAAATTTTCCCGTTTGCATCTTTGCCGAACGTAATGGAGAAGAAAATATAGTCACGTTCATCACCTTGAACATTCTCAAGATTCTTAATAAAAAGCTCTTCTTGTTCACTTTCGGAAATAGCCAGATCGAGATTCCTATCTCTAAGCCGTTTTTCATCAAGTAATCTCTCAATTAATGATTGTTGCGTTGAGTTAAAAGTAATTACACCTAAAGAATATTTTTGTCCTAAACCACTTAGGTAATGTTGTGCAATTTGATCAACAATTAATTCAGCTTCACGCTTGTTTGTTCTTGATTTTCCTGGCTCATAAATCCCTTTAGAATCCATAAATTCAACAGATTTATCAACCTCAATTGGCGATGGGAAAGTAACAAGTGAGTTTTCATAATATTGAAAATTTGAAAAGGTTATCAAGCCTTCATTTTGTGAGCGGTAATGCCAACTTAATCGGGAAAGTGGTAGCCCTACTCCAAGACATTCGTCTAGAATACTTTCCATTTCTTGAACGCTATCATCATCAAGTACTCCTTCAGAATCACTTGCGCTGACGCATTTTAATGCCAGCGGCCATGCACATATGGTCGATATTGGTGACAAACCTCACGCCAAACGGATAGCAATTGCTGAAGGGAGCATTGCTATGCACAAAGCCACATTGGAAACCATAATGCAAGGTACTGCCAAAAAAGGTGATGTTCTTGGTATTGCTCGTATTGCGGCAATCCAGGCAAGCAAAAAAACAAGCGATTTAATACCCCTTTGCCACTCACTCAACTTGAGCCGAGTAGACGTAAGTTTTACTCCAAATGAAACGGCTCACGCCATTATTTGTAGAGTTCAATGTGAAGCAATAGGACAAACTGGAATCGAAATGGAAGCCCTAACTGCGGTGCAAGTGGCATTACTAACGATCTATGATATGTGCAAGTCGATTGATCGTGGTATGTGTATGACGGGGACCAGGTTGCTGGAAAAACGAGGTGGTAAGAGCGGGACCTGGACGGCAGCTTGAGCATCTGAGATGGTGTTTGCTGACAACTCATGTTCTGATCAATTGCATCGACATTGCTTATAAGCAACAAACGGTCGCTCCATTTATTTTAGAGCGACCGGCTGCACTAAAAGCAATTACTCGAAATAACTTTGTAGCGTCTTAAAACGGCTTAGTTGGAAGATACTTGCCGTTAAGCGTGATGATTGCGCGCTCACCACCATCAGGATCTGGGACTTTCTGAATATCAAGTTTAAAGTTGATCGCACTGATAATGCCATCTCCGAATTGCTCATGAACTAGTGCTTTCAAAGTTGAGCCGTAAACTTGCACTATCTCGTAGAAGCGATAGATGGTTGGGTCAGTAGGAATTCTATCTGGAATACTACCCCGTACAGGGACACTCTGTAGTAAACGTACATCGTATTCGTCTAGCTCCAACTTTTCAGCAACAACCTTTGCTGCATTTTCGGGCAGTGGATGTTGGCCAAGTAATGCGGCTGTAGTGAATGCCAGACTCAGACCGGTGCCCTCATTGATCCCAGCGAACGTCAAGTTTTTGCGAATCTTGGCTTCAACAATTTTGTCAGCCAGAATTTCACGGGATGACTGATTAAGTAGGGATTGCGACATGGTAATTCTCCTTTAAACAAATAATGAAATGCAGGTAAAAGTCTGCGGGGTAATTAATGCTCATCCACCGAGACTTCAACGGGCCTGCTTGAAGTCTGAGCATGAAGAGCTAGTGGGGAAAACTTACGGCTGCTTTCATCCAGCTCCAGGATTCCTCCCGAGCCAATGTCATATACCCAGCCGTGCAGTTTCAACTTGCCCTGAGTAATGGCGAGTGAGACAGATGGATGCGTACGGATGTTAGCCAACTGAGCAATTACGTTTTCTCGGACCATCGAGTCGACGCTATCGGAAACTGAGTTGTGAGCAAATGATTCGTTTACGAGCTTCGCCGGATCAGCGTAGCGAAGCCACTTTGAAACTGCTGGAAGGTGGTCAAGGCATTTGCAGGTTGCGACAGCGGTCATTGCACCACAGTCGGAATGGCCGCAGATGATGACATCCGAAACGCCAAGTACTGCGACAGCATATTCAACAGTTGCAGATACACCTCCTGGTTCAGGTCCGAAAGAAGGAACGATGTTTCCAGCGTTACGTATGACAAACAGTTCGCCGGGTTCACACTGAGTGACCAGCTCAGGCACCAAACGACTATCCGAGCAAGAAATGAATAAAGTGTGTGGTGTTTGACTTGATGCTAGTTTGCGAAAAAGCTCACGACGAGCAGGAAATACATCCTTCTGAAACTTCTGATAGCCTTTGATTACTTCTTTCATGATTTGAACCCTCCGTTAAGATGAGTCCATTTTGGAGGACTTAAACTATAACGTCCAAGACTGATTTACAATGGATACCATAGGAAAAACCAATAATAGGAGGTGCAATGATTCTTCGCCATATTCGTTATTTGTTAGCGGTAGCAGAGCAAGGGAGCTTCACACGAGCAGCTGAAGTTCTGCATGTTTCACAGCCGACCTTGTCTCAACAAATCCGGCAACTTGAAGAAACCTTAGGGACTGTTCTGCTTGATCGATCTGGTCGTAGAGTGCGCTTAACAGACGCAGGTGAGGTATGGGCTCGGCACGCAAAACTTGCTTTGCGTGATCTTGATTCAGGTGCTCGGGCAATTCACGATGTAGCTGAGCTATCTCGTGGGAGTATAAGATTGGCTGCTACACCAACCTTCACCTCTTACTTGACCGGCGCCGTAGTAAGTAAATTTCATCAACTATATCCTGGCATATCAATCGACTTACACGAAATTACGCAGGCGCAAATGGAGTTGATGCTTGCTGATGACAAACTTGATTTAGGGATTGCATTTGAACAAGCGCAATCTGCTGAGATCGACTATCAGCCCTTGTATTCCGAAACGTTAAACTTGGTCGTTGGAAAAAAGCATTCTCTGATGGGAAGTGCTAAGGCTTTGTCGGTCGATGTACTCACGAGAGAGCCCCTCGTATTGCTCAATACATCATTTGCGACGCGCAGGCATATTGACGATTATTGTCGACGACTAAATATTAGAGCAAATGCAGTCATCGAAACGAATTCTATTGGCACAATCATAGAAGTCGTACGTAAAGGGCATGTATCAACAATACTACCCTCACAAATTGATTTAGAAGGTAATGATTTATATTCCATTCAGCTTGATCCACCCTTGCCAACGAGAAGTGTAGTCGTTTTACGTCGTAAAGAGGCATATCAAACAGCTGCAGCCCGAGCGTTTACTAAAGTGTTGGTTGATTATGTAGATAAAAATAAGAGTTCTCATTTTTTAACTTAATTTGAGCGCCATCTGGCACATCCGAATTTTCTAAAATGAAAACGAGTTCTTTTACGTGTTTCACCGTTAGTTCTTGGTGCTCATACCACCTATCCGCACCCGCAGTACCCTCCTCAATCTCTTTTCTAGAAGCTGCTAATTGCTGTTCTGATAATTCTAATACTTGTTTAATTCGAATCAGTTTCTCATGATCCCCTTTGATACATACTTGCTCATTACAATTCAAACAATCACGGAATTTCGAACAAGGCGTCATCGTATAATCATGAACGCAAACCCCAAACTCAGTGATATGCAGTGGCCCTTTTTCAAGCATATTAAACTCTTGTAAGGTAATTGGAACGTGCTTAGAAACTTCACCACTGGGTCCAAACAATGTAAGTGAAGTATCCAGCTCTTCAGCACGAGCAACCATCTCATATTCACTCATATGATTGTAGGTTCGATTTTGCTTAATATCTGCTCTACCAGACCATTTAGCAATTTCTAATTGAGATAATCCCCCACGTTGTGCAAGGGTGTTTAAATAATTTCTTGCCTGGTGCGATGATAATTTAAGCCGATTACCTTCTGCATCAAAGTATCCGTATCTATCAAATATAGACTTATGAGAGTCTCTTTCTAAGCTCAACCTTGGAGATAAATTGTTATTAAATACATTAACATTAGGTAACCATAATAAAACTGGACTGGTTCCCCTTTGATCACCTATTAAATTTCTGTTCATACAAAATAAAGAATTACTGAATTTGATTCTTTTTTTAATGGAAACCCAGGGTAGTCCTTTAGGTTGCCTTTGTTTTACATAGGTCCAAAGTGAGTTTAATGTATACGCCCCATCCACTGTTTCCAACTCCATTCCACCTAAGCTAGATTGAGCAGCTTTCTTATTTGTCGCTTGAAACCCAAGTGCTGCGGCTGCCTCAAGCGCACTTAATGGAATATCGTCATCTACTTTTGGACAATTTGAATGTCGATAAAATCTATCAGATTTATTGCTTTCAATATATTTTGCCAATTTCCTTGAAGGCTCAGTTAAATTCCGAATTCTCATAACTGCTTCTTTAGCAATATCAATCATCTCAGTGGGAATCCACTTAATATCGCCCCCAAACCCCTTTCCTGCAACAAATCTCCATCCATATCTTAATATCCCTTTTGAATCTATTTCTTCAACTTCGCAATCTACTGGCAACTCTAAAATCTCACTCATACGACTGGGTGCGCACATCGACATAGCAAATGTTGAAGTAATAAATAAATCCTTAGGATTTTGAGGATTTAGTGCAAATATTTCAGCTAATGCATCCAATACTTCTATACTTGGCATTTTTTTATCACGCCTTGCTTTAGCTTCTGGGCCAGTTTGAATATCATCCTTTTTCCGAGGAATTGGGTGCCTCCAAGTTGACAAATCATTCGCCACTAATTTTTTTGAAGTAATAAATTTAGCTAGACGTTCTAGCTCCCTACCGGCTTGATAATCAGCCCCTCTTTGATAATGATTTCTTATAAACTGCGCAGCAACGTCTAATACCGTATAACTAATCCCACTTAATGAAGCGTCTCCATTAGTTTCCAACAATGCTGCTTCTAACACACGTAATGCTTTTAATTCATTTTTAGTACCTGTTGGATTATGACCTTGCTGGTATCTAAAATATGCTTTTGAAAAATCTATGAAAGATTTATCCAACATATCTTCCTGTTTCTTTGTCTGAGCATGTGTTCCTAATTTGGTGAAATTCCCTGCTTTGGGCCACTTCCATTCGTCCCATTTTAATTTATCTCCAAAAACGGTAAGGTCGTGTTTACATAGCTCTATAAAGCAATCTAAATTTCTTGCAGAATCTAGTTCAGATTTAGGTACAAAATCTATAATTTCAGCCATTTCCTAATGCCCTCTTTTTGATTTTGCACCTTTCAATTACATCAATAACAGCGAGTATTGTTCGATCAGTTATCGAGGCTATATTTAAATCTCCAGTTACTTTATTTACTCTATTCCTCTCACTTAACAAACTTTCAAGTACTAATTCATGTGGCCCATGTAGCCACGCCTGAAACTGTTTACAGGTATAACAAGGGATCGGTACCTTTCCACCACAAAATCCATATGATCCACAATTACCTAAACCATCTTTTTCAATTCTTATTCGGCTTGATAAATCGCCACTTCTTTTCGCCATGCTTTCATCTTCAATTAATTCGCCAGCAAACGCTTGCGCATGCCTCGCCAGATGCTCGCCTACAGCTTTTGAGATTCTGTCCGTAAATTCCGGAATATTTTCTACATACACAGTGGCATTTTGATTATCTGTATGATCCAGCAGTTCTGCTATAACCATGACGCCAAATCCTTCGCGAGCTGCACGAGTGCCGATGGTATATCTGAATCGGTAAGTATTGATATTCAGTTTTTCCCCAGTTCGCTCAGATTTTATTTGTAATTTTGTTGCAATTTCTTTCAGCAATAGCGTTACCCATTCAGACTTTACATGCAACCTATCTGACTTAAGTAATTTCTCCAGATCCGAAGGGTTCGAAGCATTTTTAAATGAATTCAAATCAGGAAATAATGGCAATTCATTTATAAGTCTTTCAGGAATATCAAATTTCAAGAGGTTTTTTATATGTAATCTTGCAGTATCTGATTGAGCATTTATAACAACTTTGAGCTCGTTTTGAATTGCAAACTGCCTAAACTCACCTCTAAATTTCTGACCTCTTTGTTTAGCTCGTGGTGTATTTAGAATATCAATTGGTTCATTTTTCTTATTTTTTGCTTGAAATAGATCCTTGATTTTCAAATGGGAAATTTGTATGGGTCGTCTACCAGTACTGCTTACAATTAAGGCTAAACATAATTGTTCAATATTGAGTAATCCTGTTTCAAAACCTTGAATTACGCTTTCATTAAATCCTTGTAACTCGATATCGGTCAGTGGCCCTCTTCTTGGGTCTAATGTTTTAACCACCTCGCCTTTAACAGATCCTTTTAATTTCCAACTTTTCAATAACTCAACAATTTCATCAGATACCCCTTCATAACCAAGAAGATTCCATTTATAGAAAAATGGACGAAGTGCCCCCAAATACCAAATTGTTTCTCTTTTTAAGGTGGATCTGTAGTTAATTAATCCTGTACTTGTAATTTCCTTTTCTTTAATTGTTTTTAGCATATGAAATAACCGCTCAACGATATTTTTTGAAGTGTGAGCAGATCGTTCCCGTGCATAAAATGCTAAAGTATTTAAAAACCCTTCATGATTTCCTTCACATATAAGATCCTTAATTTTATAAACATCTATTGTTATATTTTTATTTAATGTCCAATAATCTCCATTCAACTTAAATTTATACCCATCCTTGGAATACTTCTCAACGTTAGATGGATGTGCTTTTTTGGCTAGTTCTGTAATTTTCATTTCGTCTCCAGAATATTTTTCGGGATCCGAAAATTATTGGCTTGAAGTTGAAGTGATGCTTGTCGAGCCTTCTCTCTAATAAATCTTTTGTTATATATGGCAGCTGTCCCTGAGCCTTCTTTCCAACCCATTAGATAAGACCTCATTTTTTCTTGCTCTGCTTCTGAAGGCGGTTTCTCCAAATTATCCAGCTGTTCTGAAAGTCTGTAATTCCAATCATGGCGAATGAGATGACCTAAAAACCTATGAAGTAATGGTGAAATGGTCCTAACAATCTCTATAATTTTTATATAACCAGATATCGTCAATGGATTACCACAAGAGGGTCCTGATTTATGCACGATAAATAAGAAGCTGTTTTTTTTAGAACCTGGAACACGCTTTCGGAAATCAGTTATGTATTTGAAAATTTCATTTGCCAAGGTATCTTTCATAACTAAAACTCGATCCCTAGTTTTAACTAGTGGCTGCCTTTTTCTGGGATCTGTCCTGTCATCTGCATTACGAAGTATCTTGAGATGATTTTTTGCAAAATCAAAATCTTCTATTTTTATATTAAGAAGTTCACCTCTTCTAATACCGAGGTGATATAGCATTAAAAAAATAACTCTATTTCTGACCTTGGTGCCCATATCAGAAAAGGGGTTTAGCGCAGATTCAGGCCTAAATAATTCAAACAATAATTTAGTCTGTTCTTCATCTAATGACTTTTCAAAGTCATCATAGGAAACTGGTTTCCTGACTGGCCGTAACTCTTTAATAACTTCAATCATTCTATTAATTTGAAATGAAACATCTCTTGATGATTTATTCTGTGATACATGTTTAGCTAGCCACTCTACATACACTGCTATTGCAGTTAATCTTATGTATTGTGTTTGTGAGCTAGCCTTCTCATCTGTATGTTGTAGTTCATACAAATTGAAAATACTGTTTGAAGGAATAGAAATAGTTCTTTTTTTGAAGCTATTAAGACAATAATCTTTAAGTGCTTCAATTTCATATGAGTCTAAGAAATTATTTAAATTAAATCGATCTTCAATATTTTCATTTCGCTCATCCATGAATTTATAGAGAACTAATAAGCCATTTAAATAGCCTTCCATTGTAGAAAATGACATATTGCGATTTCTAACTTGAGTCGTTATAAATAGGCTCGGGTAATACATAGGAATATCCGAATTACTGTCGAATAGAAGGCAGTATCTTTCACCATTTTCTAATACATAGCTTTTAACTGAATATCGTGTAGTCATTTTTTTTAAATAAGTTTTTACATTATTTAAAGTGTTGCTTAACCTTGTATTTAAGTAAAGTGAATTACATTAACTTTTTTTTAAAGATATAAAAAAAGCCTCTGTAAACAGAGGCTTAATTTAAAAAATTTTACAGAATTTACTAAGGTGAACTCTAAAACGGTATATCGTCCTCAAAATCATCAAAACCTGAGCCTGTAGTTGCTGCTTTAGGTGCAGATTGAGCCGGTGCGCTTCTAGCCTGACCCTGGCTTGGCGGCGCTTGATTGTAATCGCTGTCCATGCCGCCCTGATCCATACCGCCGTCATAGCTTGCATTGGAACCAGCACCATCACGACCACCTAACATCTGCATCTGGTCTGCAATAATTTCTGTGGTGTAACGATCCTGACCTTCTTTAGTTTGCCATTTGCGTGTCTGCAGACGGCCTTCAACATACACCGGACGGCCTTTTTTCAGGTACTCCCCGGCAATTTCAGCAAGTTTACGATACATCACAATGTTATGCCATTCAGTACGCTCTTGCTTGGCACCGGATTTATCTTTC
>Ga0066478_1000373_pt1 | contig 11647 bp, 10 predicted proteins | sample LakWasM116_HOW13_2_FD_59559 | JGI IMG/M metagenome (GOLD analysis project Ga0066478, IMG submission 59559) | Freshwater sediment methanotrophic microbial communities from Lake Washington under simulated oxygen tension - Sediment Metagenome 116_HOW13 | ecosystem: Environmental > Aquatic >... | reverse complement strand
TTTATCGACAGGTTTGGATTTGTCTTCTTTGTACTCTGGATCTTTGATGATGCGGCCATGGCGGCTAACCGCCAATACATGACCATCTTCTACACCATCTTTGCTGCCCAAGTTAATGGATACCACGGTTTCTGGGCCAGCTTCTGCTACACCGCCGTAGATTCTAAGAATACGACCTTTTACTTCAGATTCTGGCGCGTGTGGAATGAAGCTTTCTTTAAAGCCTTCTGATGCCACGACTAAACGGTCTTTGGTGAAAATCTCTTCTTTGGCTTTGACAATATTGCCGGAGGCTGGATTGCCGAATTTGGTAATACGGGTGTCTCCTAGATAAATCGCTTCCGTGCCTAGTACTTCATTGGTGTCAGGGTCTTTGAGCACATCGCCAGGGCGGTAAATATTCCAAAACGTTTTATCGGCTTCTTCTAAATTATTGATATATATGCGTGTGCCTGGACTTAGAATGAGGCGGTTGTCTTGTGCGCCGATGATGCGTGGGGCAGTATCCAGCTCATCGTTCTCAATTAACAAAGGCTGACTTAAGAACGGGCCGATGATATTCGGTGGAATGGTGTAAATCGCTTCTTTTTCTAGGGGTTCTTCCACCACGCCAGGCTCTAATGTTACAGTTTGACGTAGTAATTTGAATTCCGGACTACCGTTAGATGTGTCTAGTACAACTACATCGCCTGGATAAATCAAATGCGGATTTTTAATTTCCGTACGATTCATTTTCCACACTTTTGGCCATTGCCAAGGGTCTTTTAAAAACTTGCCGGAAATGCCCCATAGCGTATCGCCTTTTTTGACGACATAACGTTCTGGGTGGTTTTTTTGTAGTGTAATTTCGTCTGCATGAACAGATAAGCATAAACAACTTAGACTCAGCAGCGTTATAATAGAACGAAACATACAGTTGACCTCGGTCAAAATGAGCGGAAAAATCCGCGAAGTTGCATTAAATTTATCACGTAATTCATTCAACAATCAAGCTTTTTTGGCAAATGCAATAGCATCCAAATGGCGGCTGTTGATATAAAGACAACACTTTTAGTTTATGGCGCTATTATCAATACTTAATTACCCAGATCCACGTCTGCATACCGTGGCAAAACCAGTGACAGTGTTTAACGCGGATTTAAAGCGTTTGGTGCAAGATATGCGTGACACCATGTACGATGCCCCCGGCATCGGATTGGCTGCAACGCAGGTGGATAGGCATATTCAATTGATTGTGATTGATACCAGTAAAGAGCAAGATGACTTGCTGGTACTCATTAATCCTAAAATCGTGGCGCAAAGCGGCACACAAACCTACGAAGAAGGCTGTTTGTCGGTGCCCGGCATTTATGAAACGGTGACGCGTGCAGAGAAAGTTACAGTTGAAGCACAAAACGTAGAGGGGGAGCGCTTCACGCTAGAAGCTGAAGGCTTGCTCAGCGTATGCGTTCAGCATGAAATGGATCACCTAAAAGGTAAAGTGTTTGTCGAATACCTTTCTCCACTGAAACGTAATCGTATTAAGAACAAAATGGTAAAACATGCGCGTGAGATCACGCGCAATAACTACTAGCTCGGCTATATCCTCTATACCTCAACGTAGGACAAGCTGATGGCCATCCGTATCAAAAAATAAGTCATCTTTAAGGTAAGCGCTATGAACATTATTTTTGCAGGCACACCGGAATTTGCAGTGCCTGCATTGGCCTCATTGATTGCTGCTGGGCATCGTATTGTGATGGTGCTCACGCAGCCGGACCGTCCTGCAGGTAGGGGTATGCAACTGCGTGCTAGTCCAGTGAAACAGTTGGCGTTGCAACATCAGCTCAATGTGTTTCAGCCTCCGTCACTTAAGCCAGCAGAAGTACAGGCACAGATTGCGGCATTGCAAGCTGATGTGATGATTGTGGCGGCTTATGGGTTGATTATTCCAACGCCAGTATTGGCGATGCCATCCAAAGGTTGCTACAACATTCACGCGTCACTGCTGCCAAGATGGCGCGGCGCGGCGCCGATTCATCGCGCGATTTTGGCTGGTGATGTGGAAACCGGGGTCACCATTATGGAGGTGGTGCCTGCATTGGATGCTGGCGCGATGGTGAGTAAAGGCACAGTGCCAATTACCGAGCGCGATACCACGCAGACGTTACACGATGCCTTGAGTGAGCAAGGCGCAGCGTTGATGGTCGATGCCATGCAGACATTAGAGCAAACCGGCAAGCTTGCGGCCACACCGCAAGATGAAGCGCTGGTGACCTATGCACATAAGCTGGAAAAAGCGGAGTCAGCCATCGATTGGACGCAAACAGCAGAGGCGTTGTCACGTCAAGTGCGTGCATTTAATCCTTTTCCCGTAGCCAGTGCACAGTTTAGAGGCGAGACGTGCCGAATCTGGTTTGCCACATCTCGTGACGGCAAGGCTGCACCGGGCGAGATCGTTGCCTTGGGTGACTGCATTAGTGTTGGCTGTGGGGATGGTTTGCTCGAGATTGCTGAGTTGCAAATGCCGGGTGCAAAACGCCAATCTGCACAGCAATTTATTCAAGGACAGCATGTCAAACTAGGCGAAATGTTTAGCTAATGCTATTGAAACTCGCGAAGTGGATAGCATATTAGTGCTAAGAGTAACTCGACAGTAGTTGCGGACTTAAGGAGAAAACAATGTTTGGTAATTGGATGAAGACCTTTGCGCTGATGGCAGCGATTGTGGCGCTGTTTGGCAGTGTAGGCGCAGCAATGGGCGGTGCTGGCGGTATGATGATCGCACTATTATTGGCGGCTGCCATGAATGTATACGCCTATTGGTTTAGTGATAAAGCCGTATTGAAAATGTATGGGGCGATGGAAGTCACGCCCGACAATACCCAATTTAGAAACTACTACAGCATGGTAAAAGAGCTGGCACATAATGCTGGCTTGCCAATGCCTAAAGTGTATGTAATCAATGAATCCCAGCCCAATGCATTTGCCACTGGTCGCAACCCGGAGAATGCAGCGGTAGCAGCCACCACCGGTATTATGCAAATATTGAGTGAACGCGAGTTGCGTGGTGTGATGGCGCACGAGCTAGCGCACGTTAAAAATCGTGATACCTTAATCTCCACAATCTCTGCGACCGTAGCGGGGGCAATCTCGTCTATAGCGCAGTTTGGCATGATGTTTGGCGGTGGCCATAACGCCAACGGCGAGCGTAATGTGAACCCGATTTTAGGCATATTGATGATGTTTTTAGCACCTTTGGCAGCATCATTGATTCAAATGGCGATTTCACGCGCGCGCGAATTTGAGGCAGACAGAATGGGCGCAGAGATTAGCCGCGACCCTAAATCATTGGCCAGTGCACTGCAAAAAATTCATCATTATGCGCATCAAATCCCCAATGAGACGGCAGAAGCGCACCCAGAAACCGGGCAAATGATGATTATCAATCCACTTTCTGGCGGTAGCTTGAGAGGCTTATTTAGCACCCACCCGCAAACCGAAGACAGAATTGCAAAATTGATGGCATTGGCAAATCAATATTAGTTTTTAACGGAGCGTAACAAGCTGTGTAAAAAGGCGATGGAGACATCGCCTTTTTTATTGTCAATTGCGCAATAGCGCGCCTAGCAACAAGGGAATCAAGTAAAATCAACGCTCTTTAACATGTAAAGCTTATTCTGTGTATATCGCCCAACAAATCTCAGCCAATGCGGTGCATCAAGTGTTATCTGGTAAAAATCTAACACTGGCATTGCCATTGGCGCAGCAGCGCTTTACACAGGCTACGCCACAACAGCGTGGCGCCGCGGCTGATTTAAGTTATGGCACATTGCGTTTTTATGGTGAGTTGGAGATTTATCTGAATCAGCTCTTAGATAAACCGCTAGCCGATGGGCATGTGCATGCGTTGCTGTTGGTGGCGTTGTATCAGTTATTGCATGATAAAGCGGATGATTTTACGGTGGTCAATCAAGCGGTTAAAGCGGCTAGCTATGCAAAGCCTAAATGGGCCAAAGGCTTGGTGAATGGGGTGCTGCGTAATTTCTTGCGCCAACAAACAGCACTGATGCCAAAGGTAATGCAGCACGAAGTCGCGCAGTATGCATATCCACAATGGTGGATTAATAAACTCAAGCAGCAATATCCGCAAGATTGGCAGGCCATGCTTCAGGTTGGCAATATGCATCCACCCATGACCTTGCGCGTGAACCGGCGCAAAATCACCACGGCGGACTATGTGCAATTACTAGATCGACATGGTATTCAAGCCCAACAAATAGGCAGTTTTGCTGTGAGGCTAGACCGACCGATGGCCGTGGGCGATATCCCCGGTTTTAATGAAGGTGTGGTCTCGGTGCAAGATTACGGGGCACAATTGGCGCCGCATTTATTAGATATCAGTGCTGATATGCGTGTGTTGGACGCATGTTGTGCACCGGGTGGCAAAACCGGACATGTGTTGGAGTTTGCAGATGTGCAGCTGACTGCGCTGGATAATGATGCGAGCCGTTTAGATAGGGTGGCGAGTAACTTGCAGCGTTTATCGCTGAATGCCACGTTAAAAGTGGGGGATGCAGCCAATGCCAAAGGCTGGTTTGATGGGCAGTTGTTTGACCGCATTTTAGCCGATGTGCCTTGCAGCGCATCTGGTATTGTACGGCGCCATGTGGACATTAAATGGCTGCGCCGCGAGGCAGATATTGTCTCATTCACGCAACAGCAGTCGGCAATTTTGTTGAATTTGTGGCAAATGTTAGCAAAAGGCGGCAAATTGCTTTATGTTACATGTTCGGTCTTTGATGAAGAAAATCAACAACAAATTGACGCATTTTTACGACAACATGTAGATGCAAAGCAGTTGCCGGTTCGTGTAGAAAGCAATCTTGATGAGCACATGCGATGTTTAAATGGTCAGTTAATTCCTAGCCCGTTACATGACGGATTGTTTTATGCGCTTTTGCAAAAAATTTAGTATTTTTTTTAGCCTGCTCGCCGTATCTTGGTATGCGTTTGCTGCCGCCAATAGCATCAATGTAAAAAGCGCAGAATTAACTTTTTCTGAAGACGTTATTCTTCTCAATGCCGATTTTGATATCAGCTTTGGACCATCGATTGAAGAGGCGATTAATAAGGGTGTTCCGCTCACTTTTTTAGTGGAATTTCAAATTGTAGAGCCGCGCCAATATTGGTTTGATGATGAGATTGTCACTGTCAGCAAGCCCATTCAACTGAGTTACCATGCACTGACACGACAGTATTTGGTCAGCTACGATGTGCACCAAAAGTCGTTTGAATCGCTACACGAAGCGCGTCAGCAGCTAGCGGTGGTGCGAGACTGGCGTGTGGCTGTGAAAAGCCAGCTAGAAAAAAGCGAATCCTACCGGGCAGCCTTGCTGATGCGTTTGGATAAAGGCAAGTTGCCTAAAGCGATTCAAGTGGATGCGATTAGTTCTGAAAATTGGAACCTGGCATCTCCTATTTATTCTTGGCCGGTCAAAGACCTCAAGTAGGGCGCCATGCGGTTTATTATTTTCATTAGCATCGGCATGAGTTTAGTGCTGCTGTATTTGCTTTCTGTTGCAAGTTCTAATACCTCCATCTCTGGGGATTACTACAAATATCTGCTCTACATTAACATCGCGCTGGCTATTTTGTTGGTAGGGGTGATTGGTTTTCAGGTGTGGCATTTGTATAAAAATGCAAAGGCTAAGGTGGTTGGTAGCCGCCTAAACCTAAGGCTGCTCACTGCGTTTGCACTCATGGCTATTTTGCCTGGGATGGTGGTGTATTTAGTCTCGGTAAATTTTCTTACGCGCTCCATTGAATCTTGGTTTAATGTAAAAGTAGAGTCTGCGCTGGATGGCGGCCTGAGTTTAGGGCAGCGCGCTTTGGATATTATGTTGGTCGATATCGAAGAAAAAGCAGAGAACATGGCAACCAGCCTTGCGTTTCAGCCCACGCGCTCACATTACGCGGTGCTGAATGATCTACGCGAAAAGTCTGGGATTCAAGAAGCTGCACTCCTGACACCGCAAGGCGGTATTTTATCTGTCTCCAGTGGGGAGCCTAGTAGCTTCTTACCGGAGCTGCCGAGTATTCCCCAGCTCAGACAGGCGCAGCGTCGCATCTACGGCAAGATTGAGCCTATCCCAGGTAAAGGCTTGTATATGCGCGTGCTCGCCCCTGTGGAATTGCAGGGGATGACCAGCGAAACGCGTATTTTGCAGTTATTGCAGCCGGTGCCGAAAGCTTTATCAAATACTGCAGAAGCGGTGCAAGAGGTTTATCAGGATTACCAAGAGCTGTCTTATAGCCGTGGCTCGCTTAAAGATGTGTTTGCACTGACCTTGACCATGGTGTTGATGCTGGCCATGCTATCTGCTTTGGCCATCGCCTTTTTGTTGAGTCGGCGTTTGTCTCAGCCCATCAGTGTGCTGGCAGAAGGTACACGTGCCATTGCCAGTGGAGATTACAGCAATGTACTGCCACAGTTTGGTAACGATGAGCTAGGGGTGTTGGTGAAGTCATTCAACAGCATGACGCGCCAATTAGACGATGCCACTAAGGCCACCGAGCAGAACCGTATTCGGGTAGAGGCGGCGCGTGCCTACTTAGAAACCATTTTGGCGCATTTGTCCTCCGGCGTATTGGCCATTAATGCACAATTTGAACTGCGCACTTTTAATCACACCGCTACCAATATTTTGGGCATTGATTTAGTCCCCTTTGAGAATCGCGCCTTTTCGGAAATCACTGCGCAACACCCATTTTTACAAGAGTTTGTAGAGATGGTCAGCGTACATTTTGAAGACACAAAACAAAAAGAGTTAGCCAGATTAGAGCTGAATCGCCAAATTGAAGTCACCGGTAATCACGGCAAGCAATATATTCTGGTGCGTGCAACACGCTTGCCAGCCGGTACCGGAAACGGGTTTGTAGTGGTATTTGATGATGTGACGACCATGGCGCAAGCGCAGCGTGACGCAGCTTGGGCAGAGGTGGCACGTAGATTGGCACATGAAATTAAAAACCCACTCACGCCCATTCAATTGTCTGCAGAACGCTTACAGCACAAACTGCATAGTAAATTAGATGAAACAGATGCCGCCATGCTCAAGCGGGCTACAGATACCATCGTGAATCAAGTGGGCGCCATGAAATCGATGGTGAACGAGTTTAGTGAATACGCACGTACGCCGGCGCTGAATTTGGTCAGTGTAAAACTGAATAGTTTGATTAAAGATGTTTCGAGTTTATACGGTGAAGAACGTGTGCAACTGACGTTAACGCTTACGCCTAAACTGCCTGCGGTGATGGGGGATGCCACCATGTTAAGGCAGGTGCTGCACAACCTGATTCAAAATGCACAAGATGCGCTGGTACAACAGGCGCAGCCTATTATCGAGGTCACCACAGAATTGGAAGGTGATAAAGTCAAACTCACCGTGTCCGATAATGGACAAGGCTTTCCAGTGGAATTGCTGACGCATGCGTTTGAGCCTTATGTCACCACCAAAGCGCATGGCACGGGGCTAGGACTTGCCATTGTCAAGAAAATGATAGAAGAGCAGCGTGGACAGATTAAAATAGAAAACAGAGAATCGGGTGGAGCTTGTATAATCATTTTATTGCCCGTTGAAAAACGCTAGCAATATCGTGAAACAAACACCACGCACAGAAGTAAGTTGAGGGAAGTATAACAATGGCATCACGTAGCATTTTGGTAGTAGATGATGAAATCGGGATTCGTGAACTCTTAAGTGATATTTTGCTGGATGAAGGGCACCATGTGCGTTTGGCAGAAAATGCGCACATTGCGCGTGAAGAGCGTCTTAAAGAACGCCCGGATTTGGTGTTGCTAGATATCTGGATGCCAGACTGCGATGGCATTAGCTTGCTAAAAGAATGGGGTAACTCTGGCTTGCTGACGATGCCAGTCGTCATGATGTCTGGACATGGCACCATTGATACTGCGGTGGAAGCTACCCGCATAGGCGCCTTTGATTTTTTAGAGAAGCCTATCGCGCTACAAAAATTACTTAAAACAGTCTCTGCTGCCTTAAAGCATGGTGAAACACTCCCACACACTGAAATGAATCTGGCCAGTTTTGGTAAGAGCATTGTTATCAATGAGTTAAAACAACGGTTAGAGCAAATATCGCGCAGTAAAAACACTTTACTGTTGGTAGGCAAAAAAGGCGGTAGTGTTGAGCTATGTGCACAGTTTTTACGCGCACCTGGCACGCCGTGGATAGCGCTGAATGAATATGAAAAACTAGCAACTTCGCCACTGGAAGTGCTGGATCAAGTGCGTGATGGCGTATTGTTTATAGACGAGGTGACGGCGCTCAATAAGACAGAGCAAAAAGGGCTCAGTCTGATTATTGCCAAAGCCGAGAAATTGGGTACGCGCGTGGTCTGCGCCACCACGTTTGGTATTCCGCAACTGATTGAAAATGGTGCACTGGAGCAGGGCTTATTGCAAGTGCTCGCCAGCGGTGCCATTCGTGTGCCTTGCTTGAATGAGCATCGTGAAGACATTCCCGATTTGGTGAATGCCATGGCTACCCTGTTAGTCGAGACCATGAATCTAGGTTATAAATCGTTTGATATAGCCGCACTCAATGCACTGAGAAATGCCGAGTGGCATGGCGATTTATCTGAGTTGGAAGCCGTAGTGCAAAACCTGATGTTATCTACCTTGGGTGAGGTCATCACCTTGGAAGATGTGCAACGCGTGTTAGACCAGTTTAAGCAGGCGCCGCAACATGCAGCACTTGCGCCGTTACCGATAGACTTAACGCGTTCTTTGCGTGAGGCGCGGGATGATTTTGAGCGCTTTTATTTTCAGCATCATATGAAGCTGATTCACAACAATATGAGTAAACTCGCTGAGATTTCTGGCTTGGAACGCACGCACCTTTACCGTAAGCTGAAGCAGCTAGGTATTAAAATCAAGGGCTAGCAGTTTAGACGTTTAGCTCAAGCACGACTGGTGTATGGTCACTTGGGCGCTCCAGTTTTCTCGGTGCTTTATCAATCACACATGTGGTGCAGCCAGATGTTAACGGTGTGCTCACCAAAATATGATCTATCCGCATACCTAAGTTGCGCCTAAACCCGGCCATGCGGTAATCCCACCAAGTAAACTGCCCATCTTCATTATTCAATAGCCTAAAACTGTCGTGCAGGCCTAGCGAGAGCAATTGGTTAAACGCCTCTCGCTCGGGCGGGCTGACTAGTACTTGCCCTAGCCAAGCTACCGGATCATGGCAATCTCGATCTTGCGGGGCAATGTTGTAGTCCCCCAGCACAGCTAGGTTAGCATGCTGTTTTAACTCATCAATCAACCATGCATGAAAAGCTTGTAGCCAGCGTAGCTTGTATTGATATTTATCAGAATCCACGGCTTGCCCGTTGACCACATACGCACAAATCACGCGTACCCCTTGAATCGTGGCAGCAATCACACGTCTTTGTTCGTCTGCAAAATTTGGAATATCACGCTGCACATTTTCTAACGCATGGGGGCTGAGAATCGCAACGCCGTTATAGGTTTTTTGCCCATTATGGATTGCGTTATAGCCGATTTCTTTTAAGGCCTCGTATGGAAATTTGCTGTCCTCTTGTTTGGTTTCTTGCAAACACAACGCGTCTGGTTGGTTGACATTGAGCCAATCCAGCACATGAGGCAACCGTACGTTTAAAGAGTTAACATTCCAAGTGGCGAGTTTCAAGGTGCGGTCTCGTAAAAAATAAGGTTGATTTTAGCATGGTTGACTTCGTCAATCAGCCTGAGCCAAGCAGTGATGGGGTGGTAGAAGCCTTGTGTGATTAGGTCTTGTGCTGCTAAGTAAATGATTGCTATCGCTTACCAGCCTTTGCCACCACGCGAGCCGTGTTTGAGTGCCGGGTCATCGTTAGCAATGCAGCGGCCTATACCAAAAAAACTTGCACGTGTGCCACGTGGGCAGCCTTCTTCACGTGCGATTTTCTCTACCTTAGTTTTGGCCACAGCTGCTTTCTGTGCATCAACAAACTCCCAATAACCGTTTGGATGCAAAATAACTTCATCACCATTGGCCGTTTTGGCCACAATATCCTCCGCACTGGTTTCCTCTGCATGCACAACAGTGCTTAAACTTATGCAGGTGAAACAGAAAAATAAGATGAAATAATGCCGCATGGTGACCTCAAAAATGGTTGCTAGAGAATACGTTTAGATTAAGCGAATGCATATAAAAAGTATAGGCTTAAGCGCGTGAATCGAACGGTTGCACGCTATGTATGCGGCAGATTGTCGGTGTGTGCACTATGTGCTTATAATGCCGATACTTAGAATAATATTATTTAATATGATAATGATATATGCGTAACTTTGTTGATAACCAGATTGCTTATTTCTTCAACCAATTTGTGCATCGCACGCCAGTGGTGGATGCCTTGGTTTTTCAAGTGTCGCACAACCATTTGTTTAAAGGGGCAGTGTTACTCAGCATCATTTGTTATGCTTGGTTCAAAAGCAATATTGAAGATTTAATCAGTAAGAAAAAAGGCTTTCTGCTGATTTTTATTGTGGCAGTATTTGCAGAGTTTATCGCGCGCGCGATTGCGCTACTGTCTCCCTTTAGGTACAGGCCGATTTATGACCCTGAGCTCCATTTACAAGCGCCGTATAGCGTCAATGAATGGATACTGAATGGATGGAGCTCTTTTCCGAGTGATCACGCCTCTCTGTTTTTCGCAATTTCATTGTCCATCTACTTTTTACACAAACGCTCTGGAATGGCTGCGCTGGCATACACTATTCTGTTTATTGCTCTGCCTAGGTTATGGCTGGGCTTTCATTTTCTGACTGATGAGTTGGTGGGTGCGGCCATTGGCTGTTTCTCTGCTTGGGTGGGCTACACCTATCTCATTCATACGCAAGCCGTAGATAAATTGGTGGCTTTCTCTGAACGAAAACCAGAGTATTTTTACCCGCTATTGATGTTGTTTGCTGGTCAGCTATATGAGATGTTTGAGAGTGCGCGCGACTTTTTCCCAATTTTCCGCTGGGCCATCAAAGTACTGTTATTTCAATCCTAGTTTCTAATGACATTAGCGTAGGCATATTGTAGATAAGCGCTCGCTACACCAAACACCTGCCTTTGCGAAAAAGATAATCAACGTGATAAAAGCTGCAATATTTGATATGGATGGCCTGCTGATTGATTCAGAGCGCATCATCATGCAAGCCTGCATCCAGGCTGCAGCGCAAGTGGGGATTACTTATACGCAAGCTGAATATGTGGAACTGATTGGCCGCGCAGGGCCTGATTCCACACGCATTATGGTGGAGCAGTTAAATGGGGTGGAAAATTTTAACCTTGTGATGCAGGGGTTAGATGCGCTGCTGGTACAACGCAATCATATGTTTCCGCTCAAGCCAGGCGCACAGGCTTTGCTGGAGTACTATCAAGCCAATCAGATCATCTGCAGCGTAGCCTCTTCCTCACCCATGCATCACATTACACACCGTTTAAGTCATGCGGGCGTGCTCAATCACTTTAGCCATCTTACCAGCGGGCAAGAGGTTGAACGCGGTAAGCCCAATCCTGATATTTATTTGCTGGCGGTTAACAAGCTAGGGCTAAGTCCGCAAGCATGTATTGCGTTTGAGGAT
>Ga0066478_1000363_pt1 | contig 11950 bp, 10 predicted proteins | sample LakWasM116_HOW13_2_FD_59559 | JGI IMG/M metagenome (GOLD analysis project Ga0066478, IMG submission 59559) | Freshwater sediment methanotrophic microbial communities from Lake Washington under simulated oxygen tension - Sediment Metagenome 116_HOW13 | ecosystem: Environmental > Aquatic >... | reverse complement strand
TTTTTGCCGTGAGTGTTTGAGCGTGCTGCTGGTAAGCCTGCCATGCCTGCGCTTCTTGCTGCTTCAACATGCCGTCATCCACTGCGCCTTCTAGCACTTGCATGCGCGCAACACAGGTCTCTAGCTCCATAGGCAACTCTTCAGGTTTGATACGGTATTTACGGCTGAGCGCATGAATCGATTGGATACGCGCCTCCACTTCCGCCAGCCGTGCAGGATCTAACTCTGTGCGCTGCAAATAGCGGTTTAGAAAACGGCTCGTTTCCTCCAACTGAATAGCCGCGGACTCCACAGTGGACAATGCCTCTTGTAACGCAGTATCAAAATCCATTAACTGCGACAACTGATGCTGCACCTGCTCTACCATTGCACCAGCATTGGGTTCCGCCTCGGACAGTAGTGCTAAGCAGGACTCTACCCCTTGCAACAAACTGGCACCATGGCTCAGCCGACTATGCTCCTGCTGCAACGTGAGCCAGTCTTCCGCCTCAAAGGCCAACTGTTTGATTTCACGCGTTTTGTCTCGCAACTCAGCCAACTCTTCGGCATATGCTTCAGCATTAGTTTCTGCTGCCAGCCTTTGTTGGTGCAGCTTACGCCACTGCTGGTAGCACTCAGCCACTTGACCTGCAAGCGCTTCTGCTTGCGCATATGCATCTAGAATTTCACGCTGCGTACTGTTTTTTAATAGCGAGTGATGGGCGTTTTGGCTATAAATATCTATCAATAATTCGCCCAATTCTTTTAATTGTGCGACAGTAGCCGAGGTGCCATTGATAAAGCCGCGACTGCGCCCATCCGCATAGATGACGCGACGTAAAATCAAATGCTCGTCCGCATCTACTTCATGTTCGGCCAGCCATTGCTGCGCCAGCTTATTATGTGCAATGGTAAACGTGGTACTGATATCGGCCTTTTCAGAGCCGGCGCGCGTGACAGCGCCATCGTTGCGCGCACCCAAGCTGAGTGATAGCGCATCAATTAAAATCGATTTACCGGCACCTGTCTCCCCGGTTAACGCCGTGAACCCGGCGTCAAACTCTAGGTCTAGTTGCTCAACAATAATAAAATCACGAATAGATAACGCTTGTAACATAGGCTTACTCAACACATTTCATGGTCATTACGGGCTGCATTGAAGAGTTATCCCCAGTTGAGCTTGTTGCGTAACATATCAAAATAGCAATATCCCTTTGGATGCAGCAACAAAATATCCTGCTTGGCACGCTGCACACGAATTTTATCGCCCGCATTCAATGTTTGCTGATATTGCCCATCTAAGCTCAGTTGTGCGTCATCTGCTTGCATCACGGTCACTTCGCATACGCTTTCGCTGGTGACAGTAATAGGGCGATTACTCAATGTGTGTGGGCTAATTGGCACCAAAGAAATTGCCTTTAAATCCGGATGCAGAATAGGGCCGCCAGCAGAAAGCGCATATGCCGTGGTGCCAGTGGGCGAGCTCAAGATCAAACCATCTGCACGCTGCTTTGACACAAACTGACCATTGATTTCCACTTCCATTTCCATCAACCGCAGGGCGTTTTTGACCACCACATCATTCAGCGCTACACCGTGCAACACAGGCGCACCAGCGCGGTAAATAGTGGCTTCTAACAGCATACGGCTTTCAGTCTGATATTCACCGGCGAGGATTTTATCCATTTCCACCAGCATATCTTCGGTACGTAAATCGGTTAAAAAACCAAGGCGGCCACGATTAATGCCCACCAAAGGTACCGGCTTAGGCAACTGACTTTCGTGCAGGCTTCTAGCGACGCTCAGCATCGTACCGTCGCCTCCCATCACCACAACCAAATCCACCAAGCTGCCAATATCAGCCAATGTTGCAGTGTTAAACCCGTTCAGCGCTGCGTGATGCGCCGTGTTTTCTTCTACCCATACCTGAATACCTTTGGTAGATAAATGGCTTGCCAGTTGTGCAAGTTCGTCTTGCATGTGTTGCAATGCACTGGCATCCATGTATTTGCCAATAATCGCAATCGATACAAATTGTTTTTTCATGGCAGAATTAAATCACAGAAGCGCCCAGCTTAAAAGCAAATGCCGCTGTTATCTAGGAACTAATTCGGGCAAAATAGCACCTTACTTAGCATGTTGAATTTCAGCTTGGACAAACGCGCGCAAATATTACTCAAGACCTTGGTGGAACATTACATCAGTGATGGGCAGCCGATAGGCTCGCGTACGCTCCTACAGCACTCCGGTTTGGATGTCAGTCCGGCGACGATTCGCAATGTGATGAGTGACTTGGAGCAACTTGGGTTTATTACCAGCCCACACACTTCTGCCGGACGCATTCCTACGCAAAAAGGGTACCGCCTGTTTGTGGATTCGTTATTAACAGTTAAGCCATTGGAAAACAACGCGTTTCAGCAACTCAAAGATGGATTAAACTCACCCAACCAAACCGCTTTAATTAGCAATGCAGCCGACATGCTCTCGCAACTCACCCAATTTGCTGGCGTAGTGCTCACGCCCAAGCGTAAACGCGTTGCGTTTAAGCATTTAGAGTTTTTAGCGTTGTCCGAGAAAAAATTGCTGGTGATTATCGTGACGCAAGACGGCAACGTGCAAAACCGCGTTATCGTGACCGAAAAACCATATACAGCCAGCGATCTCACGCAAGCCAGCAATTACTTTAATGCGCATTACCAAGGCTTTACTCTGGAAGAAGTGCAGCAAAAGCTACATGCAGAACTCAAGCAGATGCAGACCGAGATGAACCAATTGATGACTGCAGCATTAGAAGCAACACATTTGGACGGCGACGAGAACAAAGATGCGGTAGTGATTGCTGGGGAACGTAACTTGTTACAGGTGGATGAACTCTCCACCAATGTCACCAGCTTACGTAAATTATTTGAGATCTTTGAGCGACGCACCTCACTGATGCAACTACTCGACAACAGCCAGCGTGCTGAAGGCATTCAAATCTTTATTGGAGGCGAGAGCGGTTATTTGCCGCTGGATGAGTGCAGCATGGTGACCGCACCGTACGAGGCAGATGGCCAAGTGGTCGGCACCTTAGGCGTGATTGGCCCAACGCGCATGGCCTACGAGCGTGTGATACCAATTGTTGACGTGACTGCCAAGCTGCTTTCCAACGCGCTTTCTTCTAACTAATCACCAACATTCGCATCATCACTCATTAGCATCTTCACTGGCAAACTCATGGCATATTACGATACAGAACCCCCTTACACCCATGGCGACCAACTTAAAGTAGGTATATTGCTTGCCAATTTAGGCACACCCGATGCCCCTACCGCTAAAGCATTACGCCCTTACCTCAAGCAATTTTTAATGGATACACGCGTAGTGGAGATTCCAAAGCTGATTTGGTACTGGATATTACATTGCATCATTTTAGTCATCCGCCCCAAAAAATCGGCTGAAAAATATGCGCAAGTATGGTCAAGCGAGGGCTCGCCTTTACTGGTGCATGCGCAAAAACAAGCCAAAATGCTGGAAGGATTTTTAGCGCAACATATCAAATCGCCCTTCGCTGTTGCGCTAGGCATGACCTATGGCAACCCAAGCATGCAACAAGCTATCGATACGTTAAAGGCGCAACATTGCAATAAAATCTTAGTATTTCCGTTGTACCCACAATACGCAGCCAGCAGCACGGCCGCAGCTTTTGATGCGATATGGCGCATCTTGCTCAGAACACGCAACGTGCCCGCGATACGCACTATCAAACACTATCACGACCATCCAGCTTATATTGCAGCCTTAGCAGCGAATGTACGTGAACATTGGCGCCTGAATGGTGGTAAGCCCACTAAGCTGGTCATGAGTTTTCATGGGGTACCTAAATTCCATTTGATGAAAGGCGATCCTTATCATTGCGAATGCCACAAAACAGCGCGACTATTGGCAGAAGCGCTAGAGCTGACCAAAGATGAATATGTAGTGGCATTTCAATCGCGATTTGGTAAGCAAGAGTGGCTCAAACCCTATCTTGCCAGCACACTTGAGGCGCTAGGAAAAGCCAATACAAAACGCATTGATATCATCTGCCCTGGCTTTAGTAGCGACTGCTTAGAGACATTGGAAGAAATTGCAATGGAAGGTGAGCATATCTTCAAAAGCAATGGTGGTGGCGACTACCACTATATTCCTGCGCTGAATGAGAGCGAACTGTGGATTCAAGCCATGACCAAAATCACACTTGAGAACTTACAAGGCTGGATCAGCCCCAGTTGGGATAATGTCGAGGCTAAAAGTACATCTGACATGACAAAATTGCGTGCGCAAAGTTTGGGTGCAAAACAATAAGCGTTATACTTATGTTTTGGCTGATACATTAACATTATGATTGTAATTACTGGCGGCGCCGGCATGATAGGCTCTATCATCGCTTGGCATCTCAATACCAAACTCGGTCGCGATGATTTAATTATTACCGACCGGATTACCCACGAAGCACAGTGGCAAAACTTAGTGCACCGCCACTATGTAGAATATTTGGATAAAGACCAGCTGTTTGACTGGTTAGAAGACAACGACCACGTGACAGCTGTGATTCACATGGGTGCCATCAGCGCAACGACAGAGCGCGATTTTAACAAACTGGTGGCTGACAATATCCATTACTCGCAAGATCTATGGAGCTGGTGCGCTGAACATGAAGTGCCCTTCTTCTATGCAAGCTCTGCTGCCACCTATGGTGCAGGTGAGCGTGGTTACAACGATCTCAGTATTGACCACTTAAGACCACTCAATGGCTATGGCTACTCCAAACACTTTTTTGATCAATGGGTGCTCAGGCAAGTGGCTGATAAGCAGCCCACGCCGCCTGCATGGGCTGGCTTTAAATTTTTCAATGTGTACGGCCCTAATGAATACCATAAAGAGCGCATGGCAAGTGTAGCCTTTCATACATTTAACCAGTTTAAAGAAACTGGCACCATGAAACTATTCAAGGGCACCAAAGCGGGTGTGGAAGATGGCATGCAACTGCGGGATTTTGTGTATGTCAAAGATGCCGCTAGCGTAGTGGCTTACTTTCTGAATGCAGGATTAAGCAAACGTAACGCGCCCAATGGTATTTACAACATTGGTACGGGCGAAGCGCGCAGCTTTAAAGACTTAGCCACCAATGTCATGACCAGCATGACACGAGAGCCCCATATTACCTACATTGATATGCCATTAGACCTGCAAGGTAAGTACCAATACTTTACGCAAGCCAGCATGGATAAGTTGCGTAAGGCTGGCTACAAAACGCCTTTTACCAGCCTTGAAGATGGCGTAAAAGATTATGTGCAACACTATCTCATGCAAGAGGACCCCTACTGCTAATGAAATACGTTGATTATTTAAAAGGTGAACATACTGCGCATATGGCCATGTTCAATGCACTAGAATCACTATTCCCATTGATTAGCGATGTCGGCATTCAACTACAACAGTGTATCGAACGCGGTGGCAAAATTCTGCTGATGGGCAATGGTGGTAGCGCAGCCGATAGCCAGCATATTGCTGCAGAGATAGTTGGCCGGTTTAAGAAAGAACGCAAAGGCTTGCCTGCGATTGCGTTGACCACAGACACGTCTATTCTGACTTCTGTAGGTAATGACTATGGCTACGACTATATTTTTGCGCGCCAGATTGAAGCCCTATGTAGACCTGAGGATATCGTCATTGGCCTGACCACCTCTGGCAATAGCGTTAACGTTGTGAAAGCCATTGAGGCTGCAAAAGCAACAGGCGCGACCACGGTTGGACTCACAGGCGGGACAGGTGGCAAGCTCACCGCCTTGTGTGATTACAACATCGTGGTGCCGTCCAGCGTCACCGCACGCATTCAGGAAGCACATATCTTTATCGGTCACTCGTTATGTGAAATTTTAGAGTCTGACTGATGCAACACACTTTAGTAAGCCGCGTTAAACAGTTTGGTCAAACAAAACAGCATGCGCTCGTCATTGGCGATGTTATGCTGGATCGCTATCTGATTGGTGAGGTCAGCCGCATCTCGCCTGAAGCCCCCGTGCCGGTGGTACTACTCAAGAAACAAAATGAGCGCGCTGGTGGAGCATCCAATGTAGCCGCTAATTTAGCGCTACTCGGTGTTCAAACACATATTCTGGGGTGTATTGGTCAAGATACTGAAGGCAAGTCATTGATGCAACTCATGCAAGCAAGTGGCATTGATACCCAAGGCATGGTCACCTCTTCGCACCGCCCCACCATTGCCAAAACACGTATTTTGGGTGGCCATCAACAAATGATGCGACTAGACCAAGAAAACAGTGGTGTATTTAATGCAGAAGAAACCAGCCAGATTCTGAATGCATTTCAACAAGCGCTCGCAAAAACACCCTCCATTGTTGTCTTATCTGATTATGCGAAGGGTCTGCTCAGTACAACCATTTGCCAAACAATCATCCAAGCCTGCCAACAAGCCAATATACCGGTATTGGTAGACCCAAAAGGCGTGGATTACAGCAAGTACCAAGGCGCTACGGCACTCACCCCGAATAAAAAAGAAACGGCTGAGGCCTGCCACACCAACGTGAACGATGTTGCGTTGATTGAAAAAGCCCAGCAACTCAAATCTAGTTTGGGGCTTCAATTTCTAGCCGTCACCCGTAGCGAAGAAGGCATTACGCTATTAGATGACACCACACATCATTTGCAAGCTGCAGCACAGCAAGTATTTGATGTCTCTGGCGCAGGCGACACTGTCATCGCCACTTTGGCGGCTGGGCTCATGCATGGACTAAGCCCATTAGATAGCTTGGAACTTGCCAATGTGGCAGCAGGCGTTGTGGTGGGCAAAGTGGGTACTGTTCCCATTACCAAAAGCGATCTGATTCATGCACTGGAAGACCAACGCTCTAATGAACAAGCGCATAAGATCTGCGATCTACCAGAGTTACTAGAAAAAGTGGCTGTTTGGAAACAAGCCAAACAAGCGATTGTATTTACCAACGGCTGTTTTGATTTACTGCATGCTGGCCATGTGACCTATTTAGAGGCTGCCAAAAAACGTGGCGACAAGCTTATTTTAGGGCTGAATACCGATCGCTCTGTGAGCGCACTCAAAGGACCAACACGACCAGTTGTCAATGAGAACGACCGTGCACGCGTACTAGCCGCGCTCGCCTCTGTGGATGCCGTGATTTTGTTTGATGAGGACACTCCGCTTAACTTAATCCACGCGATTCAACCCAATATCATCGCCAAAGGTAGCGATTACACTGCCGATCAAGTAGTGGGCGGCAAAGAGGTACTGTCATGGGGTGGTGAAATTGCGCTGATTGATTTGGTTGAAGGCCGTAGCACCAGCAACCTAATCAAAAAAATGAATAGTTAGTTTGGTATATCAGCCATGCCAGAGAAAATTCTGATTCTTGGGCCAGCTTGGGTAGGCGATATGGTGCTTGCACAAAGCTTGTTTAAAACGCTTAAAAATAACAGACCAGATTGCACGATTGACGTGGCAGCACCCGCTTGGACACTTCCATTATTAGCACGTATGCCAGAAGTGTCTGAAGCCATTGCACTCCCGTTTAAGCACGGCGAGCTGGCATTCTGGCAAAGAATAGCATTTGGCAAAACGTTAAAACACAAAGGCTATACACAAGCCATCATCCTCACCAACTCGCTTAAATCCGCTATTCTGCCTTGGGCAGCCGGCATTAAAAAACGGACGAGCTTTTTGGGTGAAATGCGTTACGGACTGATTAACGATATCCGCCCACTGGATAAAGCCACACTTAAAATGACAGTGCAGCGATTTGTAACTTTGGGGCTAGCGCCTTCAGATAATTTACCGCAAGTGCTGCCAAGACCTACATTAATGGCTGATCTGGCGCATGCGCATACACTGCTTGAAATGCTGAATATCCCACCGCTACAGTCTCCAGTGCTGGGGCTGTGCCCTGGTGCAGAATACGGAGAAGCCAAGCGCTGGCCTGCCGAATACTATGCAGAAGTCGCCAATGCTGCGATTGCAAAAGGCTGGCAAGTGTGGCTTTTTGGCTCCGATAAAGATATTCCGGTGACTCAGCAGATCAATCAGCTGACACAAGATAAATGCATTAACTTGGGCGGAAAAACCAAACTGGGAGATGCGATTGATTTGATGGCGCTCTGCCATACGGTAGTGAGCAATGACTCGGGCTTGATGCATGTCGCCGCGGCCTTAGATAAGAAACTGATTGCCATTTTTGGCTCTTCCGACCCTTACCACACACCACCGATGCACCCCGATGCAGTGATTGAGTACTTAAAGCTGGAGTGCAGCCCGTGCTTTGAACGTCAGTGCCCGCTTGGACATTTGAATTGCTTGACACAGATTAAGCCGCAAACCATCACGAGCAAAATCGTCGCAACACATCCATAACATCTGTCATACGCATCGTTTGCGTTGCTTGTATCTCACGTCTGGCCTGTATGACTTCTGGCAGCTTAGCACACGCCAAATAAAACCCTTTGAGGTTGACCTTATCCAGCAGCAATACCTCGCCCAGCAACTGTACGATGGAAGCTGGAATAGCGCCAAACCATAATTGGGTTGCAGACAAATGCATCCACTCTAATATATAGCGGTTTCTACGGCGGATGGTTTTAATGTGGTTCATTTTCACATTAGAGCGGATAGAACCCACACTCTGGTGCACAATATGTACACTCGGCTCAAAATAACTAGCCCACCCTCTGCGCCATGCGCGCAAACCTAAATCGTAATCCTCACTATAGAACGGCTTGAATATTGGATGAAAGCCTTGCAAGGCGTTGAACATTGACTTTCTCACCATAAATGAACCGCCATGTGCATAGGCAGCAGGCAACTTCTCGCCTGCTGTTCGCAGTGTAAGTGCTTTTTCCAAGCGCCAACTCATCAGTTTAAGCGTGCCAGCCTTGAATTGGCGAAGATTCCAAGAATGCCTTTTGACATCGCCCCGCTCGTCATATATTAAGGGATTGACTGAAAACGTATTGGGATCTTCAAAATACTGTACCAGTGGTGCAAATAGCGACTCAGCCACTTCTACATCAGAGTTCAATAAAAACAACAGCTCAGTTTCAGCGGCATTAACGCCACTATGGATGGCTTCGGCAAAGCCTTGGTTTTGCGCATGTACCACTACTTTCACTTGCGGGAAATGCTTTTTCAGCACCTGTAAACTAGCGTCTTGAGAGCCGTCATCCACTACAATCAAAGAGGACTCACCTGTGTAAGCTTGCATTGCTTTTAGTACGGAGGGGATGTTCTTTTGGAGCAAAGCGGCGCCATTAAAATTAGGAATCACCACTGTAATGGGTGGCTGCATATTATGTATGCTCCCGTCTATCTAAATAGAACATGACGCCCATGACTAGCGCGACCACATTCAAATGAATACTCACAAAAAATGGCAGCGTGATGCTGACCGCCACCAAATCTACAGTCAGTATTGTGAGTAAAAATAGAATAATCATTGACATCTGATGTGTGGCTTGGTGACGAAGCCTCAAGTATCTAGAAAACAAGGCATAGTACAACCATAAGATAAAGGACACCACAACCGCTAGACCCGTCACACCAAATAAGTAAAGCACCTCTAGCACTGCATTATGTGGGCTGTTATAGGTAATTCCTTGTGTTGCGTAGTAGCGCGAATATGGCTGAAAATCTTGCACAAAACTCTCTGCACCATGCCCAAACAGCCATTGTTGTTTGCTACTATTTTGCTGCATCACCCAAGTGTCCTCCCAAATCGTCACGCGCTCTTCTGTATTTGCATGCATCACCAAGTCATCCAAACGTGTTTTGAAATTACCAGCATCGGAAAAGAACAAAAGTGCAAACACCACGCCGGCGAGTCCAATCAACATGACTTTCGCGCGATGGCGCAAACATACAACACCAATCAGCGTCGCAATCATCAACGCTATCCACGTAGGCCTAGACGAAGTATTGAGCAATAAATAACCCAGTAGGACGGCTGATAACATCAGCCCGTAACGCTGAACTCCTCGGCTCCAGTTGGCCGCTAAAAATGCGGCCGTGACAAAAAACAATGCACTATAGATCGCTAAGTAATGTGGATTTTTGGTGGTGCCGTACATCTGCCCGAGCACGTGAATAAATACCCACTGAAATAGCGTATAGGCATAGACCGCCAATATTAGCGTAGGCACATAATAAGGCTTGATGCGATCATGATGGCGCGCCATCAATACAATCCCGGCCATTAACCCCGTTGCCAGTAGCATATGCCTTATTGTTTTAATATCCCATGGAAAATGTAGCGTTGCAATCCACTCCAAACCTATCAACGTGATGAGCGGCAGTAGACATTTCAACAATGCTTTACGCTCATCTTTATTATGTTGATCGGCTTGAAACAGATAAACACCCAAACCAAGGAACAATGCAAGATAAGCTAAGGAGCGATAAGCACTACCCCATGTCAGTGCCTGAAAAAAATAGCTAAGCACGACTATGCAGAACAAGGAGAAAATCACTCTAAAACTCAATACATTAGGAATAGTCATCATCGTTATTGCCTGAATAAGTAGCGCGCCACATCGGCTTCTTGCATATGCACACGCTGGCTAGCTGCACAGTAAGCACTGATCAGGACTTTTATATTAGATAAGCCAAAGTTTTCGGCTTCGGCTGCATTGCGCCAATAGCGGGCAAAATTTCTTTTGCGACGTCTGCGCTCTAAGCGCCACGGAAAAATCGTCATTTCAGAGATATCAATTAAGCCAAATTGCCCGGCTGGTGTCAGCACAATATTGCCAGAGTGTAGCCCACGAAAGTAAATACCCAAATCATGCAAACCTGCCATAAACGCACCTAACTTTTGTGCATGCTCAGTGGTAAGTTCGTGCCGTGTAAACAACTCTCTTACTGTCACACCTTCTAGCGGGGCGTAGAGCACGGCAGATTTATGATCGCTACTAAGGTGAAACAATTGCTTTACTTGGATGGTTGGAATAGCAAGTTGATGCAGACGTTTTTCATTTCTACAAAAACTTCTGGCATACGAAAAAAAATTAGCACTGCTGAACGTACGCTTCACCCGAAATATCTTGAGAATGTCGCCATTGGTTAACCGCACTACTTTGATACCAAAATGGTCTTGCTCCAATATTTCACTGGTACTTAACCATTCAGCGAGTTGCGCATCAGACAATAACGTGCTGCGCTGGTACCAGTTTAAGAAAAATGCTTTGAACAGTGTATACATGCGCGATAAGTCAGCTATTTAACATTGAGCAGGCTTGCAATAGCGGGCAATACTTGGATATTATTTTCTTCACAAAAGGCTTTCCAATCCGCAACCTCCGTCCAGTCGCTCAAGAATACAAAATCTAAGCCAGCATTTTTAGCCGCTTCATGATCATACTTGCTATCGCCCAAAAACAATGCTGGTAGACGTAAGTGACCGCTCGCTTTTTCCCGTGCAAGTACTTCATCTTTGTTATCAGGGCTACCGAATAAACCGCCAGCAAACAAGTTAGCCAATACCTCTCCGGATGGCAATGTTCTTTTATGAAATAAATCTCGAATTTCTTGTTGATCACCACCAGACAGTATCATCCATGGGGCATCTGGCGTTTTCGCTTTTAATGCTTCCAAACCATCGGCAATCGCACAAGCCATCAGCCCTTCTTCCAACTCTGCCGCAAAGGTATCTAACCACACTTGAATCGCTTCTTTAGTCACAGGCTGTTTTAGCACTTCCCGTAAATACCAATCAAACTTATGATACCGAGAAATACCACCTAACCGTACATGATAATCCACCAGTGCTTGCGCTTGCGCATCGGTAACACCTAGACGCTTGGCGGTACGAAAATACGCCTCTGTCTTGACAACATTCGAGTCCAAAACGACGCCATCACAATCAAACACAATGGTCTTATACTCAGCAATATTCAGCAAATTGATTCCAATAAAAAAGGCTTTGTGCCT
>Ga0066478_1000361_pt1 | contig 12029 bp, 11 predicted proteins | sample LakWasM116_HOW13_2_FD_59559 | JGI IMG/M metagenome (GOLD analysis project Ga0066478, IMG submission 59559) | Freshwater sediment methanotrophic microbial communities from Lake Washington under simulated oxygen tension - Sediment Metagenome 116_HOW13 | ecosystem: Environmental > Aquatic >... | reverse complement strand
TCAGTTTTTTGCAACATTTAATCCTCCACCTGCTAATGCTTTTAAAATCTGATCTTTTGGCCCGTCTGCAACAATGCGCCCGTTGTCAATGACAAGCAGCCTGTTGACCAGGGTCAGCATCGAAGACCGGTGTGTAATCAGTATCAGCGTCTTGCCTTGCGTGTGCTGTTCCAGCTTCACCTTAAGGTTATCTTCGCTGCGGTTATCCAGCGAGTTGCTTGGGTCATCCAGCATCAGGATCGGCGGATCCAGCAGCAGGCCCCGCGCAATTGCCACCGACTGTTTCTGCCCGCTGGATAAGCCAACACCACGCTCGCCTATCGGCATATCGAAACCTTGCGGATGGCGGTTGATGAACTCGGATGCGCAGGAAATGTTCGCGGCACGGATTACCGCCAGGTCATCGACATAGGGTGCGCCAAGCACTATGTTGTCACGCACCGTGCCAAAGAACAGCAAAGGCTCATCCGGCACATAACCGATATTCTTGCGCAGTTCTGCCGGATCAATCTGGCGTATATCGACACCGTCGACCCATATCGAACCTTCTGTAGGCTGGTACAGCCCCAGAATGAGCTTTTCGATGGTGGTTTTACCGGAACCGATACGGCCTATGATGCCGAGACGATCACCTGGTTTCACATGAAAAGAGACATTCTGCAATGCCCCGACCTGCTGGCCGGGATAACTGAAACTGACATTCTTGAATTCAATCTCGCCTTTAAAGCTCTGGCGATTCACAAAACTCTTTCCTGGCTCGCGTTCAACGGGAAGCGCCATCATGCGGTTGATACCGTCAAGTGCGGCACGGGCATGATGAAAGCGGGTCAACAATGAAGCGATTTGCGACAGTGGCGCCAATGCGCGTCCTGATAGCAGGCTGCAGGCCACCAGCGCGCCCATGGTCATTTCTTTTTCCGATATCAGGTAAACCCCTGCCACCACTACGCCAACCGTCGCCATAGTCTGGAAGAAAGTGGCGGAGTTTGTCGCCAGCAATGACAGCACACGCGCCTTTAAGCTCAGTTTTCCAAGGTGGCCGATCTGCTGTTCCCACCGGCGCTGCATAGGCCCTTCGGCACCGATGGCCTTGATGGTTTCCAGCCCTGTCAGCGTTTCGATTAAGGTAGCCTGCCGTTGTGAAGATGTGCGGAATGTCTCGCCGATCACGCTTGCGAGCGACTTCTGCACCATGAAAGATACCATCAGGATCAATGGCGCCGCCACCAGCACCGGAACGACAGCTACGCCGCCCAGCCACCAGATAATGAAAAGGAATATCACCAGGAATGGCAAATCAACCAGGGTGGTGATCGTTGCGGATGTGATGAATTCACGGAAAGACTCGAACTCCTGCACACTGCTGGCGATGGCGCCTACGGACTGCGGCCGGGCTTCCATGCGGATGGCCTGGATCCTCTCAAAAATATTGGCGGATAAAATAATGTCTATTTTTTTGCCGGCAACATCAATGAAATATCCTCTCAGCGTGCGCATCACGAAGTCGAATATATAAATGACAACGACCCCGACAACAAGCACCCACAAGGTTTCAAACGTATTGTTAGGGACAACGCGATCGTACACGTTCATCGTGAACAAAGGTATCGCCAATGCAAAAAGGTTTACAAGCAGCGATGCCGCAAGGACTTCGCTATAGATCGGCCAGGCCAGTTTTACCGTATCCCAGAACCAGTTCACAGGACGTGGAATGAAACTGACATCCGAACGGCTGTCAAACTTGAAAGCCGGTTTAACGTAAATGGCAAAGCCTATGTAAAGTGCGCCAATTTCCTCCAGCGGCACTTCCATCTCGGCGGCTCCGGCTTCCGGGCTCAGCAAGCGCACCGATCCATTCCTGGCATTCCGCAGCAGGATGGCTGCCCCGCCATCCTTTAGCAGCAGCACTACCGGCAACGTAATATCGGCGATCTTGTCCAATGGGCGTTTCACAACGCGTGCAGTCAAGCCGGCGCGCGCTGCCGCCCGCGGGAACAGGTCGGGGGTAAGCCGCGATGAATCAAGCGGCAATCCCGCAATCAGGGTTTGGGCTGAAAATGGCCGGTGCTGGATCCTCGTCAGCAACACCAGGCAATTAGTCAGTGGATCATCTGGGAGCAAAGCGTCTTTGGGTATATCCCAGGCTTCTTTTTTTATTGCACTTTCAGCCATAACGTTCCTTAGCAAAGTCAATTATTGGGCAAATGGTTATGTTTATAAAATCCGGGGCGGGCTTTGTTTACGGCACCCCGATTTACAGAATTCCATTATCCGAGACGACAATATCATTGGTGCCGGACAGTCGCCCGCGCGCATCAAGCCGATTAACGATCTTTTCACGCACTTTCGATGGCAGGTCAGTAAAGGTGATGACGTTCTTATCGATCAAGACATCAATCAAGTCCTCGATAACGCGGATAAAATCAATATCCGATTGCGTTAAATCCATCAATGCATCATTGGTGAGATTCTGGGGAGGTATGCCGCCAAAAAACCGGAGAATATCGGCATGGTCATTAGGCAGGAATTCGGTTACATTGGTTTGGGGCCTTAAAAAAATCCCGGTAATCAGACCGGCAGCATCTCGACTTACGTAAGGCATGGTCATACCCTTGTATTAATGATTGCGTTTGATAATAACATGGAAAATAATGCGCTTATGTACCACATAATTTGCGGTTATCCATATTAACAATTATTTACAATGATCCGCCAGCAGCATGGCTATTATTGAAAAAAACCAAAATGAAGGCAGCGCAATGAATTTCCTAGTCAGCAAAAATCCAGTTCTGATTGACCAGTATTGGAATATTTTGCTGGAACAAGGTTCGTCATTATTACTATCCGACTTCACAGACCTGGTGTGGAGGGCGAAAACATCAGATAAAGGGCTGGTGCTCGTGGACACCCAGGTCGATGGCTTTGCCGGGATGCATAGCCTCACCGAGCTGAAACGCATCAACCAAAGCCTCAAAGTGCTCATCATCGCGATTGACCTGACAACCGAAGACGAGCTGTCGGCACTGGCAGCAGGGGCATCCGGCAGCTGCCGATCCAATCTGCTGCCGGATAAAGTCCGCCAGATATTTACCACAGTGCAGGATGGCGGTGTCTGGATTTCAAGCACGGGGTTACCGCAGTTATTGCAGCGTTTCAAGCGCCTGGAAGAGATGTCGAGTAAAAACGCTCCAAAAAATGAATCTGCCCAGCAGCATGAAAAAATATCGTCATTGACCCCGCGCGAACGAGAAATCGTAGAATTGGTCGCAAGCGGCGATTGCAATAAAATCATCGCCAGCAAACTCAACATTGCAGACCGTACCGTAAAGGCGCATTTGTCAGTGATATTTCAAAAACTGAAAGTCAACGACCGACTGCAATTAGCCTTGCTGGCTAACAAGTCCTTGGATAATAAAAATCGTGCCGGTTTATAGCCAGGCACTTACAGTCACAACTCCGCATCCGCCCCTATTACTCATACAAAAATCCTGACCTTGCATATGTCTGGACAGCGTTTATTCCCAATGCAGGCGCCTGCATTGCACATTTCTTCATACTCAACTTTAATGATTGACACTTAACAATTCCCACAGTAGGATTGCGGTCTTTAATGTATGCATTTGATTGAATCACCTGATCAAATGCCATGCAATATATTTAAATTGCGTTAAGTTTTTAAAACGATAAAAGGCAAACCATTCGAAAGATTGGGGCGCAAAGTTACCGGTCTAATGAGCCCAGGCTCTATGACAGCGGGATTGCTAAATAGAATTGCACAGATCGATTCCAACAGCTCTACCCACATATCCCCGGTTTTTTGCTTTGTATGCCATCAGCATCCTACGGCTGCCCTTTTCGTTTTAACGCTGCATGCAATATTAAATGGATGTGTGTTCACAATTTAATGCACATCATTTGCCATCATTAAAACTGACTTTTTACAGAGTGCAGACTTATTGCTTAAAAAATAAAAAATCCATTTATTGAATAGTATTTAAAAACAACCGCATAAAAAATGCGGTGAAGAATAAATTTGAATGACCTCAACTTTAATCAACAAAGGAATTATTTCGGAAAGTTGGTAATTGTACTGTTATAACAACTTAAAACAGTGCCGAAAGCACAGCTGAAAAACATCATCAGTTGCAATTGTCGATCAAAGAAATTTTATTTAAATATGTTAACTGGATTTTCTGGCAAGACCGCTGGCGCGACAGCTACAGCCATAGTACCGGCTACCCATTTACTCACTATAGTACAGCGCATACTCAACTCACAGGACAATACTAAAATCACCCTGCCTGGCATGGGTGCCATCAGCATATTCCCGCTGCGCCGTGAGTATCACGCTGATGTCGAACACATGGAAGCGTTCTGCACTTCACCTGCTGCAGAATTTGAAATCACGCTACTCGACAGCCAGGCGCCGGCTGCGGCCTCACACGCGAAGAGGGATGTCAGGGACCTACTCTGGCAGCTTGCTTTCTATATTCATGAAGAAAGCCTCATCGAAGGCTGCTCTGAAAACGATGTGATTCAATTCAGCCGCTGGCCGAACCTGACACGGTTGCCGACCACCCCGAATACAGCGCGGATAAGCGCACTGCTCACTCGCCACCCTACATCGGTCACGCTGGTGAGGCGTATCCTGGGAATCGATAAAAGTGAAGTAAACCGCGTCATCAGCGCAGCCATCAGCGCCGGTATCGTGAATACGGTGAGCCACGCCCCATCCCTGGCAAGCCCTGATTCATCGATCACTGAAACAAAAGCAGTGCCGTCGCAAAAACCCAGCCTGTGGAATTCCCTGTTCGCAAAAATCTCAAGTCTGTAAACCATGGAAAACAAAATCATTTTTGCAGGTCCGGTCGGATCCGGAAAAACCACATCAATCAGTTCTGTCAGCGACATTCTGGTAGTCGGTACGGAGGCGAAAGCGACCGACGAGGTTGCACAGCGCAAGGATAATACTACCGTAGCCATGGATTACGGCATCCTGAATCTTGAAGGTGGCAGTAAAGTGCATCTTTACGGCACACCCGGGCAGGACCGCTTCAACTTCATGTGGGAAATCCTGAGCGAAAACGCGATGGGCTTCGTCATCCTGATCGATAGCGCCAGGCCAGACCCGCTGGCAGACCTGGATCATTACCTGACGGCATTCAGCAAACCTATCGCTAAATGCAATGGCGTGGTTGTGATTGGCGTTACCCGCACCGAGCTCAACCCGCAGGGCGGGCTGCTGGATAAACTCCATGAGCGTGTGATGGCGCATCAATTGAATATCCCGATTCTGGAAGTGGACGGGCGTGAGCGGCAGGATGTGAAACAAATGCTGCTAGCCCTGCTCGCTTTGCTGGACCCAAGCACAAGCCGCCATTAACCCGATATGAATAAAATAGTGCCTATACTGTTACCCGAGCCGCATAAAAGCATGCCTGCAAGCGCTGAGCAGCAAGAAGCCGGCGAAATCCCGACGTCTTCTGCCCCCTTGCTGGTGCTCAATAATTTCGGCGTCGCTTTCGGTAAAAAAGTCGTGTTATCCGAAATCACGCTCAGCATCCCTGAGCTGGGAGCATTCGTGCTGCTGGGACCTTCCGGTACCGGCAAATCGACTTTGTTGCGCACACTGGCCGGGCTCAGCAGTGCCAGCCCGTCTTTCCGCATGTGGGGTGAAGCCTATTATCGCGGGGCAATTCTAACCGAGAAGGAACGGCCGGATCTCGTAGCCCAGAGCGCCCAGCTCATGATGTCCTCGGTACTTGAAAATATCGTGGTAAACCTGCCTGAGCGCAACCAGCTGACGCGAGCCATGCAATACGATCTTGCCAGGCGCCTGCTTCAGCATGCAGGCCTGGACGAGTTATGCGACAAACTGGACCTCCCCGTGGTGCAACTGCCTTTGGCACTGCAGCGCCATCTTTCCATTCTGCGCGAGGTAGTGTCCAGCCCGCATCTCTTATGTATCGATGAGCCGACCACCGGGCTCAATGACCATGAAAGCGCCCGCCTGTTGAACTACCTGCGTGAGGAATCGACACGGCGCGCCCTGCTGGTCGTTCTGCACAACCAGCAACATGCAAGGCAGTTAGGTGGTACGGCGATCCTGATCGCGGGCGGCCAGGTGCAGGAACAGCAAGCGATCCCGCAGATATTCGACAGCCCGGTTTCCCATGCGGCACGCGAATTTTCACGCACCGGCTCATGCAATGTAGCCAGCCCGGGCACGCCTCCTGAGCATCTTGATGATTCCGTGATACCGGCAAAGCCATTACCCAAGGCAGCGCTGGCAGGATCAAGAAGCCAGTCCGGACCCCGCGGGTTTTTATGGCTTAAAAAAGGAAAACTCGCAGGCACTCCTGTACCCGGCGTTTATTTCGATATGGAATATGACCTGAAGGCATTGCAGCGTGTAGGCATCACCACACTGATCACACTGACAGAAACCGCCCTGGATAACGCAAAACTTGCACCTTTCGGGATCAGGAGCATCTGGGAACCGATTCCCGATATGGAGGCGCCATCAATCGAGCAAGGCATACGCATCTGCAAATTGATTGAAACCCTGCTTACGCAAGGCCAGGTCATTGCGGTGCATTGCCGCGCCGGGCTTGGCCGTACAGGCACCATACTCGCTGCACACCTGATCTGGGAAGGAAAAGGTTCGCTCAGCGCATTGGAATATGTACGTAGAATCGAACCACGCTGGGTGCAGTCCGAAGCGCAAGTCAAATTCCTGGAAACGTTTTCAAACAGGGTATGAAACACCACCGACATTCAAGAATCATCTCCCGCTCCATAACGAGATAGTGATGAGGCAGTAAAAACAGCAAAATAATTGCAACTAACAACTTAATTAATCAAGAAAAGGAATTTTATATGACCAAATTAAATGATGCTTTACAGGCAGCGACCACATCAATCCCAGAATGCCTCGCAGCAGGCTATATCGACCTTGCCAGCGGCATGCTGCTCGGCATCAAGTCCGTGGACTCGCAGCCGACAGAAGTCGTTGAATTGCTGGCGGCTGCAACTGCCGATTTGTTTCAGGGCCCAAACGTAAAAATGATCGAAAGCATCTTTAAAAAGGCGCGCGGCCTTGCAGAAGACGGCCATCATTACTTTCAGGAAATCATCATCAACAGCGACAACCTGATCCACATCTTCATCCGCGGTAAAAACGAAGAGCAGGTTGCCTGTTTTGTATGCCGCAAATCAGCCAACCTCGGCATGGTACTGACAAAATCACGCAGCAACATGCCTATGGTAGAAGCTGCACTGTAATCACACAGCGCCCCGGAGCAGGGATGTACTGCAACGGGGTCTTTTTATTCTAAATCAGCCAGTTCAGCTGGAAAGCGTTTCATATGTATAGCACCCAAAAAACTCCTGAAGAGGCACGTACATCAGCCTTAAGGTCTGTATTACGTGAACTTAATGCAACTTCTGACGACATTGAAGCATCGGCATGTATTTCAAGTGACGGCTTCAGCCTCGCCGCAGTCCTTGGCAACAACGTCGATCCTGACCGTTTTGGCGCGATGTGCGCATCTCTGCTGGCACTTGCCCAGCGTGCTGCACAGGAAGTGCAGCGCGGCAATCTGAAACTGGTACTGGTTGAAGGCGAACAAGGTGTAATGCTGCTGGTACAGGCAGGGCCAAACACCATCCTCGCCGTTGCAGCCAAACCCAGCAAAAACCTTGGCATGATTTTCATGGATGCCAAGAAGTTCTCCAAAAAACTGCTTGAAACCCTGGAAAGCCATCCATTAAAAACGTAACAGCGGATCAAAACCATGGCACACCTAAAATACCAGACGCATGACCAGCAGAGCCGTGATATTCATTCACGAAACGCTGAAAACGTACTTGACGCATTGCTGCGCCAAGGCATCAACATCCCATTCTCCTGCCGCAGCGGCGTCTGCCACGTATGCGTGCAGCAATGCAGGCATGGCGACATCCCACCGTCAGCGCAGAAAGGATTAGCGCCGGAACTCGTAAAACAAGGCTATTTCCTGCCCTGCCAGTGCACGCCTGTGGGCGATATGCAGATTGCCGCTCCCACCGGGCTTTTCCAGACCACGCTGGTTCACAGCAAGGAAATGCTTTCATCCCACGTGTGCAGAATACTGCTGGAACCGCCAACCGACTTCGCTTACAAAGCCGGACAGTTCATCAACCTGCGCCGCCCTGATGGCATCACGCGCAGCTACTCACTCGCCAGCCTGCCAGCTGAAGATTATTTCCTGGAACTGCACGTGCTGCGCCAGGATGGCGGCATCATGAGCAACTGGCTCATCGATGAACTCAATACCGGTGACGGCATCGACATCCAGAACGCAGAAGGCAGCTGCCATTACCAGACAACGGCGGAAGATTCTCCTCTGCTGATGATAGGCACCGGAACAGGACTGGCACCGCTGATCGGGATTGTACGCGATGCACTGCACCGCCGCCATCAGCATGAGATTCATCTTTATCACGGCGGCAGGAGCACAGACCGGTTTTACCTGCACGAGCAATTACGGCAGCTGGAACAGGCGCATAGCAATTTCCATTATCACGAATGCATATCCGGCACTTCTGAAGTACCGGAAAACACCTTTGCCGGGCGTGTGCATGAGATCGCCTTCTCACGGCATCCGAATGTGCATGGCTGGAATGTCTATCTTGCCGGCCTTGCCGAAATGGTCGACAGCGGCACCCTGCTCGCGGCCAGGCATGGCGCGCTGCCACATCACATCCATAGTGATGCCTTTACGCTGCGTGACTTACGCCAGAACAAGCGTGAGGACAGCAAGCCTCAGCCTGAAGATGATGATAGCGCTAAATACCCGCCGCCGGATGCAGCGCTATGGGCAGCGCTGCAAGACGGAAAACTGCTCACATCCATACTCACGGATTTTTATACCATGGTGTATGCCGACGAGAAACTTGCGTCATTTTTCAACGGCGTCACCAAGCAGCGCCTGATCGAAAAACAATACCTTTTTATTCGCCAGATACTCACGGGAGAAAAAGTGTATTTTGGCAACAGGCCACGCAATTCGCACCACTGGATGGTGATCTCGGATGAACTGTTTGACCATCGCGAATCCATCATGCTGCACTGCCTGCACAAGCATGGCCTGCCGGAGCCCATGATACACAGGTTCATGGAAATGGAAGGCTTCTACAGGCGCGACATTGTGAAAGCTGCCCCTTTTGCACGCGTGATAGGCGGCATAGAAAAACCATTTGAAGGTTTTGATGAAATCACGATGGACGTAGGTACCCTGTGCGACAGCTGCTCGCGCGAAGTAGCGCCTGGCGAAAAGGTCATCTATCACGTCCGCATAGGCAAAATCCATTGTTCGGACTGCAGCACCCGGCATTATCATCATGAGATACCACCGGCAAATGCCGGCGTTTAGGAGTTTTGTATGTTTTTTGGCGTTACACACGTTGATGTACCTGTTTGCGACCTGGCAAGATCAGAAGAATTCTGGGGCAAGCTGATCGGCTTGCAGAAAATCAAGCATGGCGAAGGTTTCATTGACCTTGATTCAGGCTCCGTGATCCTGCGCCTCATCCATGTCAACCAGATCACGCGTCCCGTCACTTTAAGGGTCAGTGTGCCGGATGTGAAGGTCGCTTTCGACAAACTGATAGGTTCAGGCGGCCGTGCGCTGTATGAGATTCAGCGTACGCCAGCCCTGGAACTGGAGGCTCATGTTGCTGACCCGGACGGCAATTCTGTAGTGGTATGGCGAGAACTGAACGAAGATGAATATGGCTTTGTTCCGGAACTGCCCAAACAAGGTGAGTGGCATAGCGACGCTGAAGAATTATTCAACGAGCTGCTTAAATACGTTCCAGCCCTGTTCCGCGCCATGGCAAGGCGCAAGGTGACTAAAATCATTGAAGAAGTCGCGGGCTATGACCATTCTCCGGTAACGCGCCAGCATGTGATACGCGGCTACATACTGGCCAGTGCCAAAATCAAACGCGATCGCCTGATTGAACCGCTGAAGATGTGCGGCATAGACCCGGAAAACTACAAAGAAGAGTTTGACGCCTGAATGCGCCCAGGCCTTTAACAAGCTGGCTGATGGCCGCTTTATGGAAAAAGCAGACCATCAGCAACGTATGCAACTAAACCGGCCGGCTTGCACAGATCCGCTGCATCACGGCAGGCGCAGGCTCTTTAATTTCACCCTGCTCAAATGCGCGAATCTCCAGCAAGGGCGCATAAACCGATTTAAGCTCATCTGCCCGCAGCAGGTAATCCGGGTTGCTCGGTCTGCCGTAGCGCTCGTTCCCGACCATAAATGTTTCATAGATCAGCACGCCGCCGGGCGCCAGCATCTGTGCAAGCACCGTGAGCAAAGGCCGGAATAAATAGCGGCTAACGACAATCCCATCATAAATCCCGCTGACGCCGCCATCAGCCCCGCCGGCGAAGTACATTTCACCGTATCGCGGGTCTGATACAGGCCAGCTTCCGGTCTCAAGATCGGCAACCGCCGCATTGATATTGGCATAACCTTGTAAACCGGCCACAGCTACAGGATCCCGGTCTACCGCATCCACCATGTAGCCCTGCCCGGCCAGCCATATGGCATGGCGGCCGCTCCCACAGGCGAGGTCCAGCACGCGGCCACCTTCAGGGATCAATGCCGCATGCTCGATTACCCATGATGACGGATTTGCTGCCAAATGTAATACTCCGCTATCCATCTCAGAACAAGCTTGGCTGCTTTTTAACCACAGGCTTGCTCTCCTGAACCGCATGCCCTTTCCTGGCACGTTTCAGCACAAACTTGCTGAGGGCTTCGCCTTCAATCACTTTGGCTTTACCTCTCACCATGATAGTGGCTGAAAGCCCGTCGCTCAATTCAACCCGGGATAATGACGCTTTATCCGGGATATCCATCATGCGCACGCCTTTGCCGCCATTCGGATATTCATTCACTTCGCTCACCGGAAACACCAGCAGCTTGTTTTCTGAGGAGGTAACCGCAACATGCGTCCTCGCATCCAGCCTGATCGGCTGCAGGATCGCCGCATTACCTTCCGGCTTCATGAAAGCCTTGCCGGCTTTTGGCCTGGCGATCAGTCCCTTTAACGGGGCGATAAATCCATAACTGTTAGATGTGGTGAACAGGTACCTGTCATCTTCCTTACCGGAGATTGCATGGATCAGCTTGCCCCCGTTCTGCACCTCGATGATCGAACTTACGGGAATGCCATCGCCTTTGCCACCGGGCACAGTCGAAGCATCAAATGCATAACACCGGCCGTTGGTATCCAGCAATACGATCGGCAGGACCGTACGCGTTTCAATCACGGCAAACTCGGCATCACCGGATTTCCAGGTGATTGAGTCGCGCTCGATGCCATGCCCTTGCCTTGCCCTGATCCAGCCGTTCCTGGACAGCAGGATGGTAACCGGCTCATCTACCACAAATGCCTTCTGGCCACCCTGTACCCGCTCAACCGGTTCAATCAGGGTGCGGCGTTCATCACCGTATTTATCCGCATCCTGCTTGATTTCTTTTGCAGTCAGCCTGCGCAATTTGGCATCACTGCCCAAAACGGTTTGCAAGCCATCGGCTTCTTCACGCAGGTCCTTCAGTTCTTTTTCAATCTTGAAACCCTCCAGCCGTGCCAGCTGGCGTAAGCGGATTTCCAGTATATCTTCCGCCTGTATTTCAGTGAGCTGGAAAGCGGCGATCAGATCCGCCTTCGGTTCATCCGAATTGCGGATGACCTTGATCACCTCGTCAATATGCAGAAAGGCGATCATGCGCCCTTCCAGAATATGGATGCGCTTATTGATCTTATCCAGGTCAAACTGGCAGCGCCTGCGCACGACATTAAGGCGGAATGCGATCCATTCCTTAAGGATGGTGACCATGCCTTTCTGCGCAGGCAGCCCGTCGGTACCGATCATCACCATATTGACCGGGCATGAGACTTCCATGCTGGTATGCAGCAGCAGGAATGCCATCAGCTCATCACTGGAAACCTTGCTGGTCTTAGGC
>Ga0066478_1000352_pt1 | contig 12259 bp, 8 predicted proteins | sample LakWasM116_HOW13_2_FD_59559 | JGI IMG/M metagenome (GOLD analysis project Ga0066478, IMG submission 59559) | Freshwater sediment methanotrophic microbial communities from Lake Washington under simulated oxygen tension - Sediment Metagenome 116_HOW13 | ecosystem: Environmental > Aquatic >... | reverse complement strand
CACGCGGCTGTAAGAATCATCTATGTCTTTGTCTACATGGTCACCGTTTTTGGCTTTGAGACGATATTTTTTATCCCAAATATCTAAGGAAACAGATTGAATTGGAATTTGCGCAGATTCATCTGCTGCTTGATCGGCTTTTTTAGTGGATTCGACTGCTTTTAGCATCACTTGCTCCCGTTACGCTTCATTTTTATTGTTACGTTATTTTTAGTACATGCATGGCCTAAAATGTATATTTAAACCATGCAAACTGATTGAATTTTTCTAACTTACTGATTATTAATACTTCGGTAGTTTTTTAGTGTAAAAACTTACCATAAACACAACATATTGTGCACTGGGTGCAAATTTATGCCTTTATTTAGTGTTCGTCAACAACAATTTTCAGGTTTTTTTGCACCAAATTTGCGCATTTTTTAGTTGCATTTTTCAAGCTGCGATGCCTGCTTGGATTGAGGCGAGGTGAGCGGTTACTTACCCCCAATAAATTCGCAAAAAATATTTTGGTGGAAAATAGTTGACTATTCACAGCACTCAATACGCCTTCGCACCCGCAAATCAACATAAAGCGTACTCAACCCGCTGCTGTTTGTGAGAAAATAACGCCATGCCGCACGCCCTGTATACTTTATTGCTGTATTTAGCCCTGCCGTTTGTCCCACTCAAGTTATTATGGCGCGGCATCAAGCAGCCTGAATATCTGCAACATTGGGCAGAACGCTTTGGCTTTTATAGTACGCAATCGCGCAAACCGATTATTTGGATACATTGTGTCTCCGTGGGCGAGACCCGTGCAGCAGCACCACTAGTCAACATTCTATTGACACAATATCCGCAGTACCAACTTTTACTCACACACACCACCCCCACAGGCAGAGCCACCAGCGAGCAGTTGTTTGGTGACCATATATTGCGCGTGTATTTGCCTTACGATGTGCCGTTTGCAGTGAACCGCTTTGTGAAGCACTTTAAGCCCAAGCTAGGCTTAATTATGGAAACAGAGCTTTGGTTTAATTTGATTGATGCGTGTGACCGTCATCAGGTACCGCAACTCTTGCTCAATGCGCGTTTGTCAGAAAAATCGGCCAAAGGCTATGTGCAACTAGGCCGATTGGTGCAAAATGGGTTAAGCAAGTTTGCACTGATCGCAGCACAATCGAACGAGGATGAAGCACGCTTTAAACTGCTGGGCGCACCACATACCATGGTAGCAGGCAATTTAAAATTTGATGTGACTGCACCAGCAGAAAGCGAAGTGCTCGGCCAGCAACTACGTGCCTTATTTGGCAACACACGTACCGTATTTGTGGCGGCCAGTACGCGCGAGGGTGAAGAGCCTTTGATTTTAGATGCCATTGCAAACTTACCGTTGCTGACCGTGATTGTGCCGCGCCACCCGCAACGGTTTGATGAAGTTGAACAGCTACTAAAAAGCCGTCACATTCCTTACATCCGCCGCAGCCAACTCACAACCACGCTCACAGAAGACATTCAAGTGGTATTGGGCGACAGCATGGGCGAGCTCTACACGTATTATGCCGCGAGTGATTTTGCCTTTATTGGTGGCAGCCTGCTCAAATACGGTGGGCAAAACCTGATTGAAGCGGCCAGCATGGGCAAACCGATTTTGATTGGCAAATACACTTACAACTTTGCAGAGGCCACCAAAGGTGCAGTGCAGTCTGGGGCAGCAACGCAAGTACGCGATGTAGACAACCTGCGGGCAAAAATCCAGTTTTTGATAGACAACCCGAATAAGCGCGAAAAAATGGGGCTTGCGGCTTTAGACTTTAGCAAAGCATCTACCGGCACCACGGTGCGGATGATGCACCTGATTGGGCAATACCTACAATCAACCGATACGACGACTTAGCAGTGGTTTAGTGGTGGGCTAACTTGCTGGATTTTGCTAGATAGCTTTCGATCTTTTCTGCAGAAACTGGCTCACTGAATAAATAGCCCTGCACTTTTGAGCAATGCTTATGTTTTAAGCAGTCCAATTGCTGTACTGTTTCTACCCCTTCTGCCACCACATCCAGCTTCAGGCTTTTTGCCAACGCAAAAATCGCTTCCACAATTGCAGTGTCCACACTATCCACAGGCAAGCCACGTACAAAACTCTTATCAATCTTAATGGTATCTACCGGAAATTGCTTCAAATAGCTCATGGAAGAATGCCCTGTACCAAAATCGTCAATGGCAATGGCGGTGCCCAACTCTCTTAATTGCGTGAGCATATCTACGGCTTTTTCCACGTCTTCCATCAACATGGATTCTGTCACCTCAAAATGTACAGTGGCAGGTGCTACTTGTGTCTCTTGTAGTGCTTCTCGCACAATATCAATCACGCGCTTATCAAAAAATTGGCGTGCCGAGATATTCACATTCATAAACAAGCTAGGGTGATACGTTGCCTGCCAGCGACTTAACTGTGCAAGTGCCTGTTTGATCACCCAACTACCAATGGTCGTAATCGCGCCAGTATTTTCGGCAATGGGAATAAACACATTGGGGCTAATCATGCCTTCTACCGGGTGGTGCCAACGTAACAATGCCTCAAAGCCTATAATTTTAGAGGTTTGCACATGAATAATCGGCTGGTAGTACAGCTCAAACTGCTCGTTTTTAAGCGCAGTTTGTAAATCGGTAGTGAGCTTTTGATGATGAAAGTTGGCCCTCTCAATCTCTTCTGAATAGAACTTATAGGTATTTTTGCCGGCCGATTTAGCCCAATACATCGCCACATCTGCATTTTTAATCAGATTAGATTCTGAACCGCCATTTGAGGACTGGGCAATGCCAATGCTGGTGCCAATGGCAATTTCTTGCCCATTGATAAGAAATTTTTGCGAGATCGCATGGATAATACGTTGACAGATTTTTTCCACATCGCGAATCGTGGTCACGGCATTGAGTACGATCGCAAACTCATCGCCACCGATTCTGAATACCGTATCGTCCTCATCCAAAATCCTGCGCAAACGCTGACCGCACTGCGCAAGTAGTTGGTCACCTGCTTCATGTCCGTGCGTATCATTGACGACTTTAAAAAAGTCCAAATCCAGCATTAGCAAATAAAAGTGCGCGCGGTTTTTACCCGTGGCCTGATTAATGTGCTCGGTGAACGCATGACGATTAGGCAATTTAGTCTGGCTATCGTAATACGCCAGTTGATCTAGTTTCCGCTCGACCACGATGCGATGTTTAAGCTCTTCCACCAGCTTATCGTCGCGCATCTTGATATTGTCCAGCATGCTGTTGATACCGATCGACAAGGCGCCAATTTCATCTTCTGATTGAATCGTGGAACGTTGACTGTAATTATTGAACTTGGTGACATTGGTGACTAGCGATTCAAGATAAATAATCGGCTCGGTCAGGATCTGGTTGATGCGTTTAGACACGACTCTTGCCAATAGCATGGCAAACATCACCGCAAAAAACAGCGCCAAAGCAAACACTTGGATACGCGCATTGACACGATCTACGTTGGCATTCAGATACAACACGCCGACTTGTTGATTATTCACAGTGATGGTTTGTTGCAGATGGATATCGCTATTGCTGGTACTGCTGGTTTGATTACCCACGTTAAGTTTGTCGGCATCATAGCCTGCAAACCTAGTGTGATTGTTGAGCACAATATAGGCTTGATCTACACTGGGGTTGGTACTGAGCGACTGCAGTATCTCACCTGCTGCCAGACTGTCATCAAACGCAATCGCAGACCCCACATTGTTTTCAATCAGCGCCATTTGCGCATGTAAATCTTGCATCAATTCACGCTGATAGCTAATGTATTGATAAGTGACTGTGGCGACAAACACAATCAGCATGCCAATCGCTAGCACCGACAATTGCATGAACAGCAATTTTTCTCGTATCACCAGCTGATTAAAATAGGGTTTAAACATATCAGTACACCCTGGCTGCTAAGCGCAATAATTTAGAACTTAGCATTAAATTCGCTTCTTTCACTGCCTGATGATGAATCACAAAATGGTAGCGTTTATCTACCAGCTCAATCTGTATCATACCCGTCTGCGTGGGATTTTGTGCGGTATCCACCAAAAGTACGGAATATTTTTTCACCAAGTCAAATAGTCGTCTATCGTGGGCTTTGATCGTATCTTCTACAAATAACACTTGGCAATTTTTCAACTCATCCAGCTGGCGAATATGCGTGACATGCACCGGTTTGCCATTGATGGTTTTACGCTCTAACAATTGCTCGTTCAGATTATCTTGATCGTCCTCAAACGTGCACACATGAAACGCTTTGGCGGTGTCTTCCGGCCAAGTGGTATACACAGAAAAATTATAGATCAGCGCTGCCTTCATGTCGCGCTCATCCACAGAGGCAGCAGCACCCGGCTGGGTTACTCCCATCAATAGTCCAGCAAAAATGAAATGAGCGCGGCGCATTATTTAAAATCGTAGGTAATCTGTACCCAGATATCGCGTTGATCTTGTTCAAAACTATCCGGGCGATAGAAAGTAGGGGTTGGCACAGCATAATCCCGGTTAAACAAGTTTTTGATGCTGGCTGACACCGTCGTATTTTTAAATAGTGCACTGGTGTGCAGGGTGAAGTTGACAACCGTATATCCACCCAATCGATCTGACAACTCCGTTAAGCGGCTGCCCACATATTGCAATTCCAGCCCAAGATGTAGCTGATCTTGCAGCACACTGTGTGCAACATTCACGTTAGCTAAGTGTTTAGGCGAGTTCACTACCCAGCGCCCTTGACCATCCGTGGCATATTGCCATGCATAATTGGCTCTTAAACGCGTGCTGGGAGACCATTTCTTTTCATACTCAATATCCAAACCTTTGGTCTGACTGCGCGGCCAATTCATTGCCTGAAGAATGCCAGGCATCGTTGCTAAGTCATCCATCGCGATTAAGTCTTTGGTTCTGTAGTAATACATAGAGCCCAGCCATTTACTGGTGGCATCAGGCCGATGTTCTAGCACTAACTCCGTGGCGGCAATACGCTCTTTCTTCACTTCCGGATTGGCGATTTGCGTTGTGCCATCTTCATAGTATTTCTCAAACGCATTGGGGCGTCTAAACGCAGTGGCGTATGACGCTTTGACATCGGTGTGTTCGCTTGGGGAGTAAATAACCGCGACTCTAGGGCTCAGATTTCTAGCTTGATGGCCGCCATCATCTAAACGTGCGCCTGCGTTCACCGCCCAAGTAGGGCTCCAACGAAACTCATCTTGCACATAAGCACTGGCCATATAAATGCTATGTTCTAGGTGCGCATTGGGGAGGTAAAAATCCTGCTGGTAATCGTTACGGTACTCTGCGCCATACACAATTTGGTGCTGATCAAAGCCGGTATAGACAAATTTAGACTCCGTACCCCACCAGCGGCCTAAGTTGTTTTCTTTATACAACGCGCCGTTGTATAGGTTTCTTGCAGCGTAACCATAGTGTCCGTAATACACCTTAGTGATATTGGTTAGCTGTGAACTCAACGCATCTTCATAACTCAAATTAATGTAAGCATTGGTATCGCGCAGGACATTTGGTTTGGCATTAAACTCAGTGTCATAAGCAGCAGCTGGGTCTTCTTTTTTGCGATCCACATAGGCTGTTTCAAGTGACCACTGCTGGTAATTGGCTTTGAGAAACAAGCGCTGATTGCGCTCTTGATCCAGATTGTTAGCAATGCCGTTGTTAGTTGCCGGTGAGTCAAACGCACTAAAATAATAATCCTCACCCTGCCTTTTAAAACCAGAGGCCGAAAGCAATATATCCGCGCCATTATCCAACTGGTCGCCGTAGGTCAATCGCCCTTTAAAACCACCCTGGCTGTAGCCATCCACAGCCATTTGCGCACCATCAAATTGCGTGCCTTTTTTAGTGATGACATTGATGATGCCGTAAAACGCGCCATTGCCATATATGACAGAACCCGGTCCGGATACGTACTCCACGCGATCTATCAACTCGGTATCTAACAGGCCATCTTGTCCTAAGTAAGAGGCATTGTATAAATTATCATTGGCTTGGTGGCCGTCTATCAGTAGCATGATGCGGCCAGGATAATCGCCGGGACGACCAAAACCGCGACCACTCATATAAGTGTAAACATGGTCGCTTGTGGTGTTAAGCCCACGCATACTGCTGATAATTTCGGCTAAGGTACGATAGCCATACGATTGAATATCTTTAGCGGTGACGATACTGACGGCGGAAGGTGAATTACTGACTTGTTTGGCTAATTTGGAAGCGGTTCTGACTTCTTTTGTCAGCAAATCCTCCAAATCCATTTCTGTCAGATTCTCATTGTTATCGGCAAATGCGCTGCCTGCACCCAACAACCATAACAAGAAAGTAAAGCTTACACTTAACTTTCTTTTTAAATCAATTAGATAAGCAGATTTTAACTGCTGATATCTAAGACAAATTGGCAACCATTGCTTCATATACAACCAAACACTTTTACTGAATTACTACTCGATAATATGAGTTTAGCAACTAATATGCCAAACCTATTGCAGCATGCTGCCGATGCTTGAGTGTAACGGGAAATAGATGGGATGCCCACAAAAATGCTTTGCAAGCAAGTAAGTCAGGCGTGAATTATTCGACTATCAACATTTTTACAAAAACCAGCTCACATGCGCCGGCACCGGTATCATCCCGTGTCAGTGAACTCTTCCAATAAAAACCATCTGGGGCATTGGCTTGTACCAAATAGCCTTGTAATTTGATTTTCTGACCAGTCCGTAACGCCTTTAATTGTGCCTCGATGGAGGGGTTGGCAGGAATCATATGCATATTGGCACTGTGCGTTTCAATGGCCTGACGCGGGATGGGAAAAGCATCCACATGCCAAAAATAAAAGCGGTTACTTTGTGATATCTGTATCTGGCTCAACACCTGACTATCTGACATCGGCCCCCAACCTAGCGCCAAATCCACCGGTGCCAGATCAGCTCCGCGGTCAAACGTATAGGTTTCTTGTGCCAGCACGAGGGCTTCTAGCTCAAAATTTGCTAGGGGCGTCAGCGTATAGGTTTTAAAAGTAAATGGCGTGGTATCGGCAGATGCTTGCTCTGGCAGTGTTTTGACGAGTGCACCGGCAGGTATTTCAATGGCGCGCTGCGAAAAGTGGTGATATGCGCCATAGGCGATAAGTACAATAAAAACAAACTGCTTCCAGTTCACACACTACCTGACTAGTTTAGCGATATCTTTGAATGCTTCATGCTGCGCGTTGCCTATCCACTCAAACAGCACAGACTCTGTATTGGTGATGATGCAACCAGCTTCGCGCATTCTGGCAATGGCATTGGCATGATTTGTCGGGGCACGTGAAATAATCGCATCCTCCACCACAAACACTTGCTTATGCTGCGCCAGCAAATCGAAAGCTGTTTGCAGTACACAGATATGCGCCTCCATGCCTACCAAAATCACTTGGGATTTGTCACGACTAAGTTTTGCATTAAATTTAGGCGCTGCACAGGCAGAAAACGCGGTTTTCTCAATCACCGGTGCTTGCGGGGCATGCTGTAAGATTTCTGGCAGGGTATGGCCTAAGCCTTGCGGATATTGCTCGGTTAGCAATAACGGTACGGACAAACGTTGTGCCGTTATTGCCAAGGCTTGCACTTGCTTGGTCACAGCCTGCATCGCTTCTGTCTGCATTGCCAAGCTTAGCTTGGATTGCATATCGACAATCAGCAGCTGGCTCGCGTCTATGCTGACAATACTCGCCATGGCTAAGGATTTACCGCAACCAACTGTTGATTAATATCGACCAAATCACCCTCACTAATCACACCGGATGCAGATTTCAAGCGAATGATATTCACCAAATAATTGTAGCGCGCCTGTAATAAATCGCGTTTTGCGCTATAGAGCTGTTGTTGTGCATTTAGCACATCTACACTGGTGCGCACACCCACTTCATATCCCAACTTAGTGGAGTCCAACTGGCTTTGACTGCTCACCAACGCCTGCTCCAACGCTTTGACCTGCGCAATACTGCTACTTAAATTGAGGTAAGCGCGTTGTGTTTCCAAATCGGTTTGGCGTCTGGCAAGCTCAATATCATCTTGGGCTTTTTGCTTGTTGTACGCTGCTTGACGGACGCGAGAACTCACCGCACCGCCTTGATACAACGGAATTTGCAACTCAAACCCTACCGTGGCATTGTCCAAGTCACTCCCGAACCCGTTAGCACTGCCATTGCTATAGGTATTGGTAAAGCTGGCCACAGCATCCAAGGTTGGCATGTGGCCGGCATTGGCACGCTCAATGTCTTGCTCGGCCAGCTTAATGGCATCTTGCTGAATTTGAATATTCAAATTACTTTGCAAGGCTACATCTTGCCAATCTTTCATGCCTTGGCTCAGCTGTACTACTTGAATATCCGATCTCACCGTTGCCAATTTGTCCGGTATTCTCCCGGTAATTGCTTGCAACGCACGCTTAGCAATTTCAAACTCATTCTCTGCGGCGATTTCTTGCGACAAAATTAAATCGTAACGCGCTTGCGCTTCATTCACATCGGTAATGGTGGCAGTGCCTACTTCAAAAGTGGCTTTGGCTTGGTCCAACTGGCTCAAAATAGCGGCTTTTTGTGCCTGAATCAGCGCAATACGGTCCTGCGCAATCAGTTCATCAAAATACGCTTGGGTGGTACGTAGCATGAGATTTTGCTGCGTTAAATGTAGTTGCTTGTCGGCTTGGCTCACCTGCACTTCGCTTTGGTCGATTTGCACCAAGCTATCTTTACGGTAAATAGGCTGGCGCGCCTCAAACTGATAGTTATAGCCTTGGAAATTAGAACGTCCAGCGGAACGGAACACACTCGCACCGATAAACTTAATATCGGTGCGCGAGCTAGTCGCGCCAGCACTGAAATTCACATTGGGGCGATAACTCGCTTTCGCCTGCTCTATGACTTCTTGTGCCGCACGGTTTGCACTGGTGGCAGAAGCCAAGGTTGGGTCATTGGCCATGGCCTGATGATAGATATCTAACAAATTATTTGCTGGCAAATTGGCAGAGAACTCAGCAGCCGATGCCGCAGTACCAAATAGCAGGCCTTGCAACAATAGCGCCAAGAGGGTTGGTTTAATCATAGGCATTCTTAAAATTGAAAAGGTTGTGCCTGCGAGGCATTGGTGAGCGGCGCAATGCAGGTTTCAAATAGGACATCTTCTCTAAATGCATGTTCAGAAATTCTTTGAATCAGTGTGGCTCGCATGACTGGTGCACTACCCAATATGATCAACATACGTCCGCCAATAGTGAGTTGCTGACGCACTTGCGCCGGCTCGACCGGAGAAGAAGCGCCAAACACAATCACATCGTACGGCGCTTGCTTGCTCCAACCTTGGGCAGCATCACCAACTTCCAATATCACGTTTTGAATATGCTGTGCTTTTAAATGCTGCGCGGCGACTGCACTCAATGCAGGTTCGATTTCAACAGAAACCACATCTTTCGCTAGCTTAGCGAGTAAGGCTGCAAAGTAGCCGATGCCTGTGCCAATGTGCAATACATGGTCAGTCGCTTTAAGGCTTAACGCCTGGAGCATACGTCCTTCCAGTTTTGGGCTCAGCATCCACTGGCCATACCCAATCGGGATGTCTAAATCGGCAAACGCCAGCCCTTGATACGCCGCCGGTACAAATTGCTCGCGCGGAATATCGTTGAGCAATTGCAACACGGTAGGGTCTAACACCTCCCATGTGCGGATTTGTTGCTCAATCATATTAAAGCGTGCGGTTTCTTTTTTTGTACTTTCTGTGACAGCGTTCATGCTTAACCTCATTATTTCATACACTTAAAATTATAACTGAATTGCTTTGCCTGACGCATTTGCGTTTCGCTAAGTCAGCCCTATCTTTCACTCTGGTCTTTTACCTGTACACCATACCAAAATGCGTAGAGCGCTGGTAGAAATAAAACGGTCAGGATAGTTGCAGCCGTTAACCCGCCCATAATCGCCACCGCCATCGGCCCAAAGAACACGCTACGGGTAAGCGGAATCATCGCCAAAATAGCGGCGGCGGCAGTGAGCACAATCGGTCGGAAACGACGGATGGTCGATTCTACAATCGCTTCCCAATCTGCCAATCCAGCAGATTTGTCCTGATCAATCTGATCCACTAGAATCACTGAGTTACGCATGATCATGCCTGATAACGCAATGGTGCCTAACATAGCCACAAACCCAAACGGCATATTAAAGATAAGTAGTGCCGCGGTCACACCAATCAACCCCAATGGCGCGGTGAGCATCACCAGCAACACGCGAGAAAAACTTCTTAATTGAATCACCAATAAGGTCATCACCACCGCGATAAACAACGGCACCCCTTTGGCTACCGAGGCGCCACCTTTTGCAGACTCTTCTACCGCACCACCGGTTTCGACTGTAATACCCATGGGCAAGTTTGCACGTATCGATTGGATTTTCTCCTCAATTTGCCCGGAAACGACAGGCGCCTGCATATTGCCTTTGAGGTGTGCACGTACTGTTAGCGAGGGCACGCGATTGCGGCGCCAAATCACGCCTTCTTCAAACGAGGAAGTGATGGTGGCGATTTGAGAAAGCGGTACGCTTTTGCCTGTGTTGGTGTAGACCATTAAATCCGGCAAACGCGATAAATGCGCACGCTCTGCAACCGGACCACGCGCCACGACATCAATGCGCTCGTTACCCTCTCTAAACTCAGTCACATATAACTCGCTCATGGCACCATTGAGCATATTGGCAATATCCACGGAGCTCACACCGAGCAATCTGGCTTTGGATTGATCGATATTCACATGCATGACTTTACTAGGCTCTTCCCACCCCAGTTGCACGTTGGCGAGGTTGGGATGCGCACGCATCACTTCTGCAATTTGATGCGCTATCGCCCTGACTTGCGGAATATCCGCACCATCCACTCTAAACTGCACCGGGAAACCAACCGGCGGACCGTTTTCCAAACGTAATACCGATGCGCGCAAATTAGGAAAGTCTCGCTCAAACAAGTGGAGCATGTCACTGCGCAAACGCTCACGCATGTCCAAATCTTTGGTCAGGATGACAAACTGTGCAAACCCGCGATGCGGCAGCTGCACATCTAACGGCAAGTAGTACCGCGGCGCGCCTGTACCAATGTAAGCCACAAAATTATCAATGGCATGATGTTGCTGATTCCATGTCTGCAGCCAATGCTCCAACCGCTTCACCTCTGCATTGGTAGCGTGGTAAGACGACCCTTCTGCCAAGCGCAAGTCCACCACCAATTCCAGACGTGTAGAATCTGGGAAAAATTGCTGCTGCACTTTGCTAAAACCAAGCAGAGATAACACAAACAACGCCACAGTAATCAGAATCACCGTTTTTTTGTAGCGCACACAGGCCGTTACCAAACGCCTAAATGCCTGATAAAAAGCAGTATTGTAAATATCATGATGGTGAACGTCCGAGACGGCTTCACGTAGATTCAACCGCTGTCTTATCCAAACAATCCAAGCGGGTGTGGTCGATTTTTTGCTGTAATCCGGCAGTAAGTGATACCCAAGGTAGGGCACAAAAATCACTGCGGCAACCCATGAGATAGTCAGCGCAATGGCCGATACCTGAAAAATAGAACGCGTATATTCGCCGGTAGAAGAAACGGCAGTGGCAATAGGCAAGAAGCCGGCGACGGTCACTAAGGTACCGGTCAACATTGGCATGGCGGTGGAAGTATAGGCAAAAGAGGCGGCTTTGACGCGATCCCACCCTTGTTCCATTTTAGAGGACATCATTTCTACGGCAATAATGGCATCATCCACCAGCAGCCCCAACGCTAATATCAATGCCCCTAGTGAGATCTTATGTAAGCCGATATTAAAGTTATGCATCACTAGAAACGTGGCGGCCATAACAATTGGAATAGCAATCGCCACCACAATGCCAGTCCTCAAGCCTAATGACAGCAGACTCACGCCAAGCACAATCACCAAGGCTTCGAGTAAAGATCTGACAAAATCCTGTACGGAATTGGCCACAATCTTGGGTTGGGAGGTGACCGTACTCAATGTCAATCCGACTGGGAGCCTTGCTTGAATATCGCCAATATGCTGATCTAGATGCTTGCCCAACGCAATCACATCGCCACCATCACGCATGCTGACGCCTAGCAATAAGGTATCGGTGCCGTTATAGCGCACGGTGTCTTGTGGCGGGTCTTCAAAACCACGATACACACGCGCAACATCACCCAATTTATACTCTTGT
>Ga0066478_1000340_pt1 | contig 12540 bp, 9 predicted proteins | sample LakWasM116_HOW13_2_FD_59559 | JGI IMG/M metagenome (GOLD analysis project Ga0066478, IMG submission 59559) | Freshwater sediment methanotrophic microbial communities from Lake Washington under simulated oxygen tension - Sediment Metagenome 116_HOW13 | ecosystem: Environmental > Aquatic >... | reverse complement strand
AACTGGCCTGTTGCGGTTGGATGAGTTTGCTCAATTAAGCGTGGCCGATCTAGGCGGTCATATCGTTGAATCGTCGAGCGGTTCAGTCCATCAGTTGATTTGGTTGGATTGCCGTTAGCGTCATACTCAAAGTAATGCACTGGTGGTGCAGCATAAACTTGATTAGTAGCGATGAAGAGCAATGCTGCGAGCAGTGTCTGGACATTCTTCATTTTTATTCTCCTGTCACAGTATTTGCACGGTTAAGCGCGTCAAACTGCCGTGAGATGGATTTGGTCAGCGTGCCGCTACTATCAAACATCTCTTCATTAGTACGGTTCCCATTGCCGTCTAAGGTGTACACTACTTTATCGCCCATGGTATTACTGATCTCAGTCAGGCGATGCGCATTGTCATAAGTGTAATTCAGCTCGCTTCCGTCAGGGAATGTAGTTTTAATTAGTTGCCCAGCAGAATCGTAATTAAAATATGTCCATTCATTCTGGGTTGTGCTGAGGGTTTGTCTTTGACGCAGATCGTATCTATTGCTATACCAGACGTCGTTGTTGTCATACCATTCTTCAGGTTGGCCATGATGGTTGTATCTGGTGAACAGCACCATATAACCGGAGCTATAAACCAATTTTTCCAACTGTCCGCGACACCCATAGTTGGGTGGGGATGTGCCGGTAATCGGATCAATAATGGGATCGGCCATACTATCAGCACAAGTTGCATCATGCGGGTAATATACATACTCGGTGAAGTCAGCACTGGTTGGAAGCGGCCCATCTATAACTTTATGCAAAATAAGTCCTGGCACAGCAGTGGAGTAGGTATAAGTGGTGGTAGTCGTTCTGCTCAGCCCCCGCACCGGATCTTCTTCAGTATAACTGGTGATGTTGCCTTTACTGTCATAAGCCGTAGTGGTGCGTTTGAATGGTGTGCCAGTTGCGGCGCTACCAACATATTCCGATACGACTAGTGGTAAGTGCCAGGTGCTATGCCAAGTCGTGGTGATGGTACGGGTGGCTGTTGTGGCTGCGCCTGTTGAGGTTAGCCCTTCTGTGCGACTGATTTCCAGATTGCGCGACATATCATAGTCGTAGATGGTTTTATTGCCATTGAAGTCTGTACGCGTTTTAACATTACCATTGGCATCGTAAGTCAGCTCTGACGCTGCTGCCGCACAGCCGCTACCGGCTGGTTGGCTTTGACCGGTGCTTTTTGCCACACCTAGAACCGTTGTAAAGTTATGGGTTCGTACGCTGCCACGTGCATCAGTTACCACTGTGCTAATCGGATTACCAGCACCATCGGTGTTGTAGACTAAATCAGTGGCATCTGCCCCGCCTGCTAGATTCTCTTGGAATGCGCGTCCTTGTGCATCGTAAAAGTAATTTGCATAACGGTGACCATTTTCGTCGGTAATGCCAGTGAGCAGGTGGGCATTGCTCACCCCTGCCGCAGGTGTAGCCGCTACATGCCCCACCTCACCGTAATGGTAAGTCTTAGTCGTGCCGTCTGGGTAGGTCACAGAGGCTAGATTGTTGTTAGCATCGTACGTGTATTGATATACACCCCCAGCAGGGTTAATCACTTTATTGATTCTGAATTGTGAGTCATAGGTAAATCTAACACTATGACCAAGACCATCTACGACGCCGATAAGCATATCGGCAACAGGTGCAACTGTAGTCGGTGTGACAGTTGCGCAAGTGGCGCTTAATGTTTTGCAGCTAAATACCATGGTTTTTGTGAAACCATTTAGTGCAGTAATTGAAATTAACTTGCCAGTTGCATCATAGGTCTCTGTTTCGCCAGTTGAATCTGAATTGTAAGTCCAACCAGTTCGAACGCCGCTAAGATCTTTGAGCTCGACTAGCTTGTCTGTAACGTCTAGATCTGCAATCCAATCCGTACCGCTCTTACTGAAAGTAAATACTTTTCCACCAGGTCGGTAGGCGTAGACATATACAGTAACAGGCAATATTGACCGATTAAGCTCATTTCGCCAGCGCAACCCTTGATTGTCCTTCGCAACTAATCCCGTTGAGTTATATGTGCGACTAAAACCTAAGTCTTGAGTGTTGCTGCTGACATAATCAACTTCTCGAAGTACTTTGTTACCAGTTGCATATGCAACTGGATTTGATGTTGCAGGGCAGGTTCCATTAGTTTGTGGAATAGGGTCTGGTACTGCTTTGAGATTAGATAGAGGCGCTACTGACCCTTGGCATCTAAGAGTTGATTCTGGGCCATAATCAATCGATGAAGATCCACTGACGGCTCCTTCAAAAGGATAGGCCGGCGTTATGCAATAATAATGAATTTCGGCAGTCAGTCTATAATAAGAAGTTGGATAACCCCTCAGAGAGTCCATTCTGATAATACATGTATTCCCTACCATCGATTCAATAGTTCTAATGGCAGAACCATCGTAATAGTTTCCACTGTTCACAGAATTAAGACATGCATCATATGGGGATGTACCCAACATGTTGTAATTCGTCCAGAAGTAATATGGTGGTCGATCCGCAAATGCACTACTTGCACTCAATAAAAAAACGAATGAAATGCATAGTCTTGGAAAGATATTACTGAAGCAAACCATACATTTTTGCTGAGCCATCCACATTCTTATTATTTCTCTTGTTTTAAGTATACTTGTTCAAGATGGCTACGATAACGATAGCTTAATAGCCTATTTTTATTTTAAAGGGTGTTCAGAATAAGTTGTAAACTTTACATTCTTATGACTTTTATAACACTATTTTTTAAATTATCTCGTACTAAAGTTTGAATCACCGCAACTATAAAATGATTGCAACAACATACGAAAAAAAGGTTATATCGTAAGAATAAGTATGAACTGCAAATTTGAAGTTAAGTAAAATGAAGAGGGTTTTACCTAATCAACAATGACTGCTTTGGGGATTTTTGAGACATTCAGTAAATTTTAGTAATACCTCTCAATTGGGCCGAAGTCTGCCATTAATTCCAATCTAATCCAACAAAAACCCACCACTTTGGTGCGCCCATAATTTGGCGTATACACCATTGAGCGCTAGCAATTCAGCATGACTACCCTGCTCCACCACTTTGCCCGCATCTAACACAATTAATCGATCCATGGCGGCAATAGTAGACAAACGGTGCGCAATAGCAACTACGGTCTTGTGGTCCATCAGTTGATCTAAGTGGCTTTGAATGGCGAGCTCTACTTCTGAATCCAGTGCGCTGGTAGCTTCATCCAATAGCAATATCGGCGCATCTTTCAGCATCACCCGTGCAATGGCAATACGCTGGCGTTGGCCGCCGGATAGTTTCACGCCGCGCTCGCCCACATGTGCATCATAACCGGTGCGGCCTTTGGCATCTCTTAGCGTCAAAATAAAATCATGTGCCTCGGCACGTTTGGCAGCCTCCATCATGTCATGCTCGTTAGCATCTGGGCGCCCATATAAAATATTATCGCGCACAGAACGGTGCAATAGCGATGTGTCTTGCGTGACCATGCCGACATTAGCGCGCAAGCTGTTTTGCGTCACCTGCTGAATGTTTTGACCATCAATCAAAATTTGTCCGGATTGAATATCATAAAAACGTAATAGCAGATTTACCAAGGTAGATTTGCCCGCGCCCGAACGACCAACCAACCCTACCCGCTCACCTGCATTGATACATAGATTAAATGCTTCCAGCAAGTATGGTTGGCTCTCATAGCCAAAGTGCACATCATCAAACACGATTTCACCGCGCTTTACATCGATGGTTTTGGCATTGGGCGCATCTTGCACTTTATGCATGGCTGAAAGTGTATTGATGCCATCCTGTACCGTCCCGATCTGCTCGTACAGTGAGGTCATCTCCCACATCACCCAATGGGAGATTCCATTCAAACGTAAACACATGGCGGTGATTGCAGCGACTGCGCCCATGCCTACTTTTCCTTGCGTCCACAGCCACAACGCCATACCGCCACAGCCGATAATCAGCAGCATGTTTAAGAAATGGTTAATGGTCTCCACACTACTGACCATTTGCATCTGTTTTTTTACCGTACTCAAAAACTCATCCATGGCGGATTTTGCATAGTTTGCTTCTCGCCCTGCATGTGAGAATAATTTGACGGTACTGATATTGGTGTACGCATCAGTAATGCGTCCGGTCATCAACGCGCGCGCATCGGCCTGCCGTTGTGAGACCTTAGCCAAACGTGGAATGAAATAAGTGAGCGCGCCTATATACAATGCCAGCCAAATCAAAAATGGCCACACAATCAGCAAGCTAAAGCCGCCTACTACCGTCACAATGGTGACAAAATAAATGACGACGTAGACCATAATATCGGAGACGATAAACCAAACGTCGCGCACAGCTAGTGCAGTCTGCATAACTTTGGCGGAAACGCGCCCGGCAAATTCGTCTTGGTAAAAACTCATACTTTGGCCTAACATCAAACGATGGAAACTCCAACGCAAGCGCATGGGAAAGTTGCCCGCCAAAGTTTGATGCTTGAGTAAAGTCTGTATCCAGATCACTGCGGTACTAAATAACAAAATACCGGCTAACACTAACAAATCGTGCAAGTGCTGATGCCATAAATCTTTGGGGGCGATATGGCTTAACGTATCTACCACCTTACCCATCATGGCGAATAGCAATGCTTCAAACGCGCCAATCAAGGCGGTGAGCAACGTCATGCCCAAAATAAACGGCCGCATACCTTGCGTGCATGACCATACAAACGCCCAAAACTGTTTGGGCGGTGTACTGATGACCTGCTCAGGGAACGGATTGACGAGATTTTCAAACCAACGAAACATATACTTACACTTAATTATTTAGGAATGGGTTATTTCAACGCGATCAAGCACACGGCTTCTGCAGCAATCCCTTCACCGCGGCCGGTAAAGCCTAACTTTTCTGTCGTGGTGGCTTTGATGTTGACTTGCTGGATAGCAATCGCACAATCCTCGGCAATATGTTGCTGCATTTGTGCCGTATGTTGGCTAAGCCTAGGCGCCTCACAAATCACTGTGGCATCAACATTGCCGACCACATAGCTATGACTATGCAACAAAGCCACAACATGCCTGAGCAGATTACGTGAATCAATGCCTTTGTAGCGCGCATCACTGGGGGGAAAGTGTTTTCCGATGTCACCTAATGCTGCTGCTCCCAGCAACGCATCGCAGATCGCGTGCAATAAGACATCTGCATCAGAGTGGCCATCTAATCCACGCTCGTACGGAATATTCACGCCACCGATAATGCAGGGGCGACCCACCACTAAGGCATGCACGTCAAAACCGTGCCCAACTCTAAAAGGGATATTCATTTGGGTTATTTTCACTCAGTTATTAATGCATTAAGCACAGTGAGATCTTCGGGATAAGTGACTTTTAAATTACGTAATGCGCCACGTACCAATTTAGGCTGTAGTCCAATCGATTCAATGGCTTGTGCTTCATCAGTAGGCACGCCATGAAAACTGGCTAAAGCATCTCTTAAAATTGCCAATTTAAACATTTGAGGTGTTTGTGCTTGCCAAAGTTGCTCGCGTGGGATAGTTTTTTGCGCACGTTGTGTCGCGTCAGCTAACTTCAAGGTATCCGCCAGAGGCAAAGCGAGTAACCCACCCACTTCATCGTCTCCCAAGCTCTCAATCAATAGGTTTAACATTGCTTGGTTGAGGCCAGGTCTTGCTGCATCGTGCACCAACACCCAATCCGTATCTTCGATTGACTTGATTGCATTTAAACCATTTAACACAGTCTCGGCCCGCGTTGCACCACCACATGTGTGTAAAGTCGTTTTTGAACTCAATGGGATGTCCAATGCTGCCCAATAACGATCATTGGGGCTTAGCAGCACATGTACTGACTGAATAGATGCAGATTGCTCAAAGGTGTGAATCACATGCTGAATCAATGGCTTACCATTGAGCTTCAAGTATTGTTTTGGAACCTCTGCACCCATGCGAGCGCCGCTTCCCGCTGCAGGAATAATGGCATGAAATTTTGTCATGCCACATTTTAACATGCAGCCTAAGCAATAAGACTGGAATAACCAATCGTGTGACAATGTAATTGATACGTATTAAAAAAGGCGCTCTAGGCGCCTTTTTTAATTACTCACTAGAAATTACTCTAGGCCAACTTGCTATTACTCTTGGCCAATTTGATAGTTTTCATAGCTAACTTCAACAATTTTGCCTGTTGTTGCGTCTACTTCTACTTTAATCTCCTCACCATCCGCTTCCAAAATATCAAACTCGTAAGAAGCTTTACCATCTGGCTCTAACTCATACTCTACTTCTACTACTTTGCCTGGATGTGCTGCCAATGCAGTGGCTTTCGCATCTGCTTCTGATACTTTAGCTAGAGCTGTGAATTTTGCATCATCCGCTTTTACTTCTTCTTCGATTTCAGTTATTTTGCCAGTTTTAGCATTGCACTCAATATCCCAGGCTTTACCGTCAGGTGTTTCAATATCAAACTCATACACGCCTGCTTTTTTTTCAGATTTGTATTCTACTTTGACAACTTTGCCATCATGTTTAGTCAGCGCTGCTTTTAAGCACTTACCTAAACTATCATAGCTTTTTGGGGTAAATGTCTCATGACCAGCGTTGGCAGTGGTAGCAAATGCAGCCGCCAATACTGCAGCACCGAGTGTTAAACGTAACATATTTCTCTCCTCTAGGATTTTACAAAAAACTTGCCTATATAGTATGAGACCAGCATTTAAAAGTTCAATAGGTAATTGATTCTTTTACATTTTTTTTACATATTTGGTTATATATAGCCAAAAAATAGATCTAAAAATGTACTAAAAGCACCACCAACGTACATTATGTAAAAATTGTCTTACCTATGCCAACTTCATTAGGTCAACAAAAAAGCCCGCGATTGCGGGCAATTTAGAAACCGAACGATGTATATTGCAATATATCTATACTGCAATTAATCCTCAGAGCGTGCAGGAATTTTATGGATACTTAAGTCTGCACCATCAAATTCAGCTTCCGCATCCATCCGAATGCCGACAAACTTTTTGAGTGACCCATACACAACAATCCCGCCAATCACTGCAACTGTGACACCTAGCAATGTGCCCGCTGCTTGCGAGGCAAAACTTACGCCGCCTAAGCCGCCCAATGCTTTGGCACCAAAAATACCCGCTGCCAAACCACCCCAAGCGCCACATAAACCGTGTAATGGCCACACACCGAGTACATCATCAATTTTGAGGCGATTTTGTGTCAGCGTAAATGCCCATACAAACAAGGCGCCAGCCACCAAGCCTGTGGCCAAAGCGCCCAACGGATGCATAATATCGGAGCCTGCGCACACCGCTACCAAGCCAGCTAATGGGCCATTGTGCACAAAACCCGGGTCATTCTTACCTAAAACCAATGCAGCCAATGTGCCGCCCACCAGTGCCATCAGCGAATTGACTGCAACCAAGCCGGAAATACCTTGTACCGCCTGCGCAGACATCACATTAAAGCCAAACCAGCCTACTGTTAAAATCCAAGCACCCAATGCTAAAAATGGAATGTTAGATGGCGGATACGCATGTAAGCGACCATCTTTGGCATAACGCCCAGTACGCGCGCCCAATAAAATCACTGCAGCCAGCGCAATCCAGCCACCCATGGCATGCACCACGACAGAGCCGGCAAAATCATGAAAATTGGCACCAAAGTTTGCTAATAGCCAATCTTGAATACCGTAATGCTTATTCCAAGCAATGCCTTCAAAGAAAGGATAGACAAAACCTACTACCAAGAAAGTGGCTGCAATTTGTGGGTTGAATTTAGCGCGTTCGGCAATCCCGCCAGAGACAATTGCCGGAATCGCTGCAGCGAATGTGAGTAAAAAGAAAAACTTCACTAAATCGTAACCATTTTTAGCTGCCAATACCTCAGCACCACTATAAAAGCTGACACCATACGCCACGCTATAGCCAATAAAAAAATAGGCAATGGTAGAAATAGAAAAATCTACCATGATCTTGACCAAGGCATTGACCTGGTTTTTACTGCGTACGGTGCCTACCTCTAAAAATGCAAAGCCAGCATGCATGGCAAGCACCATAATGGCCCCTAATAACACAAATAATACGTCGTTGGCTGTCACCAATCCCTCCATGACTATCTCCTTAAATCGTTATATGGATTATTTTTATTTGCATGACAGAAAGCAAAATGCACGCCAAAAGGCAGTGCATTGATTTTTAAAGACTATTTATTATGGGGGTTTATAATTTGCACAAAAAAAGTGCTATGCACTGTGCATTGCACAAAATATGTGCATATATTTGATTACAAGATACTCACTTTACTGACTTTGAGCACATGGTCTCTGGCATCCGGATTGCCAGACCAGAAGTTATAGAACTCTCGCACGACGACCAAAAACAGTTGTCGCGTTTTCTTAAGCTCAAACAAAGGTGTCGTTGCATCTACCGCGATACGGTATGCGTTTTTTTCGGTCAATGGCGCATCGCGCAGGCGTACTATTAATATTTTGGCAAATTTGATACGGACATCAATCGTTTCAGCATCCGCCACCTCATCGGTGAGCGCTTTGAGGTAGGATTTAATGGCCCAGCTTTCTGCCGTTGAAAATTTTTCCTGGTCGATATTCTTCCATAAGTCAGCCAAAGAAACCTCAGCAGGCATCCAATCTACCGGGTGTAAATCAAACCCGCCTTCTGAATTCAATTGGCTAATGGCTCTGATATCTGCCATCCAGAAAGGATAGAACTCACGTGCAATCACGAGATTGGCTGGCCAGTCTGCTGCTGCCTGCCCTTCCATCAGCTGTTCTAATGACTCTCGATAGACAGTGCCGGCGAGTTCTTTTCCTGCAAGATAAGGCGTCAATTGTGACAAGAATAGCTCTCGCTGAGAGATGCTTTTATCGTCACCACCTTTACTTCTTAACAGCTTAAAATAAGCAGCTATTGCATCATCTTCGCGCGTTTTATTCATTTTTTGATGATAATTTGAGGATTGTTAGCTAATATAATTCAAGTGGGCAAATATTCAAATATATTCTTGCCGCTGTCTATACCCATATCAACATTATCATGCAGGGATTCTCTTGGAAATTGCTCTATTACTTATATTAATTGGCTGCGCCTGGTTTTGGCTAGATACCATTGCAAAGCGTGAGGCTGCGATTCAATATGGCCATACGTTAGCGCAACGGTTTCAACTACAACTACTAGACGAAACCGTCGCTTGCACCAAAATCAGCATCGCGCGTGATGCGCATGGCCATGCTCAATTTTTGCGCGTATATGCCTTTGAGCTCAACGCCAACGGTGCTGAGCGCATGCAATGCACGTTACAGCTGCTTGGCAAACACTTGCATAGTTGGGATATTCCCCCATACCTGCAAACACTTCAATAACCATGTCGTCTTATGTGGGCCGCTTTGCCCCCTCTCCCACCGGGCCTTTGCATTTTGGTTCATTGGTAGCTGCGGTCGCTAGCTACTGCGATGCTAGAGCCAACCAAGGGCAATGGTTGGTGCGCATTGAAGACTTGGATAAACCAAGGGAAGTGAAAGGCGCAGCACAAGACATACTCCATTGCCTAGAAGCCTACGGATTCAGTTGGGATGGCGAAGTCATCTACCAAAGCAAGCAAACTGCGCATTATGCAATAGCGCTACAACAGCTCCAAGCTTGGGTGTATCCATGTACATGTACCCGTAAGGAGATTGCAGACTCGTCCACCCGCCAAGGTATAGAAGGCTTTATTTACGCGGGTACTTGCTTGCATCACCCCATTAAGCCACAAGCACCTGTGGCTTGGCGTGTAAAAACACAAGATTTTGTAGATGACTTTCATGACAACATTCAAGGTGCACTCCATCAGCAACTTGCGACAGATATTGGTGACTTTGTTTTAAAACGTGCAGATGGCTTGTTTGCTTATCAGTTGGCGGTAGTGGTAGACGATGCAATGCAGGGTGTAACACACGTGGTACGTGGTGCAGATTTGCTGTACTCCACATCTAGGCAACGCTACCTGCAACAGTTGCTGCAGTTGCCTACCCTAAACTATGCACATATCCCGATTGTGATGAATGCTGATGGCGAGAAACTGAGTAAACAGACATTAGCACCTGCCATACTAGCCAACGATGCCAGCACGCAACTACTCAATGCGCTCGCCTTTCTGAAACAAACTCCTCCAGCCTCGCTACACAACGCCACGCTTGCGACTATTTGGGCATGGGCCATTGCACATTGGGATATTCACAAAATCACCGCCTAATAATATTTAGCACACTAATATTTAGCTAGCTATATTATTGATAATTATTCTCATTTTTATTACCATTCTAAAAATTGTAAAAAAAATCAATTAATTGTTAGGATTATCAATGATACAAAGCGCTAACGCTTCTGAAGCTACACCAAACTTTCAACTTAAAAAGCTGAATAATGCTTTATACAACAACATTCACTTTGTGGTCGCATCTACCCTATGCTCATTTATTGCCAACACAGCCTTAGCAGAAGATGTCATAGAACTAGACACAATTACAGTGTCAGCTAAAAAAGATAACGACACAAAACCAGTACAAGGCTACAACGCCAAAAAAAGCTCTGCTTCAACTAGAACAGATACGGAATTACGTGATACACCACAATCCATTACCGTGATTCCACAAGATTTAATTCAAGATCAATCGATTCAAAGCATTTCACAAGCCGTGCAATATGTGCCGGGTGTGCAAGCAGCTCAAGGCGAAGGTAACCGTGATGCATTGATCTTCCGTGGCAATGCCACGACTGGCGATTTTTTCTTAGATGGCTTGCGTGATGATGTGCAAACTTACCGCGACTTTTACAATATAGACCGCTTAGAGGTGTTAAAAGGCCCCAATGGCATGGCATTTGGACGTGGTGGTGCAGGCGGCGCAATTAATCGCGTGAGTAAGCAAGCTGGCTGGACACCGATTAGTGAATTGACTGCTAGTTACGGCGCGTATAACCAAAAACGTATTGCCGGTGATTATGGCCAAAGCTTCAATGATGAAATCGCTTTCCGCATAAATGCTGTGTATGAGAATTCAGACTCTTATCGTGATGGCGTGAATTTAGAGCGTTTTGGTGTGACGCCAACCGTGACGATACGCCCGGATGAAAATACAAAAATCATCGTTGGCATGGAGTATTTTAAAGACAAACGTGTGGCAGACCGTGGTGTACCTTCAGTGAATGGTCCTGGCAACTCAACATTGAAAAATCGCCCTTATAAAATCGGTGACTACGACACATTTTTTGGGAATGCCCATCTAAGCCCTACTGAAACTGAAACGGTCGCTTTCAATGCATCCATAGAACATGCTTTTGATAACGGCATCAGCGTTAAAAATAGTACACGCTACGCCAACTACAATAAATATTATCAAAACGTGTTTGCCAGAAACTCCGTGACCAACGCCGGTACTGTTCAATTTGGTGCTTACCTTGATGAGACAGATCGTGAAAACATCATCAACCAAACTGACTTAACATACAATGCAAAAACAGGCTCTGTTGAACACAAACTGTTATTCGGTATGGAGTTGGCAAAACAAGATACAACGAGCAAACGTTTTCAACCAACAGTGGGCTCAACCAATATTGCGACTGTAGTTTCCGCAAGCAATCCATATCTGCCTTCTGCCTCTTTTGCCGCTTTGGCAACCAACAGAAAAAGTGATGTGAGCGTAGCAGCCTTTTATTTGCAAGATCAAATCATTTTTAGCCCAAAATGGCAGGCGATTGTTGGCTTACGAAATGATAACTTTGATACGGACTTTACTAACTTATTAGACAATACCGAGATTAAAGTCAGTGATAATTTATTATCACCACGCGCGGGTCTGATTTTCAAGCCAGTAGAGGCTATCTCCATTTATACCAACTACAGCGTTTCCTATGTGCCACGTGCTGGCGACCAATTAACCTCTTTAACGCCGAGCAATGCATCATTCAAGCCAGAGAAATTTATCAACTATGAAGTGGGTGCGAAATGGGATGTGAATCCGAGCTTAGCGCTAACGGCTGCGGTGTACAAATTGGAACGTGAGAATGTTTTAGTTGCTGATCCTAGCAACCCTGGCGCAAACTCTATTTTGGTTGATGGTCAAGAAACCAAAGGTATCGAGCTTGGGGTTTCTGGCGACATTACTGACAAATGGAGCGTATTTGGCGGTGTTACTTTTCAAAAAGGTGAGATTACCGAAACGCAAGCAAACGCAACTGCAGCAAATGTCATTGCTAAAGGCGCAGAATTAGCACAAACGCCTGACCGCACCCTATCTCTATGGAATAAATATGAGATTAATGATATGTGGGCGGTGGCTCTAGGTGTTGTCAGCACATCTGATCGCTATGCACAACTGCCAACCGTATCACAAAGCACAATATTGCCAGGCTACACCCGTTACGATGCAGCAGTCTTTGGCAAGTTCAGTGAGAAGTTACGCCTGCAGCTCAACATTGAGAACATCACTAACAAAGAATATGCATTGTTCTCAC
>Ga0066478_1000334_pt1 | contig 12667 bp, 8 predicted proteins | sample LakWasM116_HOW13_2_FD_59559 | JGI IMG/M metagenome (GOLD analysis project Ga0066478, IMG submission 59559) | Freshwater sediment methanotrophic microbial communities from Lake Washington under simulated oxygen tension - Sediment Metagenome 116_HOW13 | ecosystem: Environmental > Aquatic >... | reverse complement strand
GGATTATATGGCAAAACATGGCATTAAGCGCACCCGCCCTGCCGAATTAGTGCCAAAAACCCTGCGTGTGATTTCCGTGCGTATGGATTATCTGCCGCCGAATGCCGCAGACAGCGAAAGTGTGCTGCAAAATAGCGAAAAGGCTTTTATTTCTCGTTATGCCCTGGGGCGTGACTACCACAAGGTACTGCGCAGCAAGCTGCAAAAACTGTGCGAAAAGATTCAGGCTGAACTGCCTAATTCTGATACAGACAGCTTTGAATACCGCGTATTCACTGACAGCGCACCCGTTCTTGAAGTGGCGCTTGCAGAAAAAGCTGGGCTGGGCTGGCGTGGCAAACATACTCTGCTTATCAACAAAGATCGCGGCTCATGGTTTTTTCTGGGCGAGATCTATACCAACCTGCCGCTGGCAACCGACGCTCCGGCGACCAATCACTGCGGCACCTGCTCAAGCTGTATGAATGTGTGCCCGACCCAGGCCATCACCGCACCGTATGAAGTCGATGCGCGGCGCTGTATCTCTTACCTGACCATTGAACTCAAGGGCAGCATACCGCTTGAACTGCGGCCGTTGATCGGCAACCGCGTTTATGGCTGCGACGACTGCCAGCTTTACTGCCCGTGGAATAAGTTTGCCGAAGTCACGAAAGAAACAGATTTTTCAGTAAGAAACGGCCTCGACGACATCAGCCTGATCGACTGCTTCAACTGGAGCGAAGATACATTCAAAAGCAACATGGCAGGCAGTGCCATTTACCGCATCGGTTATGAGCAATGGCTGCGTAATATTGCCGTAGGTCTGGGTAATGCAAAGTCCTCGCCTGAGATCATTGCAGCACTGCAATCACGCCTTAATGATGCTTCTGAAACACTGCGGGAACATATAAGCTGGGCGCTTGATAGACACTGCAATGATTCTGGATTGCCGCACTTTACTCACAATGACGTCATTGCGAGGCCATAGGCTTTGACGATCCAGAAGAGCTGGGTTCATTACAAAATTCATGCCGTAAATCATTCAGCTAATGCAAACACACTACTGATAGCGCAGCGCCTCAATCGGGTTAAGCCGTGCAGCCTTGCGCGCAGGGTAAAATCCGAAAAAAATGCCGACACTAGCTGCCACTGCAAACGCTAGCGTAATTGACTGCGTAGTCACGACTGCATCAGTACCGGTCATGTTCTTTACCAGCATCGCGCCGCCTACGCCGATCAATATACCAATCACGCAACCCACGATCGAGATTACAAACGCCTCCAGCAGAAATTGCAGCAGAATATCGCGCTCGCGGGCACCAATCGCCATGCGGATGCCGATTTCGCGCGTACGCTCAGTCACCGACACCAGCATGATATTCATAATACCTATACCGCCTACCAGCAGCGAGATCGAAGCAATCGCTCCCAGCAGCAGCGCCATGGTGCGCGTGGTTTCAGCTGCGGTATTCGCAATTGCGGTCAGGTTGCGTACAGAAAAATCGCTATCGGAACCTTCCCGTATGTTATGACGCTGGCGCAGCAGGTTATTGATGTCTTCTTCAGCCTGCGGCATGGCTTTATCCGACGCAGCCTGCACCATCATCATTCTGACGCTGCCTGGCACCTGATTACCAAATAATTTGCGCTGAGCCGTAGTCAGCGGCACGATGATGGTATCGTCCTGATCTCGCCCATCCAGGCTCTGGCCTTTGGGATTCAGCACCCCAACCACCATAAACGGGCTTTGCCTGATTCTGATTGTTTTGCCTACCGGATCAATAGCATCGCCAAACAGGTTATCCGCCACGGTTTTACCGATCAGCGCGACACGTGTGGCCGAACGCATGTCAGAGTTGGAAAATACATAACCGTCATCAATGACCCAATCACGAATTTCCATATAGCTTGGCGTAGTGCCTATAATCGTTGTGTTCCAGTTATTACCGGCATAAATCACCTGCGCGCTGCCCATCGTGGTCGGTGCAACGCCTGCAATGCCGTCAAGTTCGCCTATCGCATCGGCATCTTTTACGTTCAATGAAAGTGCATTGCCCGTGGCCGATCTCGCGCCACCAGTATTCGGCGGCCCGGATAGCACAATAAACAGATTGCTGCCCATAGAGCTGATGGACTTTTTGATGGATTGCTGCGCGCCTTCACCTATTGCCATCATCATCACCACCGCGCCCACACCTATCATCATGCCAAGCATGGTTAAAAAGGTACGCATGCGGTTTGCGCCCATCGCATGCCATGCTTCACCCAGCATTGCCGTAAACATCAGCTTGCCTCCATCACTGCAGGTTGAGCATAGCTATCATGCACGATTTTTCCATCAAGAAAACGCACCTGACGTTTGGCATGTTCGGCGATGTCGGTTTCATGCGTGACCAATACAATAGAAATGCCCTCGCTGTTCAGGCTGTCAAACAACTGCATAATCTCCTCACTGGTCTTGCTGTCAAGATTGCCGGTCGGCTCATCGGCCAGTATCAGTCTCGGCTCGTTTACCAGCGCGCGCGCAATGGCCACACGCTGCTGCTGCCCCCCGGATATCTGGCTAGGACGCGAGTTAAGGTAGTTGCCCAAGCCGACTTTAATCAGCACCTGCTCTGCGCGCTCGTGCCGCGTTTTTTTGTCTACGCCCGAATACACTAACGGCAGCGATACATTATCAAGCAAATTGGAACGGGCAAGCAGATTAAAGCCCTGAAACACAAAGCCAATCGTCTTGTTTCTGAGCTGTGCCAGCGCATTACCCGACAACTGCGATATCTGATGCCCATCCAGAAAGTACTCACCGGCAGTGGGTCGATCCAGGCAGCCCAATATGTTCATAAAAGTAGATTTTCCGGAGCCGGAAGGGCCCATGATCGCCACATAATCACCACGGGCGATGGTCAGGTTCACATCCTTAAGCACAGGGAAAGCACCAGCCGCAGTCTGGTAATCCTTGTATATCTGGCGCACTTCAATCACGTAACTCATGTTATATCTTTAGGTTACCGGTCATTAAAACATTCTCGGTGCGCGCATCGCATTGCCCGATGCCTGGCCATCCGCCTGTGCATTGCCGGTAATCACCTGATCGCCGGGTTTCAATACATCGCTGACAATTTCAGTCAGCTTGCCATCGGTAATGCCGACTTTGACCTGGCGCACCTGGGGTTTGCCATCTTGCAGTACAAATACCTTGCCATGCCCAAAACCGTCAGTTTCCGTCATACCGGCAGGTTTTTTCCTGCGGCTCTTGCCCTGCCCCTGGCTGGCGTCACTGCCATTTGCAGTCAGTTTGACCTGATCAAGCTCATTATCAAGCTTGGGCTTATATCGCAATGCAGCATTCGGCACCAACATGACGTTGTCATGTTTTGCAAACACAATGCTCACATAAGCCGTCATGCCGGGCAGTAATATCTGCTGGGGATTATCCACGGAAATCACTACATTATATGAAACTACATTAGAGGTCGTGACCGGATTCAGGCGAATCTGTTTAACCGCACCTTCAAAATTAAGATTCGGAAATGCATCCACACTGAACTTGGCTATTTGCCCTACCTTGATGTTGCCGATATCTGCCTCGGCAAAACTGGTGTCAATCTGCATCTTGGACAAATCCTGTGCGATCTTAATCAGTGTCGGCGTCTGAAAGCTTGCAGCAACAGTCTGACCTACATCAATCTGCCTGTCGATCACAATGCCAGACACCGGTGAACGGATAATCGAATAGGACAGATTGGTTTTATCGCGCTGCAGCTGAGCTCGCGCACTTTCCAGAACGGCTCTGGCTGACTTCAATGCCTGCACCGACTGATCCAGCTCCTGCCTGGATACATATTCCTGTTCGAACAGGGAGCGAATTCTGGCTTCATTGGCTCTGGCAAGCTCTACGGAGGCTTCGGCATTGCGTACGCTGCCCTGTGATTGCGCTATCTGAGCGGCAAATAAAGCATCATCAAGCTCAAGCAGTACCTGGCCTTTCTCTACCTTGTCATTAAAATCCACATACAGCTTGCTGACTCGTCCGGAAACCTGCGTACCCACACTGACCAGCGTCACCGGATTAATCGTGCCGTTAGCTGATACAGTCTGCTCCACATCGCCCTGTGTCGCTGCTCCGAACTTATATAAATCTTCCGGCTGCGCCTGTTTGCTGCTTTTGTAAAAATAATAGCCGCCTGCCAATAACGATAAAACGATTAAGGGCAGAATAAATTGTTTAATGATTTTTTTCATGGATTTACTTTTAAGGATTCATTTCTGTAAGTTCTTTACCACCGCCCGGTAAAGACTGAATCATCACGCTGTCAAGCGTACCGATTGCCTGCGCCAATGCAGCACGGGCGATATTTCTACCCAGATCAGCCCTGATTTTTTGCTGATTTGCACTGGCCAGCGCACTCTGCGCATTCAGCGTATCAATGATATTGCCGACACCGGCTTTATAACGCCCAAGCGCCACTCGGGCTGATTCTGTTGCGCTGCTGACCAGCACCTCAGCCGACTTGATGGTTTCATGTGCAGTGCGCAGATTCTGAAACGCAGTCCATACATCCAGCGATATTTGCAGCTTTAATTGCTCGCGCTGTGCTTCTCTAACTTCTGCCGCCGCCTCTGCAGAGCGGATTTTATACGTTGGCCCATAGCCGGCAAAAATCGGTACGGTAACCGTCAAACCCAGTGTAGAGGTGTTGCTGGAAGATAAACTGCTGCCATCCTGAAAACTATTGGACACACCAACAGAAACCGTTGGTTTGGCTGCTGCACGACTCGCCTCGATTCCGGCTTTTGCCGCGCTGACCTGTGCTTCACTCGCCATCAGATCAGGGCGGCGCACGCGCGCATACTCAATAAGCTGGTTGATATCACGCTCAATTTCGGCAGTATTGACCGGTGAGTTTACGCCAGGCACCAGGTTGAGCGGCATATTGGCATGCAAACCCATGATATTTGCCAGAATACCGTAATCGGTTTTAAGCGTACCTTCCGCACTGATTCTGTTCAGCACAGCCTGTGCGTAAGCGGTTTCTGCCTGTAATTTATCGGCCGGGGTAGAAACGCCGGCTTTATATTTAGCTTCTGCCGCCTTAAAGCTTTCCAGATTAAAACGCTCTGACTCCCTGGTCGCTTCCAGTAAGGCAATGTCAGTCTGAACCTGATAATACGCCTTTACGGTCGTCAGCAATATTTTCTGGACAATCGCACTCTGGGTAGCGCTGACTGCGTTGAGCAACTGGCGCGCATTTTCAAGCGCTGCATCCCGGTTGCCAAAATCATAAAGCAGGTAAGAAGCTGCCAGATTATTACTCAGGTTGCTGAAGTCGCGCCCTCTGCTGGCCGATGCCGGATTAACAAAATTCTGGTTCACACCGACACTGTCAGTCAGTGTCGGCAGAAAAGCCGACTTGGCAATGCCCAACTGCGCTGCCTGCACTTTGGCATTTGCATAAGACTCTCGCGTCTGCGGATTATTGCAAAGCGCTGCTTCTGTAACATCTGCCAAAGTCAGAGCTTTGCTAAAATCCAGGCCGGCACAGGATTGCCCTGCTATTTCAGGATTGAATCCAGCACCATATACAGTCGGCGGTAATTCCATTGAAGTAGACAAAGGGTCACCGTCGCCGTACCAGATCGAACCTGCGGCCGTTGCCTGCGAGGCTGCCATAAGGCCGGACGTAACCACCAGAACGGAGATAAAAATTCTACGCAACATTAAAAATATTCTTATAAGTTTGATTTAGCATGAACAACCTTCTCGTTTAAAGTTCGCATCACAGCTACCGCCAATCAAAAACCCAGGCTTTTAAAACCCGATTGACGATTTGAATAAAGGCTTGAAACTATGCGGTTTACCAAATGATTTATCGCGCCAGCGACAAGCCTGATCGCAACTGCATATCGCTATAACGATTGTAGTCGATTAAAGTTTCACCATAACCTTCAATCAGCTGCAAATGTATAAAGGTTTCGGTTCGTCCGAACAGTTTATCGCTTATCGGCCATGAAAAGTCAACCTGCCCAGATACGTGGCCACTGACACCTTGATGCCATTCGCTTTATTTCGTTCCAGTTATTTTTGTTCAACTGGCGTTAATTTAACCGATAATGAAGCACCGACACCGGAAAGATTCCGATAAATGCTATCTGGTCAGGATAGTTGAACTATCATGCCTGACTACATCAGCAGCAATCTTCTGGCCGCTATAAAACACCTCACTGCGCGCGGCAATCAGCCACTTATCGGCGCCCTGCGTCATCAGGGATAACCCTACAATGTGAAAGCCACTGCTTTCGTACTTATGCATCATTGTTCTGCAAAAATTTTCAATCAATCATAAACAAGTGCTTGTGGGTAGACTGGAATCAAGCCATATAATTCACTATGGCACGATGCGTCATTAATAACCTGATATGCAGCAAGATTCAGTTGCCGCATAAGATGCATTCATCCCCGCTAGGCCAGCAGCGGTTATACTCACTCAAAATAGATGCTGTATTGCATGCTTAGCCAAAACATAAAATATGTCATGCATATATGAATGTACAAGCGATGAAATTCATCTACAATTCTCACTCATGACCGCGCGCCACAATAATTCCAGCTCATTTACGCTAAATCTGCTTCTGGCATCATTATGCCTGGTGGTTTACAGTATTTTATTCACGGTTTATGTACTGGCGGAAAAACGGATAGATTCCGCGAACGAAATGCGCCATCAATCTTTCCTGTTAGCAAACGAACTGCGGCAGTCTTCGGATGACCTTACCCGTGCAGCACGTACTTACATAGCAAGCGGCAATCGTTTTTACAAACAGCACTACTCAGAAATTATTGATATACGCGATGGCAAGCTCCCGCGCCGGCCTGAGTACGATATCGCCTACTGGGATTTCAACCACGACGCAAACCGGCCATCAAGCCTTGATTCCGGCAAAGCGCATCCGCTCATGGAGTTAATAAACCGAGCCGGATTCAGCGAAAATGAACTTGCGAAACTATCTGAGGCAAAAATGAAATCCGACCAGCTCACCAGCACCGAGCTTATGGCAATGGAGCTATTTGAAGCCTCAAAACATACTGGTGATGAGCATCACATTGCAGCGCTGAAATTACTGCATGACGATGCCTACAACCAGGCTAAAGCTGAAATCATGAAACTCATCAGCGATGGTTATCGCCTGATAGAAAAACGTACCTCAGATTTGGTGAACTCTGAATTAAAGCTCGCCCTGTATACCCGTTATGCGCTGATTCTGGTCGGGCTCCTACTGCTGTTCTTTTTATGGCGTACATACAGATCCATGCGCTCTACGCTGGGCGCCCCGCTGGATGAAGTACAGTCACAGATCGCCAGAATCGGCAGCGGCGATTTCAAAGACGAGATTCCGGTAAGCAAAGGCATGGAAAACAGTGTAATGAGCTGGCTTTCAGAAACACAGCAACGTCTCTCCAAAGAGCGCGCCAATAACGACAGGCTCACACGCTTCTATGCCGCACTCAGCTATTGCAACGAAGCGATTGTGCGCAGCAAAGACTCTACCGAGCTGTTTGACACAATCTGCCGTGATGCCGTGACACACGGCGGAATGAGCATGTGCTGGATAGGGATTCACGATGAAATCACGCATCTTATCAGTCCTGTTGCATCCCACGGTCAATACACTGAATATCTGGATGGCATTGAGATATCAACACTTGCCGGTCACCCATCAGGTCAGGGTCCTACGGGTATTTCCATACGTGAAGACCGGCCAGTCTGGTGTCAGGATTTTACAAACAACCCAATGACTGCCCCATGGCATGAGCGTGGCAAAAAATTCGGCTGGAACGCATCAGCCTCATTGCCGCTGCATCAAAAAGAAAAAGTCATCGGAGCCATTACATTTTACTCAACTGAACTCAATGCGTTCGAAAATGATGTACAGAAACTGCTGTCCGAGATGGCATTGGATATCAGCTCTGCCATCAACCATTTTGCTGATGAGCTGCAAAAAAACAAAATGCAGGACGACTTGCGCAAATTATCGCTGGCAGTAGAGCAAAGCCCTAATTCCATCGTCATTACCGACCTGGATGCCAAAATTGTTTTTGCAAACTCGGCTTTACTCAGGTCATCAGGCTACAGCGAAAGCGAAGTCATCGGCCAGAACCCGCGCATTCTCCAATCCGGTAAAACCTCTCAGCAAACCTACGTGGAAATGTGGTCAGCTATCACTCGCGGAGATATCTGGAAAGGCGAACTGATCAATCGCCGCAAAAACGGCACTGAGTATGTTGAATATGTCATGATTTCCCCGATTCGGGATGATGAGGGAAAGATCACCAACTATCTTGCGATTAAAGATGATATTACCGAGAAATTACAGGCTGGCGAGCGCATCCAGTTCCTGGCACATTTTGACCAGCTTACCGGCTTGCCTAACCGCACTCTACTGCAGGATCACTTCAGGTATGCACTCAGCCTGGCACAGCACAGCAGCAACAACCTCGCGATTATGCTCGTGGACTTGGATCATTTTAAATATATCAATGACACCCTGGGTCACAGCATAGGCGACCAGATGCTCATAGAACTGGCAAAACGCATTAAATCCGTGCTGCGTGATGAAGATACCGTATCACGTTCGGGCGGTGATGAATTCGTGATTGTGTTGCCCACAGCATCGGCAAATAACGCGGCTAACCTTGCCGATAGATTGCTGGAAATTATTTCCGGCCCATTCACCGTTGACCAGCATGAACTGATTACCACAGCCTCAATCGGAATCGCCATTTACCCGAATGATGGCAATGATATAGAAATGCTTTATAAAAATGCCGACAACGCAATGTACAAAGCCAAGCAGGCGGGACGCAATGGCTTCCGTTTCTTTACTCAGGAAATGCAGTCCAACACCGAACGCAATCTGCAGCTGGCAAATGCGTTGCGTTTTGCGATTGAGCGTAACCAGCTCGACCTGCATTACCAGCCACAGGTTTCTGTAGATGATGGTCATATTATCGGCGCAGAAGCTTTAATTCGCTGGCAGCACCCTGACCTGGGCATGGTATCGCCGGCCGAATTCATTGCTGTTGCAGAAAATACAGGACAGATTGCCAAAATCGGTGAATGGGTGCTGCGTAACGCTGCCAGGCAGATGAAAGCATGGATTGATGCCGGGCTGCCCATTCCTGTAATTGCAGTCAACATCTCGGCAATACAGTTCCGCGACAGCAAATTTCCGGTACTGGTCACATCCATACTCGATGAAGAAAACCTACCCCACCGCTATCTGGAGCTGGAACTGACAGAAGCTGCTGCAATGGATAACCCGGAAGCTGCCGTCACGATGATGGACAAGCTCGACAGCCTGGGTATACGCATGTCGATAGATGACTTTGGCACCGGCTATTCATCATTAAGCTATCTGAAACGCTTTAAGGTATACAAGCTGAAAATTGACAGGTCTTTTGTGCGTGACATCACAGAAGATGCTGAAGACAAAGCGATTGTAGCCGCGATTATCAACATGGCGACCAGTCTGGGCGTGCGCACGATTGCCGAAGGCGTGGAAACCGCCGGGCAGTTGGCGTTCCTGCGCTTACAAGGCTGCAATGAAGTCCAGGGCTATTATTTCAGCAGGCCAATGCCTGCGGATGAATTTGAAACCTATGTCAGGACAACCCTCTCGATGAATCAGGCATAACAGGCTCATTCAACCAGCTGCGGTTTACCGATTCAGATTTTATGCTGTGCCAGTAATGCCGCACCGATGATGCCGGCGTGATCGCCCAGGTTCGAGATATGCACATTAACTTTACCGCGCAGTACAGGGATCAGATCCTGATCCAGCCTTTGCTCAAAAGCCGGACGCATGAATTGCCAGCCGGCACTCATGCCGCCACCAATCACGATATCTGTGACATCGATGACTTTCAAAATATGCGCCATAGCCTGCGCGAGCGTCTCACCCGCTCGCGTGTAAGCTGCCAGCGCATGCGCATCACCGGATTGGGCACGGGCAGCAATTGCTGCGGCACTGTATTTGCCGCCTGTGGATGCCTCATAACTAATGGCAACACCGCTGGCTGAAGCATACTGCTCCATGCAGCCGCGGTTACCGCAGCCGCACAAACGGCCGCCAGGCTCAACAATTACATGTCCAACTTCCATGGCTACGCCGTGCTGACCCGGAAAAGGCTGCCGGTTCAGAATCAGGCCGCCACCTACCCCGGTACCAAGTCCGAGATAAACCAGATTGCGGACAGGCTCGGCAGCCATTGCAAATTCACCGTATGCAGCTGCCAGCGCATCGTTCTCGGTGATCACCGGCAACGCGACCAATGCACTGAGGTCACTGCTTAAATCTACATTGCATAAGCCAGGCAGATTCGGGGATAGGGAAATTTTTTGCGTATGTGGATCGATAAAGCCGGGGAAGCCGATGCCAATGGCGGCAATTGCCGGATATTTTGCACGCACTGCCTCGACCGCACCGGCAATCGTAGTTAAAATTTCTCGCCAGGCTTGCTCAGGCGACTGCTGGTGCGATTTACAGAAACCGGAAAAATCCGCCTGAAACCGCATCTCATCAAGTATCTGCGGCGGTTTACAGAATGCTCCGCCGCATTCCACAACACCTAAACGCAGGTTTGTTCCACCGACATCGATACCGATCATTAATGCCATGATTTAGTGCCGACCACTGCTTGCAACCAGATGCTTGAATAGATTTTTTTGCTGCTGCGTAAGCTGCTGCCAGTTAAAACGCCAATGCCAGTTCCCCGACGAAGTGCCGGGCGTATTCATTCTGTGCGTAGTATCCAGCGCTAAAATATCCTGCATAGGGATAATCGCAAGATTGGCTTCTGACCTCATCGCCATTTCAATCAATGCTTCCAGTATATTCATCTCATGCTTACCATTTTCGCGCAGATACGCATGCACATGCTCAAGCTGCCGCTCATCCATACTGCTGTACCAGCCAATGGTCGTATCGTTATCATGTGTGCCGGTGTACACCACACTATCAGCCTCGATGTTATGCGGCAGGTAAGGATTATCCGGCTCGCCGCTGAACGCAAAATGCAGGATTTTCATACCGGGCAGGTGGTATTTCTTTCTTAAGGCATCGACTTCGGCGGTAATAATACCCAGATCCTCAGCCACCAGGTCAAGATTCGGCAACGCGGTTTTAATGGCAGCCAGCAAGGCATCACCCGGTGCCGGTGCCCACTGCCCGTTAATGGCCGTTTCTTCATCAACCGGAATTTCCCATGCTGCTTCCAGACCCCTGAAATGATCAATGCGCACAATATCAAACAGCTCGGCCTGGGTTGTCATGCGCCCAACCCACCAGGAAAATTTTTTCTTGGCCATAGCTTGCCAGTTATAGTGCGGGTTACCCCAGCGCTGGCCTGTTGCCGAAAAATAATCTGGCGGCACCCCGGCCACCACAGTCATATTCTGCTCCGCATCCAGCTTGAAGAGATACGAGTGCGACCAGACATCGGCACTATCGTAGGCGACAAAAATCGGGATATCTCCGAACATTTTAATGTTCTTTTGATTTGCATATTGCTTAAGCGCCATCCACTGCCTGAAAAATACAAACTGCGTGAATTTAATCACAGCGATTTCCTGAGCCAGTTCTTCTCTTGCCTCCCTCAATGCAGGGATATATCGTTTTTTATAGGGTTCCGGCCATGCGTGCCAGCCAGCCTGGTTGAATTTTGTGCGTAATGCCAGAAACAAGGCAAAATCATGCAGCCAATCAGTCTGCTTATCGCAAAAGTTCATAAAATCCGTGAACTCCTGGGTGTCTGATTTTTCAGCAAAAGCCGAATATGCCCTTGTAAGCAATTGGGACTTTTCTGTAATCAGTCTGCTTAAATCCTGTTTACTCAGCAAGCCCTGCGCTTGCAAAACTTCAAGGCTGATAAAATCAGGATTGCCGGCATGGGCAGATAAACACTGGTACGGTGAGTTATCGGCATGCGTCATGTTGATAGGCAATGTCTGCCATACAGTGGCGCCGATCTCATGCAGAAAATCTACAAACCGGTAAGCCTCGGCACCCATATCGCCCGTGTAATAAGCACTTGGCAATGAACTGATGTGCAGCAGAACACCGGCACGACGTGGATTCTTCAATAATGAGTTAGCTTGCGATGTCATAGATATTTTTTATTCTTAAAAGTCCGCACTTCAATTCAAAAACTCATTCAGATCATGAATTTTCACTGTTTATTGCACGTCAGAATCAAACATAGCAGCTGTAATAACCGGCATTACATTATGACTGCCCTCGCCTCATGGTGCCCGCATTCTCCGAATGCCCGCCGCCGGCACTTATTTTTTGATGCAGAACATCCGGCACCGGCTGACCAAGCAGTGTGTACAGGTTAATTAAATTACGACGATAGAGTTGGTCAAAACTTGCAACACTATCCGACGCGTTATAGTCACCAAACCACCAGAACCAGTCAGAGCCTTCACAGATCGCAAGCTGGCGTTCACTTGCCTTGAGCTGCTCCGCCGTCAGGTTATTCTGCGACACCACACTGTCGTATGTTTTCTTGGCAGCACACAACAGATCCCAGGCCAGATTTTTGTCTTTACTGCCGATCCAGGTGCTGAACGTGCCATACACCCAGCTACCGGCAGCAACCTGTGGTAAAACAGGCGCAGATAATCCCTGA
>Ga0066478_1000332_pt1 | contig 12713 bp, 10 predicted proteins | sample LakWasM116_HOW13_2_FD_59559 | JGI IMG/M metagenome (GOLD analysis project Ga0066478, IMG submission 59559) | Freshwater sediment methanotrophic microbial communities from Lake Washington under simulated oxygen tension - Sediment Metagenome 116_HOW13 | ecosystem: Environmental > Aquatic >... | reverse complement strand
GGCGACATTACCACCCCAGAAAAAGCCAAATTCGTTTTAGATTACACTGGTGCCGATGCCGTGATGATTGGCCGCGCCGCGCAAGGACGCCCTTGGATTTTCCGTGAAATAGAACATTACTTACTCACAGGCGAACACATGTTGGCGCCTACCGTAGATGAAATTCACACAGTCATGCTTGAGCATATACATGATTTGTATGATTTTTATGGCGACCTCACTGGCATGCGTGTAGCGCGTAAGCATATCTCTTGGTACACAAAGGGCCTAGCCGGGTCAGCCAACTTCCGCCATCACATGAACACCTTACAAACCATCGAGTTGCAGTTAAATGCAATTGATGATTTCTTTAATGAACTCAAATCAAAACACGAGCGCTTGGTATACGCAGACACGGATACCGACGAGCACACCACAGTATCTAGCGAGGCAATAGCGGCATAATGGCAAATATCTGCAAACTGAGTGACGCGATTAACGAGTCGCTAGATGAATACTTTGTGCATTTGGATGGCCAACCGCCACACGCGATCTACGAGATGGTACTGGGCTGCGTTGAAAAGCCGATGCTTGAATATGTCCTCAACAAGGTGGGGGGCAATCAAAGCAAAGCCGCTGAGATGCTAGGGCTCAACCGCAATACCTTACGTAAAAAAATGGCGGAATACGGCCTGTAATTAACACAAACTCGCAAAACCAAGAACATGAACACACGGCTGGTAGCCAATACCTAGCTGCGATGATTCAGGCAAGCAAACACCCATTTATCATTAGTCTCACGGAATCCATCAATGGCGATTATTAAACGCGCGCTCATCAGCGTATCAGACAAAACCGGTATTATTGAATTTGCACAGGCACTTAGCCAACTGGGCGTAGAGTTACTCTCTACAGGCGGCACAGCCAAGTTGTTTCGTGACAACAGTATCCCAGTCATCGAAGTGAGTGACTACACCGGATTCCCAGAAATGCTGGATGGCCGCGTTAAAACGTTACATCCGAAAGTACATGGCGGCATTTTAGGCCGCAGAGATTTACCAGAACACGTGCAAGCCATGCAAACGCAAGGCATTCCAAATATCGACATGGTCATCGTGAACCTCTACCCGTTTGAGGCGACCGTGGCCAAGGCTGATTGCACCTTAGAAGATGCGATTGAGAACATTGATATTGGCGGCCCAGCCATGGTGCGCTCAGCCGCCAAAAACTGGAAAGATGTTGCTGTGCTCACTGATGCCAACCAATACGCCGATGTATTGGCCGAACTCAAATCTACTGGTGCGCTATCGCAACAAACCACATTTGCTTTATCCGTTGCCGCGTTTAATCGCATCAGTAATTATGACGGTGCAATTTCAGATTACCTGTCTTCATTCAATACAGATGGCACACGCAACCCTTTCCCAAACCAAGTGAACGGTCACTTTGTCAAAGTGCAAGATCTACGCTATGGCGAGAACTCACACCAGCAGGCTGCGTTATATCGCGATTTGTATCCAGCACCCGGCTCACTGGTTTCTGCGGAACAACTGCAAGGCAAAGAACTCAGCTATAACAACATTGCAGATGCTGATGCCGCTTGGGAAACCGTTAAATCGTTTACTGGTGTTGCCTGCGTAATTGTCAAACATGCTAATCCATGTGGTGTTGCCTTAGGTGCGACGACACTTGAGGCGTACCAAAAAGCATTTAAAACTGACCCGACCTCTGCTTTTGGCGGCATCATCGCGTTTAATAGCACGGTGGATGGTACTGCCGCAGAGGCAGTTGCCAAACAGTTTGTTGAGGTGCTGATTGCGCCCGACTTTACGGCTGAAGCCTTAGCCATATTTAAAGCCAAAGCTAATGTACGCGTATTAAAAATCGCGCTGCCAAAAGGTGGGAAGACTGCGTGGGAAAATGGCCGTAACGCTATGGACTCTAAACGCATTGGCTCCGGCATATTATTGCAAACCGCAGACAATCACGAGCTTAGCCAAGCCGACTTAACAATCGTCACCAAAAAGCAGCCGACACCACAGCAACTCAGTGATTTATTGTTTGCGTGGAATGTGGCGAAATATGTGAAATCGAATGCAATTGTGTTCTGTGGAGATGGCATGACCTTAGGTGTAGGTGCCGGGCAAATGAGTCGCGTGGACAGTACAAAAATTGCCGCCATCAAAGCACAAAACGCTGGCTTGAGCCTGCAAGGATCTGTGGTCGCTTCCGATGCATTCTTTCCATTCCGTGACGGTGTAGATGTGCTGGCCGATGCAGGCGCGAGCTGCGTGATTCACCCAGGTGGTAGCATGCGTGATGATGAAGTGATTGCCGCAGCCGATGAACGTGGTTTGGCCATGGTAGTGACTGGCATTCGCCACTTTAGACATTAAAAACCCTGCTGCGCACTTCCACTACGGCGTTGCGCGGTACTCGCAATCCTCACGTACCATATGTACGCTCCGGTTGCTCTGTTCCGTGCGCCTTGCATTGAAAGTGCTCACAACGGTTTTGTATTAGTTGTTGTTACAATTGCTGAACCTTATAAATACATTTTATGGGATAAAGCACTAGGCGCCGCGGAGCGAACGACGCAGGCATATCGTGTTGGATAGACAAGGAGTGAGCGAGCACGCAACAACGTGCTTTGCCCATTAAAATAAATTTATGAAAGTATTAGTCATTGGTAGCGGTGGTCGTGAGCATGCATTGGCATGGAAAATCACGCAAAACAAAGAGGTCAGCCGCGTGTATGTGGCGCCTGGCAATGCGGGCACAGCCACTAATCCTGATATGGTGAATGTACCGATTACTGCGGTAGATGCCTTGGTAGATTTTGCTATTCAAGAACATATCGCGATTACAGTAGTGGGGCCAGAAGCCCCGCTTTCACAAGGTGTGGTAGATGCGTTTCGTGCCAAAGGCCTGAAAATTTTTGGCCCAACCAAAGCTGCGGCACAGTTAGAATCCTCTAAAGATTACGCCAAAGCCTTTATGATACGCCATGGCATTCCAACAGCAGCCTACGGCACATTTACCGATGCGGAAGCTGCACATACTTATGTGCGTGCGCAAGGTGCGCCTATCGTCATTAAGGCCGATGGTTTAGCGGCTGGTAAAGGCGTAGTGGTCGCCATGCATGAAGATGAAGCACATGCTGCCATTGATATGATGTTGGGTGACAATAAGCTGGGCGCCGCTGGCGCGCGCGTGGTGATTGAAGAGTTTTTAACCGGCGAAGAAGCCAGCTTTATGGTGATGGTCGATGGCAAAAACATCTTACCGTTAGCCACCAGCCAAGACCACAAACGCTTGTTAGATGCTGACCTTGGCCCCAATACCGGAGGCATGGGTGCCTACTCACCCGCACCTGTCGTTACACCAGCCATTCATGCCAAAGTGATGCGTGAAATCATTAAACCCACCGTAGAAGGCATGGCCAAAGATGGCATTCCTTACACGGGCTTTTTATATGCAGGCTTAATGATCAGCCCCAATGGCGAAGTGAAAACATTAGAATTTAATTGCCGCATGGGCGATCCGGAAACTCAACCTATTTTAATGCGCTTAAAGTCTGATTTCTTAACGCTGGCTGAACATGCCGTTGCCGGTACGCTGGACCAAGCAGAAGCAGAGTGGGACAGACGCTTTGCATTAGGCGTTGTGATGGCTAGCGCCAACTACCCAGATACGCCAAAACTGGGCGATGAAATTACCGGTCTGCCCAAACAACTGGAAGATGCCTATGTATTTCATGCAGGCACCACCTTAAAAGATGGCGTAGCCGTGACCAGTGGCGGTCGCGTATTGTGTGTCACGGCATTAGGTGAAACCGTTAAGTTTGCGCAGCAACGCGCTTATCAAATTACAGAAGGCATTCATTTTGAGGGCGCACAGTACCGTAAGGATATCGGCTATCGTGCCGTCAAAGGTTAGAAAAACACTCACGCTATGATTGATCCGCAAGCGGTTTTTGAATACCTGCAAAGCCTACAAAGCAAAATTGTAGAGGCCATTGAGCTAGTCGATGGTAAAAACTTCTTGCAAGATAGCTGGCAGCGCCCAGAAGGTGGCGGCGGCAACTCTTGTCTATTAGAAGAAGGCAATGTATTTGAGCGCGCCGGCGTAGGCTTATCTCACGTGATGGGCAACAAACTGCCGCCATCTGCCAGCTTGGCACATCCAGAAGCAGCGGGCAGAACATGGGAAGCCATGGGTGTTTCTTTGGTATTTCATCCGCGTAATCCATTCATTCCTACAGTGCATATGAATGTGCGGTTCTTTGTGGCAAAAGCCCCTAGTGAAAACAACGAAGCCGCCTCACAATCAACAGAAGATATCTGGTGGTTTGGCGGCGGCATGGACCTCACACCCTATTACGGCTTTGAAGAAGATTGCGTGCATTTCCATCGCACCTGTCGCGATGCACTTGCGCCTTTTGGCGAAGCACTCTACCCAAAATTTAAGCAGCATTGCGATGAGTACTTTCATTTGAAACATCGTAAAGAGCCGCGCGGCATTGGTGGTATTTTCTTTGACGACTTCAACGCATTGGGCTTTGAACAAAGTTTTGCCATGCTGAAAGCGGTGGGCGATGCATTTTTAAACGCCTATCTACCGATTGCACAACGCAGAAAAGATACGCCATATGGTGAGCGTGAGCGTGACTTCCAAGCTTATCGCCGTGGGCGCTATGTCGAATTCAATCTGGTATTTGACCGTGGTACCTTATTTGGCTTACAGTCGAATGGACGCACTGAATCTATCCTGCTTTCTATGCCACCGATTGTGAAATGGCGTTACGACTGGAAGCCAGAAGCTGGTACACCTGAAGCAAAACTTTATACAGACTTCCTCATCGACAAACAGTGGGTGCAGCCATGACGCTTCAACTTAACATCACACCCCAAGCCAAGGCCTCTGCGCAAGCGCTTCTCGATTACATCGACACCAGCCCAAGCCCATGGCATGTAGTGGCAACCACGGCAGCCATGCTTAAAGCCAACGGCTTTAAGTCCTTACGTGAAAACGAACCTTGGCAATTTAAAAAAAATGGACGCTATTTTGTAGTACGTGATGGCGCGTCTATCATTGCTTTTGTACTCGGCAAACAACCTATCGCCGAGGCAGGCTTTCGCATGGTGGGCGCACATACCGATTCCCCGGGGTTGCGTATCAAACCAAAAGCAGCGCAAAGCAATGAGGGTATTGCGCAACTTGGGGTGGAAGTCTATGGTGGCCCGATTCTCGCTACATTTACCGACCGTGATTTAAGTCTGGCAGGCCGTGTGAATGTAAGAAATGGCAACGGCTTTGATACCCATCTGATTCAATTTGACCAATCTGTAGTGCGCTTACCCAACCTAGCCATTCATATGAATCGGGAAGTCAACGATAAAGGATTAGTGCTCAATAAACAAACCGGCCTACCATTGATTTTTGGCTTATCGCCTAATCATGAAGAAGCCTATGCCTTATTTACCAATAAAATCGCGCAACAATTAAACATTGCAGCCAAGGATATTCTCACCTGGGATTTAATTGTCTACGACACCCAAAAAGGCAGTTTCTGGGGCGTGGATGAAGATTTTATTGCCAACAGCCAATTAGACAATCTGGCTTCTTGTCATGCCGCTTTAAGTGCGTTGTTGGACACCCACGATCAAGAGGCCACCGCTATCTGCGCTTTATTTGACCATGAAGAAGTGGGCAGTGAGAGTGCGACCGGTGCTGGCGGTAGCTTCATGCAAGATATTATCCAGCGCATATGTAGCGCTGCCGACACCAATGAAGAGGGTCGATTGCGCGCGTTGGCCAATAGTTTCTTTATCAGCGCCGATATGGCACACGCTTTTCACCCGAATCACGCTGGCGTGTACGAACCATGCCACCATGTCAGAGTGAATCAAGGCCCTGTCATTAAAACCAACGTCAACCAACGCTATAGCACCAACGCAGATACCGCTGCACGTTTTATCCAGCTATGTGAGCGCGCAGGCGTACCGTACCAGCAATATGCACATCGCACCGACCTAGGTTGCGGTAGCACGATTGGCCCTATCATCGCCTCTCGCTTAGGTGTTGCCAGTGTGGATGTAGGCAATGCCATGTGGGCGATGCATAGCGTGCGTGAAAGTGCTGGTGTGCCCGATCACTTATCTATGACGACCGTACTGACACATCACTTTAATAGCTAAACCAGCATTCACTATCAATCTGGCGCCATTTGTGACTATAATCCGTTAAAAAGGGAGCCATCCATGCAAGCTATTGAACAACTCGTCGCCACGTTATCTAGTATTGTATGGGGGCCTGTTATGCTGACCTTATTGGTCGGCACCGGCTTATATCTCACCATCCTACTGAAAGGCATGCAATTTCGCGCACTGCCCCACGCCTTTCGCCTGATTTTCCAAAAAGATCATCACCATGAAGGTGATATTAGCCATTTTGCAGCGCTGATGACTGCACTGGCAGCGACTGTCGGTATTGGCAACATCGTTGGTGTAGCAACCGCCATTACCATGGGCGGCCCAGGCGCCGTGTTTTGGATGTGGGTCACCGGTCTGGTTGGCATGGCCACTAAATACAGCGAAGCTGTGTTGGCAGTAAAATACCGCGAAAAAGGCCCGCATGGCATGCGGGGTGGCCCCATGTATTACCTTACACATGGAGCAGGCCTGCCTTGGCTAGGCACATTATTTGCGATATTCACAGCCTGTGCCGCATTTGGCATTGGTAACATGACGCAAGTGAATGCCACTGCCAAAATATTTGAGGCTACATTTCATATCCCCGTAGTCACTACCGGCATTGTGTTGACATTATTGACCGGACTAGTGATTTTAGGAGGCATACGCAGCATCAGTAAATTTACGTCGTACTTAGTTCCGGTCATGATTGCAATTTATGTGGGATGCAGCTTGTTTGTGTTGGCACTCAATGCCAGTGAAATTCCACATGCATTTAGCTTAATCTTTTACCATGCATTCAATCCTGCTGCAGCCACTGGCGGATTTGTCGGTGCCACTATTGCCGCTGCCATGCGTTATGGTATTGCTCGTGGCGTTTTTTCCAATGAGTCCGGACTAGGCTCGGCTCCAATTGCAGCCGCAGCCGCGCGCACTAACGACCCAGTCAAGCAAGCTTTGGTGAGCATGACACAAACGTTTATTGATACCTTAGTGGTTTGTTCTATGACCGCTTTGGTCATCCTCACGGCCAATAGCTGGACACAAGGCGTTGGCCCAGCTGAGCTCACCAGCGCCAGCATGGCTGAAACACTTGGCCCTACCGGCAATGTGTTGGTTGCCATCTCTATTGCGTTATTTGCATACTCCACTGTTATCGGCTGGAATTATTATGGCGAAAAAGCGATTGAATTTTTGTTTGGGCCACGCGCGATTAAAATCTATCGCGTGGTATTTACTATTGCCGTCATGGTAGGTGCTGTCACCAGCTTGGAATTCGTGTGGAACTTCTCAGACCTGATGAACGGTATGATGGCGATTCCTAACCTCATCGGCTTATTGTTGCTATCAAAAATCATTAAACAAGAAACAGACCGCTACTTCTTAAGCAAGAAAAAGTAACGAGGAGTTTTTAATGCAGCATCGTGGTGCATGGAAAAACCGTTGGACCTTTATGCTCGCCACCGCTGGCTCTGCCATTGGGCTAGGCAACATATGGAAGCTGCCTTATATGATTGGTGTGAACGGTGGTAGCGCATTTGTGCTGGTGTTTATTGCTTGTATTTTCTTTGTGGGTATCCCACTGATGATGACCGAAATCATGCTCGGTCGCCGCGCACAAAAAAACCCGTTTAATGCCATGCAACAATTGGCCTTAGAGGCGAACGCTTCTACCTATTGGAAATACCTTGGTGCTGCCGGCATGCTAGCCGGAGTGCTGATATTAGGCTTTTACAGCGTGATTGGCGGCTGGGTGCTTAGCTATATTGCTGTTTCCACGCAAGGTACTTTTCACAACATTTCTGCCACACAATCCGCTCAGAATTTTGAAGCACTCCTTAACAGCCCAATCACGCTCATTTTCTGGCATAGCCTGTTTATGGTAATGACGATGAGCGTCGTTGCACGGGGAGTAAGCGCTGGTTTAGAAAAAGCCAATAATATTTTAATCCCTGCATTATTTGCGATTCTGCTCATATTGCTGGGTTACAGCATGTCCGTAGGTGATATGCATGCAGCTTATCAATTTATGTTTACCTTTGATTTCACAAAAATCACACCCGTGGCAGTGCTTTCTGCACTTGGACACGCATTCTTCTCATTAAGCTTAGGCATGGGTGCTGTGATGGTGTACGGTTCCTATCTGCAACGCAATGTTTCTATTGCCAAAACCACCATCTACATCGCGATTGCCGACACCATGCTAGGGTTATTGGTTGGTCTGGCGATCTATTCACTTGTATTCGCAAATCATCTTGCGCCTAATGCTGGGCCCGGACTGATATTCCAAACACTGCCTATCGCATTTGGTCATATGCCCGGTGGCAGTTTTATCGCGGTATTGTTTTTCACGCTGGTGGCCTTTGCAGCGTGGACATCCGCCATTTCTTTAGTAGAGCCAACGATTGCTTGGGTTGTGGAGAACACGCAAGTCAAACGCACACATGCTACATTGGTCTTGGGTATTGCCATCTGGCTATTAGGTATCGCGGTATCACTCTCTTTTAGCACGTGGAAAACAGTCACCATCATATTTGGCTTAGGTATTTTTGATACGTTAGATAAATTAACATCGACCATCATGCTGCCACTGGGTGGATTAATGATGGCCATTTTTGCTGGATATGTAATGAAGAAAAACCACTTACAAGATGAGCTAAACCTGAAGCGGAAGGCCTATCAAATCTGGACAGTCACCAATAACTATGTTGCTCCTGTCGCCATTTTTGCCGTATTTATCTACCTACTCGGGCTGGTGAGTTAAGTGAATAGACAATAAAAAAGCCAGCTGAAAAGCTGGCTTTAAAATTCGTCGTGCTAAATTACAGTGATAATACCCATTGTACGATTGTTTTAATGTCGTCGTCTTTCACTTGTGGGCTATTGGCTGGCATAGGCATAGGACCCCAAACACCGCTACCACCTTTTTTCACTTTTTCTACTAATTTAGCTTCTGCAGTTTTGTCGCCTTTGTATTTGGCAGCAACATCTTTGTAAGATGGGCCTAATACTTTTTTATCGATACTATGGCAAGCTAAACAGCCACTTTTTTGTGCAAGTGCTTTAGCGGCTTCTGCATCTGCAGCATTGACCTGACCAGCTAATAACATGGTGGCCGCCGCGATTGTTGATAATAAAACTTTCATGCTATCTCCTTGAATTACCGTTAAATTTATATTACATCTGCAATATTTTTTGCATGCAGCATCATACCTATAATTTAAAAATCCACAATAGTCTATTGGAGTTTTTAAACGGCTGCATGCGCTAAACACTTGGGTTGCAAACCTTTAACGTGATACCAAGGGACTAGGTTGACCCAACATTAAAATATTGGACAACGCTAGCCATCGATATCAAGATCTAGAGAGACTCGACACTGTATTCCACAGAGAAATTATGTGTTCTACCAGGGTTAATCACAATCGAGTTTTCCATGGCATTGGCGGACTCTACACAAATCATTTTACGCCATTCATCGTCATTACCCATATCGCCAAGTGCATGCGCTTTTTCTTCCCAAGGCGTCCATACCACCGTGGTATTACTGCCGGATTTGGACACACGTACCAATCGGTTATAGTCAGAGTCGTGCACAATGCAGTCAGCACTGTGGTTAAGGTAAACACGGTCAAACTCACCATTAAATTTCAGCAGGCTATGTTCTACATGGCGCTCATACTGCCTTACTTTGTCGGCATACAAACACTCTTGCAAGCCTGTGATTCTAATCTTCTCAATATCGCTGACATTAAGGTAAGTGTGAAATGCTTCGCCAATCATGAACGGGTGTGCCGCTTTGTTGGTAGTCGCCAAATCGATTTTAAGGCGACGGCCAATCGTCAACATCAATGTCAAGACATAAGGGTAAGACAATTGGCGTTGTGCTTCCGGCGTGTGCATCATTTGTAATGCAATACGCGTTGCGCCAGAATAAGTAGAATCTGCATCGATAAATTGCCAAGGAATCACGCGCGCAAAGCCATGCGGGCACAAAGTGCTATCGGTAGGGTGTGCACCAAACCACGGCCAACAGATAGGTACGCCACCACGGATGGAACGACCTTTTACATATCTTGCATGATCGGATAGCCACAATACAGGATGCTTTTCTGATTTTGGCTGCCATTGAATGACCTGGCCACCCTGTAATGCAATTTTAGCCTTTGCATATTGATTATCGACCTCAATATACTGCAAACCATTTTCATCTTCTGTAAATGTAAGATGCGGGTGTGCTACCGTGCCCTCTAGGTTAGCTTGTGTGGCTAGCAAAATATTTTCCATACTGTTTTTGGCCATAGTATTAGTTTCTTTCAATTTGTGCGACATCACGCACCGCACCTTTGGCGGCAGAAGTACTCATGGCGGCATAAGCACGCAATGCTGGTGAGACATAACGCTCGCGATTTTGCGGCTTCCAGGCATCCTTGCCTTTGGCTTCCATGTGCGCACGGCGGTCCGACATTTCTGCATCACTGATATTCAAGTGGATGGTGCGGTTAGGGATATCAATCTCTATCGTATCGCCCTCTTCTACCAAGCCAATGGCCCCACCTTCTGCAGCCTCTGGTGAGGCATGACCGATACTCAACCCTGATGTACCACCTGAGAACCTACCATCTGTAAGCAAAGCACATTCCTTGCCAAGTCCTTTAGATTTCAGGTAAGAGGTTGGGTACAACATTTCTTGCATGCCAGGCCCACCGCGTGGGCCTTCATAACGAATCACCACTACATCACCCGCAACAACGCTATCCGCAAGAATCGCTTCTACTGCGGCATCTTGGCTTTCAAAAATACGGGCACGGCCTGTAAACTTAAGAATACTGTCATCAACCCCGGCCGTTTTCACAATGCAGCCATCCAGTGCAATATTGCCGTACAGCACTGCCAATCCACCATCTTGAGAGTAAGCGTGCGCTTTATCGCGAATACAGCCTTCGGCGCGGTCTATATCCAACTCAGGCCATAACATGCTTTGTGAAAATGCAATGGTGGTAGAAATACCCCCTGGTGCGGCACGGAAGAATTTCTTCACATCTTCATCTTGCGTGGTAGTGATATCCCATTTTTCCAAAGCGGCTGACAAGGTTGGACTATGTACGGTCGGCGTATCACCATGAATCACGCCCGCACGATTCAACTCGCTTAATATCCCCATCACACCACCCGCGCGGTGCACATCTTCCATATGATATTTCGCTGTCGCAGGCGCCACTTTACATACGCACGGCACATGGCGAGAAATACGGTCAATGTCTTTCATCGTAAAATCCACGCCGGCTTCATGCGCAGCTGCCAACAAGTGCAATACGGTATTAGTAGAACCGCCCATGGCCACATCTAGACTCATGGCATTTTCGAACGCTTTAAAATTTGCGATTGAACGTGGCAACACCGTGTAATCATCTTGCTCGTAATGGCGTTTAGCCAAATCCACAATCAAGCGACCCGCCTGTAAAAACAATTGCTTACGCGCACCATGGGTAGCCAAAGTGGAGCCATTACCAGGCAAGCTCAAGCCCAAAGCCTCGGTTAAACAGTTCATCGAGTTGGCAGTGAACATACCCGAACATGAACCACACGTTGGGCAAGCAGAACGCTCAATAGCGTCGGATTCGGCATCAGACACTTTACTGTCAGCCGCGGCTACCATGGCATCCACTAAATCCAGCTTATGTGTCGTCCCTTGCCAATTGACTTTACCGGCTTCCATTGGGCCACCGGACACGAACACTACCGGAATATTCAAACGCAAAGCGGCCATCAACATGCCCGGGGTGATCTTGTCACAGTTGGAAATACACACCAACGCATCGGCACAGTGTGCATTGACCATGTATTCCACGCTATCAGCAATCAAGTCGCGGCTAGGCAAGCTGTACAACATACCGCCATGCCCCATGGCAATGCCATCATCGACCGCAATAGTATTAAATTCTTTGGCGACGCCGCCTGCACGCTCAATTTCACGCGCGACCAATTGGCCTAAGTCTTTTAAGTGCACATGACCAGGTACAAACTGTGTAAATGAGTTGGAAATTGCGATGATAGGCTTGCTAAAGTCCTCATCTTTCATGCCCGTAGCGCGCCATAGCGCACGTGCACCCGCCATATTGCGGCCTTGTGTTGTAGTATGAGAACGATAAACTGGCATGTATAACCTCAAAGCAATTAAAACGTATAATATTATTTTACCGCATTCTAAGGCGTTTCATGTTAACCCACCCACAATTTAACCCCGTAGCCATACAAATCACCGATAGCTTTGGCATTCATTGGTATGGCTTAATGTATTTGATTGGTTTTGTTGCGTTTTTGTTGCTAGGAAAATATCAAATTAAGCACAAACCGTGGTTTGGCTGGAACACACAAATGCTGGATGACGCGCTATTTTATGGCGCACTGGGCGTGATACTGGGTGGCCGCATTGGCTATATGCTGTTTTATCAGCTCCCCGATCTCATTGCGCACCCACTCAATTTATTGAAAATTTGGCAAGGCGGCATGAGTTTCCATGGCGGATTCTTGGGAGTG
>Ga0066478_1000331_pt1 | contig 12721 bp, 15 predicted proteins | sample LakWasM116_HOW13_2_FD_59559 | JGI IMG/M metagenome (GOLD analysis project Ga0066478, IMG submission 59559) | Freshwater sediment methanotrophic microbial communities from Lake Washington under simulated oxygen tension - Sediment Metagenome 116_HOW13 | ecosystem: Environmental > Aquatic >... | reverse complement strand
CGCAAGCGCACGGCGTCAACGCGAACATGGTGTTTAAATGGCGCCGCGAGCTGCGGGCTAACCAGGTTGCGACAGCGGCTCCGAAATCGGCGGACCTAGTGCCGATCGTTGTGCAGCCCGACTCTATCCCTACACCAGCCCTAAGCGCCGCAGTCCGTATGTGCCCGATTGAGATCATCGTCGGCAATACCACCGTTCGCGTCAGCGCTGACGCGAACGCCGCGCTACTCCGGATGGTTCTACAGAGCCTGCGCGCATGATCGGCCTTCCCGCCGGAACCAGGATCTGGCTGGCCGCTGGCATCACCGACATGCGCGCCGGGATGAACGGGCTCGCTTCCAGGGTGGAGATTGCGTTGACCGAGGATCCATTCAGTGATCTTGCCCCAGTTTAGCCGGACACAGCCTATCGCTTAGTTAGCACCATTTTCCACAGCCTGGCGCGCCAGCTGCCTCCGGAACATGCGAGGCGATTTATAACGAAGTGCCGAATGCGGATGCACTTCATTGAAATGCGTAAAAGCGTCTGGCAATTGAGCGAGCACGACGTTGGCAGAGCTGCGGTCCATCTGGCTAACGTAGTCCCGTTTAAACGTGTTCACAAAGCTCTCAGCCATCCCGTTCGACTGCGGACTGCAAACTGGCGTATGCACCGACTCGATACCCAAGGCATGGGCCAATGCATGCGTCTCGTGGGCACGTAAGGCGCCGCCATTGTCGCTCAAGAACTGCACCTTCTTCCCTCCCGTGTGTACATCGCCGAATCGTGCCTCGACCGCTTCAATCATCATTTCCCGCACTGGTTCCCCAGGCAGACCACGGCTGGGCCAAGCGCGCCACGCGATGATCTCGCGATCACAGCAATCCTTCATGAACACACCAGTGACGACCTCGCCATTGTCGCAGGCGATTTCGAAACCATCAGAACACCAACGCTGGTTCGAGTGCGCGACGGCCACCTTCCCGTCATGCACGCGCCCACTGCCGGGTCGTTTCGGGGCCTTGGGCAACAGCAACCGATGCGCTTTCATCACTCGATAGAACCGCTTATGGTTCACGCGACGCAGCCCCATCAGGTCGCCCGTCCGATTGACTAGTTCCGCTGCACGCCGGTATCCGTAGGTCGGCAGTGCCGTGATCTCGGCACGCACGGCGTCCACCAGGATGGCATCGCCAGCGACATCCTCCACCGACAGCGTGCGCTTGTCGATCCAGTCGGCAGGCCGAGCAAGCAGAGCAGAAACGTTCGAGCGCGCTACGCCGAGAGCCAGGCAGACCGGTTTTACTGGCCGTCCTTGTCCGATAAGGGCAAGCGCGCAATCCACTTTTTTTCGCGAGCGAACTCGACGGCCTCCTTCAGTATTTCCGCTTCTATCGTCTTCTTGCCGAGCATTCGCTGGAGCTGGGCGATCTGGGCACGGGCCGCCGCCAGTTCGCTGGCAGGCACCACTGATTCTCCAGAAGCTACCGCCGTCAATGCACCTTCACGCTCCAGCTTGCGCCAGTTGAACAACTGGCTTGCGCTCATGCCATGCTTGCGCGCGACCAGCGACACGCTGCTCCCAAGCTCGTACGTTTCCCGCACCAAGTCAGCTTTCTCCTCCGGCGACCAACGTCGGCGGCGTTCTTCGCTCACCGTCACTACTTCGATCGTTTGCTTGTTTCTAGTCATATTCACAGTCTTATTCCTATCCGTAAGAATAGCGCATAGACTGTGTCTGGTCATTAAGGGAGCTATTTCAAAGATGTCGTCGATATTCTTAAAACTTTGTTCAAACATTGATCTAGTTTCTTATGCTTTAAGCGCGAAAGTCCGGAGCGTGTAGCTTAACTCATGTGTGGTTGTACGGAAACGATTGGTTATGTACGGAGTGGGATGGGCTCCATGAAAAATAGGATATGGGATATCGGACACCTGTAAGTCGATGCGATGGGCCGCCGGTGGCGGGCGAGCCCACGTCCAACGTAGCCCGTAGCAAATGACTGCTTGGATTGCTAGCAGACGCTACAATAGGAGGGTAATCAACACCCCGGACGGGTAAGCACCACAAATAAGCAATGGCTGACAGATGAATGAAGCGAAGACTCGGAACAACACAACAGTCATGTCAAAGGCTGAGCTTCGTGCTGCCATCGCACAGCTTCGGCACGAGATTAGCTTCGGCGGAAGCAGTTTGGCGAAGACCCGTCGTGTTGCAAAATTGGAAAAGGCGCTTAGTAAGCTGGTTTCCGGAAGTGTACGAAGGCGCATTCTTAGCGGCGGTGCCCTCGGTCTTAAGAAATAGTCTCAACGTCGTTACCACCATTGTCGTGTCAAGAACAAGGACCGCGGCGACGAGGGCCGAGCGGTTAATCTAGGCGTCACCATGGCCCGGCCGATCGACCCTGGTTTATTCGAAACGCGTGCATCCTACCGCCGCCCCAGCGGCTGCGGTTAGTGGCTATATTTCGCCAAAACTGATTGCAGCCCTGGGCCATTTACCTAGCCCGAATTTAGGTATTCAATATGGGCCGACAACCCTACCAGCGCTTTGCGCAACCCGCCGGAGCCAGTCTCTTCGTTAACCCGGCTGAGAACATAGTCAACGATTCGAATCGTTAACGCTCGCTTGTAGACTGCCCCACTTACCAAGTGACCGACAGCGCTTAACGTCATCCGTCCTGAGGATCCTTTAATTCCGTGGGACTTTTGCAAGCGTGGCTTCACCTAGAGTCATCTGCGACCGGCGTAAGCGGCAAGCGCATCCACCTATCGCTTACTGATTGACGACTTCACACTATAAAAGTAATAGTTTAGCCAGCTGTTGCTTTTATGACACTCTCCGACGAGAAATTGCTTGTTAGCTCTTCTTTGTTTCCAATCGCGCACATGAGCGGCTACTATCAATTACATGAGTTTCCCGACAATACTGTTTTAGACTCAACAATAAACCGATGTCGATCGACAGGCGGCACGACATCGCAGCACTCCTTGCACGACTTATAACCCGCGAATGCATGAGGAAATCATGACCGCTTCTGGCAATACCATTCGTACAATGCTCCCTGCTATATGGCTCCGAGGCGGTAACCGGCGTATCGGGTTGTTGGGATCACGGTTGCTGGCGCTCGTTCTGGCGCTGTCATTACCTGGCCTCACGTCCGCTTTCGGGCTTAAAACGCATGTCTGGATCGGCCAGCAGATGCTTACCGAGATACAGAGCTCATGTCGCATCGCGATCAAAAGCGTACCGACGACCATCAATGCCGACGTATGCGCCAGCATTCGCGCGCACCCGAATGCTTTCCTCAGCGGCGTTCTGGGTCCGGACGCGTTTCCCGATGTTATTACCGGACAGGTAACCACGCATCCCGGCATCGAGAACGACTGGCAGACGAACGACTGGCTGATTCATCTCTATGCGCAATCAGCCCGTGGACCCGAGCTCGCATTTGCGGCGGGCTACCTGGTGCATGCGGCGTCCGATGTATTTGCACATTCCTATGTCAACGCTTATTCCGGAGACATTTTCAGCCTGGGAGATGAACGCGCTGTAGAACGGCGCCATTTTCTGCTTGAAAAATATATCGATTCAAAGCTGCCGCAATTCCAGTTCAACGCCGCGCTGCCACCACCTCCGGCAGAATTCCTGCGCGACAAGCTTCTGCACCATCCCGACGCTGCCCGCCAAGCGCAGAAGTCAGGCGTTGCCTTGCACGTCCTTGCCATGTACACGCTGCGCCATCGCGTCGGCGACATGGCTGACAATCTCGATCGCCTGGAGCGCGATGCAGGCAAGATGCTGGCCGACATTGTCGTAACCATTGCCGAGGCTGAAGTCAAATTGCTCAGCGGCGAAGCGCAACTGAAGTTGGCGCGCGAAGCACTGGGTGTCAACGAAAGCAGGCTCAAAGCCCAGCAAGAGCTAGCCGATGGGGCCTTCACCCTGTTTCAGAAGGCCACGGATGAACTCCAACGAAACAAGGAATTCATCACGCTAACCGGACTTGAGGCAGTAGCCGCCCGGGAGGCCGCCAAAGCGGCACGCCAAGTTGGGAACGAGGCAGTCAGCACCGCCGCTGCACTCCAGAACAAGGTGACCTCGCTGCAGAAGCAGGTGCTCGACACGCCTGCCAAAATCGCAAAACAAAGTTGTAGAAATGTTGTGGAATATAGCGGGTGCCAAATGTTGTGCCCGGGATTTATTCCCGTTTGCAAAAAAGTATGTAACGAAGTAAATAAGGTGGTCTGCGAAACGGTTGATGTCGTCAGCGGTGCCTACATCCACGTCACCGGCGAACTCAGTCGCGCGCAACAGGATCTCAACAACGCCCAGGCCCGCATCACGCAGGCTGGCATTGATGCCGCTGCCCACACGGCCACCGAAGCGAGCAAACTGAAACAGCAAGCCACTGCAGCTGCCCAGACGGCCACGCTGGACGTTGCGCGTGTCGGTGCGAAAGCTGCCTATGACGTCGAGAAAGCACGCCTGGACCTCGAACTGGCAGCGACTAGGAATGCGCGCAACAAGGCTGACGCATTGGCAGCGGATATCGAAAAACTGCGCGAATCCGTGTTAAGCATGAAAGACGTGAAAGAAACGCTGGCGGAAATGATTGCCCGTTCCGATGTTCTTTCGTTTTATGCGAAAAACTGGGTGAAGGGCATGGACGTCGCGGGCGCAGAATATATCAGGGCGTCGCACGGTGTCAGCCTCGGGATGCTCGACGGGAAATCCAGTTTTGTATCCAGCTACCTCGGCTGGTGGAAGTGCTATGGAAGTGCTTACACTGCGGTACCTGTGCAGTTTGGGCAGGCGACCTGCGCTGCGGAAGATTTTTTGACCAAGATGGAGAACGAGGCCAACAAGATCATCGCCAAAGTATTGCCCCCTCCCTTCAACCAATTATTTGCCCGATATTTGAAGATCAAATCGGACCTCAAGGAAGGGGTCAAGCAGGCTGCATCGGATGCGACAGTGCAAATTGCCAAACTAGCGGCACCTGATAAGACAACCGGCGAGTTCATCGAGTTGCTGGCAACGCCCACTGCGGCCAGTCAGAGCAAATTGAACAGCGCTTATGCGAGCGCGACTGATGCCGCTGGCAAGCGTTTGCTCGTATGGGAGAAAATTTCGGACAGCATCGACCGCGACATGCATTTGCGTGATAACCGCCTGGAACCGGGCAAGTTCGCTGCGCTCAATAACGCAGTCACCTTGTCCAAGCTTGCATTGCTCGACACGACTGCCGTCAAGGGACTGGTGTGGGTGTTCGATGGTGACCCGGACCTGGTCCACGCGCCCCGTTCGCCGGGGCGTGGCTCCGTCCTGTTCGATATGGTCAGGTCGATCGATGGAAATCAGCAATGGCAGCCCTTCGGCTTGCCCTATCCTCGGTCGAATGGGAGACCGGAACCGGCGCACGACCAGCGACGCTTTGGCTACGGTCCACGCCAGTCGAGGCCTGGATTCGGCTTGTTCGTCGAGCCCGCACTGCGCACGTCCGTGTTTCTGCGCTTGTTCGACGGGCCTCTAAATGGAGAACTGCAACGCCATCAGTCCGTCGCAGGCAACTACCCGTTCAGGGAATGTGTGAAATATCCGTTCGCGGTGGCGTTCAAGGCGGATGGGACGCCAGCACTCGCGGACAGTCGGTGCGAGAAAGGGAGTACCGAACCGGCTGCACCAGACGATTCTCCCGCATTCTGGAAGAAGCTCATCAATCGCCTTCGCATTAACCCGTATGACGCGTTTTGATGGCCTGCGCTGCGAGCTTTCGCCCCATGGCAGCTGATCCAAGCTAAGCTAACCCGGCTAGTCCGCTGATCCGGCTTCGGGCCGGGCATTCACTAACGTCTGCTTAGGGCCCAAGCTGTGTAAAAACCAGAAGTCAAGCACACGCAGCAGAACTGCACACGCCGATGCGCGTCGTGCGGCTTTTAAAATCGTTCAGGGAGCTGCGCTTAGTTTTCGTGTTGCCCAACCTCGCGAGCACGCTAGCGGCCTCTATCACACGCTGTAGGGCCAGTGAATGGGCATACGCCCTGATCGCTTTCGCCTGGCGGCGAAGTACAGGACGCGAATATGCATTGCGCGGTGATTAATGAACGCGAACAGGTGCCCCGACAACGTAAGGGGGTCCCACCTTTCCAATTACCCATATCATTCGGGTGCAAGATTGAAGCCAGCTTGCATATCGGCCAGCCGGCGGATGCCGGCTTCAAGCAAGAGGGACAGCTGGAGGCAACTGGGGACTGGCCATGATGGGGAAATTGGGTGTTTTTTTACCAGCCTTTGAAAAGAAATAGCCAAATCTAGCATTAGCATAATATTGAATTAATGGTATTATCAAATCCCATCTAAGCCTCGCCCTTGTAACACAATACACGGATCCACCCCAATTTATGGCTGACGAAGAAATCTCCCCCGATGCTGAGCATGGCATCAGCCTTCGTTATGTCGGAGGACGATTCGACGGTGCCCGACTGCCTCTTGATGTGCTGGCCGATCTTCCAGCATTTCGCGACTTGCTAGTCGCATATGCAAGGCAAGAGTGGCTTACCGCGAATACTTCTCGTAAGCGCGTTCCAAAGGGCTTCGATAAGAGCCTTTCTTTTGACCTGACTTCCGTTCGCTCCGGAAGTGCGATTCCCGTGATGCAGTGGGATCGTGCGTCCGCGCAAAATTTCCTCCCAGGATTCACCGGGGAATTGGAAGAAATAATTGGCGCGTCCTATCGTGAGATCATAACGTTGATCGACGAAGCCTCGCACGGAAGGTTTCCGAACGCGTTGGCATCGGAGCATGTTCGCGCTCTCAATAAATTTGGTTCGGGTCTGCGAGATGACGAGCGGATCGAATTTGTCAATATGACCGGTGCTGATGGAAATGTAATATTTTTGGATTCACGTCGGCGGAAGACTTTGATCACTAAGGTTCGCGAAACTTATGTGTCGCGATACGAAGGGACCGGAAAACTGGTCGGCATTCAAGCGGTGGAAGGCTTACAACCTTCTATCGACGTGGAAACTAATGTCCATGGTGTGATCCGCATTGTGATTGACCGTGAGCGCGTATTGGGTGAGTTCGATGGCAATATGCACGCGCCTGTCCAATTCGATTTACAAGTAGAGTTGGATAATGCGGATAGATATCGCAGCATAGTAGAGGTTCATGGAGTGGAGCTTATCGATGAGCGTGTGGTTGCGGATTTGGATCGTTGTCGGGCCCGCTTATCGGAAATTGGAGACTTGCTCGCTGGATGGGATGATGGACAAGGTTCCGCGATCACCAAAATTGCGATAAGTGTTGCGAACACTCTATTGCGAAAGAGGCCAGCGCTGTGCTCGGTTTATAAGATTTTTCCTACCATCGGCGGCGGCGTCTTGTTTGAATTCGAGGCAAACGATTGGGACTTGTCACTTGAAATTATGGCTGACGGAGGAATTGAAATCTTTGGGTTTGAAGTTGACGAGGATGGTGAATTGCTTCCGCAACTTTTGGGTGGCATTTCAGACGAAGCTTTGGCAGTGCTTGATAAATCGGTAGGAAACGATGGGCGATAAAATTACACATCAGGACGAAGTGTTATTTCGACAGATTCATCCATTATCTTTTCAAGATGGCGTGCCCGGAAGTGATCGTTTCAGGCCTTCTGAGCTCGATCAGAATCGTTTATCTGTTGATCGATCAGGACTCACTTCCGCAATGGCTGCCCATGCTTTGTTTGTGAGTACGGGCAGGCAATCTGCGGCGGTATTTGGCTTGGAAGTTCAAGAGTTCGAAAGCGAGTCAATACTATGCAGCGAAGACCCCGTGCTTGCCGGCGGCCCAGATCCTGAGAATCTTGCTCACGCGCTCGCTGACTATTCTGCTCATACTGCCGGGAAACAAAAGGTCGTCGCAAAGCGCTTGAAACGTTTGGCGGTCGCACGCGGGTGCCTTTATCAAGCTTAGCAGCAGGGTTTGTCGGCGCAATTATCGATAGAGAGGCTGACTTCCGCCCTTGCTCAGAGCTGGCACTGACAAGTGACCCGCAGCTTGCTCAGCCCTTTCCTCTCATGCTTTACACTTCGAAAATGCACAGTAGATCAAACGTTGTCGCTAGCGTGGCGAACACACGCGCGACAGACAAATCGCCCCAGATGCCGCTAGGTCGGGCATGTAACGCAGGATCTTCCCTAGCTAGTCTTCGATGCGCTGTGCCATCCTCGGGCCATCGCTGCGCACATTCTCCACGGCTCGTTCGAGCTCGTTCCAGTCGAATGCCTCCGGGTTTAGTGCAACAGAGCACACCAGCTGATCAGTCTGCTCGGCGGCCAGGTCCGGGGCCAACCAGGCTGCAGAGTCCGCTGCAGTGAGCATCACTGAGCGCTGGTCATGGACGTCGACCATACCGCCTTGGGCGTCGGCCGTCACGATGGTGGAGCCGTTCGCGGACCTGAATTCTGCCTCGATGCCCTCGCTGGCCAGCGCAGCTAAATAGAGCGGTCGCGGCCCGCCCGGTGGATGTGCCACGGCTGCTTGCTACCTTTCTCGCCGGTCCATTCGTACCAGTCGTCAACCGGAACGAGCGAACGATCGCGCGTCCGCGTTTCAGCAGCCCGCCCCAGTAGCGGTTCGTAACCTTTTCCAGGCGGGTGTTGATAGCGATAGGGATTTTACCTTATGCCTCTGCCCAGATGGATCGGTAGCCCCAGTGCAGATCATCCAGGAACAGAGCGTCATCGTCGACGTGCAGCACCGGCCGCATGGTGCCGGGGGCAACGTTATAGCTTCCTTGGGCCTAGTTACAATTGAGACGTAAGCGTCGGCGCAGAGCCGACGCTTACCACGAAACCCGCCCTCGTGGAGGTATATGCTTGGCTGCTGGCTAACAGCATGGTGTCACTACCGGTAACGGCACAGCCGACGGACCGAATCGTATTGGTTCGAGAATTTACTTACATCGAGCAAGAGGGTTCATTTCTCCGGTGGCGCACAGACGGATGCTGACCATTTGATAAAAACCTAGACTTAATCCGGTAGCGTCGTAACGCTGCTACTCTAAGTTCCGGCCGGTTCGCCGACTAGTTGGGGATTTTTCCAGTGAGCTTCCAAATCTCAAACTCCTGCAGGCTGATGCCGGTATCGGACGAGGCTTTACCAGAGTTATTTCGATAGGATAAGCGTAAGCGATGCAGGTGATCCCTAGAAATGCACAGCTCCGCAGCGACTACCTCTTCGGCAGACCGCGATGCGTTTGGCGTCCCCTGCCGGCGCAGATACTCACCTCGATAAAGTGCGTCCACGTAGTAAAGCCACCACATGGACTGTTTGAGGTGGGCTACTCTCTGATGGGGCAGCGTGTTCGCATCACACAACAGGGTGGCAATTTGCAACTCGGCCAGTACCTTTTCGGCTAGCGGAATATAGCGACCCATCGTCGGCCGCCCAGCGGTCGGAAGCCTTCGTAGGCGTTGGATGCGGAGACGGGCTGAAGCAGTGCGATGGGGATAGCTCTCCAAATTCTTGACATCCCCTTTCTTCCAGGTTGTACGCGCCCGATAAATTTCAAGTAAAGCCGCTTTGTCGTAGTTGCGAGCCGTCTGCCGGACACCCTCAACGACGTTCCTAAAAAGGTCTGCTACCCGCACGATAATGGGCTGAATAAAACTAACCAGTTTTTTCACAGCGTCTGCCATCGATGTGACGACAAGTTGCAACTGGCCCGCGTATGGAAGACTGTCATCAGCCGATGTCGTTGGAAAGGTTTGTTGGTCAAACATGGTAAATCTCCTTATTTGGTGAGATTTCATTGTGGAAGATAGACCAGTAGACGTGGGGTCAAAAAAGTCCCAAAACATATTCTGGGCCCTATGTATTTACACTGCCTACTCGTCCATTTTCTTTTGGAGAAATGCCAACGCCTTAAGAAGCAGCACCCTAATGCCCCAACGCGTGGTGGTCTGTGCGTTGGAAAAGTGGGTTACGGTCGATAAAATTCAGCGAAAATGGCCGTGCCATCGAAAATCCAAAAGCTAGAGCAACGGCGCGCCATTACCCCTCGGGCTCATGCTCAGTCATATCAGTTGCGATCTAGTCCATCGATGATGGTGGCGACCCAAGGCAATTCGGTTTTCTTGCGCACGGCAAAAGTGTAGCCTTTCGTCGAGAATAGGCCCTCGGGCACCGGGATAATCTTGCCCCAAGTACTGTGGTCCCGCGCGCATTGTTTTGCTCCTTGGTAATCACAACGGTCGTGTCATGCTCATAATAAAATTCAATCAGCTCATCGCGCCCTATCGCCGTCGAGATGGCGCCGAACAATATGTCGTCGCGTGTTACCCGAGGAAACCAGTGTCCGCGTTCCACGCCAGCGCTGGTGCCGGTGCTCGCAATACGCCTGAGCGCCGCTTCACTAATGCCCACCACGCGCCAAGAGTGAGCGCCAGAGGAAATGTTCTCGAAGGCGATCTGTCGAGCCCACTTGCTAATCGTGGGCGGCGCGCTGCGCAGTAGCTGGTAGGCCTGAAAGATGAACTCGGCCGTGACCTCGTCAGGTTTGTAGGGGCGATTGATTTCTTTCATGGATATCGCGGCACGTTGTCGACGCCAAATTGTATACGACAGATACCCTGGTTAGTGCAATGACGCTTAGTCGTCACTGATCCACCATGCTCCCTTCACAATACTTCGTGCACGATATGCATGGGCAAGCGCCCTTCGCACCGTACTGCTGCACGATGTTGGATTCGCACAGACGATTACGCCTCTTCCGCCGCTACGCCTGCACAAAAAAATGGTGAACTATCATCGGCAGTGGCGTTGCCAAATCAGCACTTGATGCTGCGCACCATTTTTTGCATTAACCCATGCTATCTTAAACTCAACATCCTAGATGCTTTAACCGGTCATGAAGGCGCAGTCCCATGGAACCCGAAAAAATCGCAATCCATCTCGAGTGGATGCTGGTCTCCCTGTTTTGCACGCACACCGGTTACACGCCGAAGGCGGTCCAGCGCAAAATCGAAGACGGCAAGTGGCTCGAGGGACGCATGTACAGGCGCGCTCCTGATGGGCACATCACCATAAATCTGCAAGAGTATTACCGTTGGGTCAATAGCGCTGGCGTTGCGGCCGAGAAGGATGACCGACGCGTGCGCCGTGCCGAGCGCCGTCGCTCTAAGCTGAAAGCTTGATCGGCATCGGGACGGCATGAGCCGGCCACGACGAAGTAGCCGCCAACGTCGCTCGAACGCTAGGTCTGGAGCCAACAAGATGAGCAGAACGCCAGGCGTGGTCGTCCGCGAAAACAGTATTCGCATTGTCTTTCGATACAACGGGAAGCAACGGCACGAGCGTTTGTGTCTCGACAATTCAGCACTCGCGCCTACACCAGCCAACGTCAAATACGCGGTCCGGCTAGCCGCCGAGATCCGGGAAAAGATCCGGCTCGGAGTATTCCGATACGCTGACTACTTTCCTGACTCTGCGCATGCGCGGGCAGAGCCGACAGCGGCAATCCCTCTGCTTCACGACGTAATGGATCAATGGGTCCGCGTGCACGATCTGAAAGCATCGACGCGTTCCCAATACGTCACGCGGCTTAACTCTTTTTGGAAGCTCAAGCTCAAGAATGTCCCTATCGATCAAGTCCGCTACTCCGACATCATGGAGGCACTCGCCGCCGGGACATGGAGAAGCGCTAAAAGCCGCAACAATGAGTTGAGCATGATCCGCGGCCCATTTGACCTGGCCATGCGTGACGGACTTCTCGCCGCCAATCCGTGCGACGAGATTAAACCGAAAAAGGTCCAGCGGAAGCCGCCGGATCCTTTCTCCCTTGACGAAGCTAACATGATTGTCACGCACCTCAATACCCACCGGCCGCCGCAGGTGGGCAACTTTGTCCAGTTCATGTTCTTCACAGGCCTGAGAACCGCGGAAGGCATCGCGCTGCAATGGAATGCTGTCGATCTTCGGCGCAAGGAAGTTTTAATCGAGGCGGGCATGGTCCATGACGAGGAAGCCGATACCACGAAGACCTCCCAGGCGAGAACAGTCATCCTGAGTGGCCGGGCGCACGAAGCACTCCTACGCCAAAAAGCGCACACTTACATGGAAGGCAAGTACGTGTTCCACGATCCCAAGACCGGCGACGCGTGGAAATACAAGACGGTCACCGACGTCCGCAGCTTTTGGGAAATTACACTTAAGCAGCTGGGCATCCGTTATCGGCGCCCCTACAATATGCGCCACACATACGCGACCATCGGACTGATGAGCGGGGCGAAGCCTGCCTTCTTGGCTAAGCAACTTGGCCACAGCTTGCGCATGTTTTTTGAAGTCTACGCAAAGTGGATCAGCAGTGTCGACGACCATCTCGAGATGGCGAAAGTCGACGGGGCGATCAGCTCAAAAATACCAAAACCCTTCAGTGAGAGCTGAAACACGAATGTAGCCCGACGGCGATTCTCCATCAAGCGACGAGTTCCGCGCACTCCACGCTTATGCTATTCCCGCAGTTTGCGAAGGCAAGCGCGTGCGGTTCGGGAGCCACGAATATTGCAGACTATGAGTGCCGGCGCAACACGACACTAGGCGCCGCAGAGTCTGCCACTTTTCTGAGCAAAAATGCCAAAACAATGCCACGGCGCTTAAAAGGTGTGATATCGATGAGATAAACGGATGAGCCAAACGAAAAAAAGCCCTTGATTTACAAGGGCTTTTTCTATTCTGGCGGAGAGACGGGGATTCGAA
>Ga0066478_1000330_pt1 | contig 12760 bp, 11 predicted proteins | sample LakWasM116_HOW13_2_FD_59559 | JGI IMG/M metagenome (GOLD analysis project Ga0066478, IMG submission 59559) | Freshwater sediment methanotrophic microbial communities from Lake Washington under simulated oxygen tension - Sediment Metagenome 116_HOW13 | ecosystem: Environmental > Aquatic >... | reverse complement strand
TGCAGACATGTATGGCCTACCAGTGTCCACCACCCATGTATTGTCTTCTGGCGTGGCCGGTACCATGGCAGCCAATAAATCTGGCCTGCAGTGGTCAACAATCAAGAGTTTATTGACGGCTTGGGTGTTGACACTGCCGATGGCCATGTTGCTATCTGGCTCACTTTATTGGTTATTTACCTACTTGTTTTAATTTGCCAGGTGCTTTAAGCAGCCCATGTTTGCATTGCAACATGGGCATTTTTATTTCAGATGGTGGTGACTTACCCAGCTGCTGTTGAAGCCAGCTAAATCTCCACGCCGATAGTCGCTATTTAGCTGAAAACCTTTTTCGATATTCTGACGGCGATACATTCAGATTTCGATGAAAGGTAATGCGCATGCGCTCCTCATCACCAAAGCCGCATCGATTGGCGATTTCCTGAATGCTATGAAGGGAATCTTCTAACAGTCGTCGTGCAGCCTCAAGCCTAAATATTTCTACCGCTTTGGCTGGCGTTCTCCCAGTTTTCTGCTTATAGACACGCGCAAAGTTTCTAGGACTCATACATACCTGAGCGGCAAGGGTATCGATGGTCAGATCTTTCATTTGAAGATTATTCGAAACCCACTGGTGAAGTACATCAAACGAAGCATCACCAGATTGCGATTGCAGCAGTGCACTGAACTGGGATTGCCCACCTGAGCGCTTCATGTACACGACTAACTCGCGTGCCACTTTCATTGCAATATCGCGCCCACAATCCTCTTCGACTAGTGCAAGTGCCAGATCGATCCCCGCTGTCACGCCTGCTGATGTCCAGATGGAGCCTTCTTGAACGAATATGGCATCTCCATCAACCTTGATAGAAGGGTGCCGTGCATGCAGTAAATCCAGCATTGCCCAATGCGTAGCTACACGCTTGCCTTCTAGCAAGCCTGCTTGCGCTAGTAGGAATGCTCCGCTACACACTGAAGCAATACGACGAACATTGACATGCCTTTTGCGTAACCATAGTGCTAGCGTGGCCGACTCCTCCAGCACTTCGATGATGTGTGGGGAGCCAGGCACAATGATGGTATGGATGTCAGCATCGGAAAAATCTGCTAGCGTCCTTGTATCCAATGCGACACCTTCTGCACTGCTCACAAGGCTGCCATTCAGGCTGATGGTGTGTCGGTCATATGGTGGCAAGCCTCTTTCTTGCATATACCTTGAAGCCGCCCAAAACACAGTTTGCGCACCTGTTAGATCAAGTAAACCCATGTGTGGAAATGCTAGGAAGACTACTAGTTTTTCATGTTTTTGGGACGATGGCGGATAATTAGGGATATATGTCATTTCCGCCATATTCTTTCACCATTACAATGTCACGTCAACATCTTGCATTTGGCTAACTGAGGAAGAAAATATGAAAATCGTAGTGATAGGTGGTACAGGTTTAATTGGAACAAAACTCGTTGGCAGTTTACGGAAGTTAGGCCATGAAGTGACGCCAGCTTCTCCAAACTCGGGCGTGAATACCATTACTGGCGAAGGCCTGGCAGAGGTGCTACAAGGGGCTGATATTGTAGTCGACGTTGCCAATTCACCTTCTTTCGAAGATACAGCTGTCATGCATTTTTTTGAAACTGCTGGAAAAAACATTGCAGCGGCTGAAAAAATCGCAGGCGTTAAGCATCATATTGCGCTTTCTGTAGTTGGCACAGAAAACCTACAAGATAGTGGCTATTTCCGGGCAAAACTCGTACAAGAGAATCTGATTAAAGCGTCGGGAACTCCTTACACAATCGTTCGTGCTACTCAGTTTTTTGAGTTCTTAACCAGCATTGCACATGCCGCTACAGAAGGAGAGACCGTGCGATTAACTTCCGCACTGTTCCAACCAATCGCAGCAGAAGATGTGGCCTCGATACTAGCCACCATCTCCTTGGAAAAACCTATCAATGGCATTATTGATATTGCGGGTCCTCAGAAAATTTCTTTGTATGACGCTGTGGCTACAGCACTAAGCGCCAAGCAGGATACCCGCAAGGTAGTGCAGGATGATAAATCAGCATACTTTGGTTTGGTGATAGATGATCAATCGCTTACACCACAAGGCAATGCCCAGCTTGGGGTGCTGACATTACAGAGCTGGCTAGCTACACAATGAATGATATTGAATAAGTTTTGTGGGGTGTGGTTACTAAAGGCGCTTTGCTAGTAATGTATAAATAACTATTTCAAATAAAATCAAATATTTATTTATTTTTATTAATCTTATAGATTAATAAAAAAGATGCCATAACATCCCCAAAAATCCACATCCTACAATCACTGCAATCACATTGGCTTTATATCTAAAGATGACAAACGCAGCCATTGCCGTCAATGCGACTGAGAACCAATCCAGTGTTGCGGAATTATCTGGCGACCAAAATACATGGTAAGCAAAAAATAGTGCCAGGTTCAAGATTACACCAACTACAGCGGCGGTAATGGCGCTTAGTGGGGCGGTAAATTTAAGGTTGCCGTGCGTCGTTTCAATAAATGGCCCGCCTAGCAAAATAAAAATGAAGCTTGGCAGAAACGTGAAAAAGGTGACCACGGTAGCTGCTATCAATGCAGAGGAAAGCAGGGCCTCTGCACCAAATACCTGGCTTACCCAGCCACCGACAAAGCCGACAAATGTGACGACCATAATCAGCGGGCCGGGAGTGGTTTCTCCTAACGCCAATGCATCTATCATTTGCGTTGGGCTCAGCCATTGGTAGTGTTCTACAGCGCCCTGATACACATATGGGAGTACCGCGTACGCGCCACCGAAGGTAAGTAGTGCTGCTTTGGTAAAGAACCAGCCCATTTGTGTAAAGGCACCTTGCCAGCCATAGTTGCTAATCAATAGCAGCATTGCACTCAACCAAATGCCAATCCCAATCAGCGTGATTTTCCATACTTTACGCCAAGTAAAAAAAGCGTGTGACGGTGTAGGTGTGTCATCATCAATCAGCGCCGGGCCGTATGTGTGTTGAGTGGCACCATGTCCGCCGCCAATTTTAAAGTGCGTGGGATATAAGTGTCCACCCAAGTAACCAATCAAGCCAGCTGCCAGAACAATGAGTGGGAAGGGGAGCTTTAATGCAAAAATGGCTAAAAAAGCCAATGTAGCAATCGTCCACGTAGTTGTATTTTTAAGCGTGCGCACGCCGATTCTATATGCGGCAAATAATACAATGGCTACCACTGCCGGTTTAATGCCGTACAAGGCACCAGCTACTGCAGGTACTGCACCATAGGCCATATAAACCCAAGCCAGTATCACCAAAATAAAAAAGGAGGGGAGAAAAAACAGTGTGCCAGCAATGATGCCACCCCATGTACGGTGCATTAACCAGCCAATATAAGTAGCGAGCTGTTGTGCTTCAGGGCCGGGCAGCACCATGCAATAATTAAGCGCATGCAAAAAGCGTTTTTCGGAAATCCAACGTTTGTTCTCTACCAGGTCATGATGCATGATGGCAATTTGACCTGCCGGACCCCCAAAGCTAATAAACCCTAACTTGAGCCAATAAAGCATGGCTTGTGTGATGGAGATTGATCTAGGGGCTTGGGTGTTTATATGTGTATTGTGGTTTACGTCCATGGGCAATCCTCCGTAAGTATTATCTCACATGATGCGTGCAGGCCTTGGGCGTAAGTGGTCCATCCATCATAGGCTTCATCTGCGTTTGGTATAAAAATATAATCGAATATTATTTAATTTAATATCGATAGAGTGATACATTCCAAGTTCGCCCAATTGCCAGCTTGAGAAGTACAGGCAGCATATCTTCCATTTTTATACTGAATAAATAACCATATTTACTGTCGCTATGACCATTGAACTCGTACTGATTTTTTTACTGACTGGTGCCATTGTAGGCGTACTATCTGGATTGCTAGGCATAGGCGGGGGGCTGGTTTTAGTACCATTTTTTACTGCAGTACTAGGCGTATTACATTTTCCGCCTGACCTCATTTTTCACTATGCGCTCGGCACTTCCATGGCCTGTATTGTCATCACTTCATTTTTCAGTTTGCGTTCACATCAACGCAAACAAGGCGTGTTATGGCCTTATGTAAAGTCTATGGCCATAGGCGTGGTGCTCGGCGCATTTTGTACCACATTTGTTGTGGCCAAACTCAATAGTGCTGTGCTGTCGTTGATTTTCTCTGTGTTTTTGGTGTTTGTCGCGTGGCAAATGCTTAAGGCTGCACCGCAGTCCTCAGTCGAGCATGTGAGAATTCATCCGTTGGAGTTGGCTAGTGTTGCGTTTGCTATTGGCGCGATTTCTTCGGTGGTGTCGATTGGTGGCGGCTCTTTGACTGTGCCTTATCTTGCTTACCGTAATGTCGATATTAAAAAAGCGATAGGCACGTCGGCTGCATTAGGCTTTCCGCTCTCTATAGCCGGTACGGCAGGGTATATTCTCAATGGGCCAATAGCTACTTGGCACAGCAGCATACCTATTACAGTAGGTTATGTTTATTTGCCTGCGGTCTTGTGCATTTCTGTTGTGAGTGTATTTACGGTAGGTTACGGCGCAAGTCTTGCGCACAAACTGCCAGTGGCTACTATCAGACGCATATTTGCGTGCCTGCTAGTGTTGATTAGTATAAAGCTGTTGGTCAACCACCTATAGATTACGGTTAGCTTCTAAAAACTGCACAATTGCGTTCAGTAGCTCACTGTTGCCTCGTAATGGTTTAGCAAGCTTAGCCACCATATCAACATGTCCGTAATGCGGAAACTCAACGACTTCTACTTGTCCATGCTGTGCACGGATGGCTTGTGCCAAATTAAAGGTGTTGCGCGGCCACACTGTCCCATCTTTTAAGCCTACTGCTAGCAATAGTGGCGGGTTGTCGCCTCGCACATGGTGAATTGGTTGGGAAGTCCATTGTGTCTTATCCGGACCAAAAATCTCTTTTAATCTGGTAGATTTTAACGGTAGAAAATCATACGGACCTGCCAGCCCTACATAAGCACTAAAGGCATTCGGGCTGAGTGAAACTTGTGCTAAGTAATCGGGATTTAGTGCCAACATCACAAGTAAGTGTGCGCCTGCTGAGTGTCCAACCATCATGATCTGATTGGCATCACCACCATATTCGGCGATATGCGTTTTTACCCATTTGGCCGCGCTCGCCGGATCTTGCATGAGTTCTGGAAATTTGACATCCGGGTATACGCGGTAATTAGGGATGACCACCATATAGCCTTTGGAAGTAAATGCTTCAGCCGCGAATAAGTAGTCTTCTTTTTCGCCAGAATCCCAACTGCCCCCATAAAAAAACACAATCACTGGTATAGGGTTGTTTGCGGTGATCGGCATTTTTGGAAGATAAATATCCATTTTTTGCCGCGGAAGTGCGCCATATGCAATGTCAGCTTTGATGGTGTAACCCTGTGATGGTATGAGGCTGTTCAGCACCTTAATGGGCGAGCAAGCTGTGTTTGCCAACATCAATAATGCAATGCAGGATGAGATTAGGTTTGGAATATTAATCACGCGTATGGTGGTGTAAATAAGTAGAAATGTTATTAGTGCGCTTGCGTAAGTATTGATTGCCTATTTAGGCGGCAGTTCATGTTCTGCTTTCACTTATGATGCCATCTGTTATATTAGCGCACTATTGATTAGTGTGATATTATATTTTGTGTCAAGACTAATATGTGTGAACGTGTCTTCATACTAGTTTCCCTCCTCAAGGGGTGGCCCCATACGAAAGTGTGGGGTTTTTTTTTACCCAAGAAGTTTACCTTGTGTCGCTTGTTCTGTTGGCATTTTGCGGGCGAGTGTACCTCACACGTTATTCACAAGCCAAGCCAAGCAATTAGTAGTGGTTGGTGCTCATCAGGTCTTTGATGACATTGAGCATGGCAGAAAAAATCATCACGTATTCTAATAGCGTGATCAAAAACAGCTGTTGCTGAGGAATGTCTGTTAACCATTGTGCGCAGAGCATGAGCGCGTTCGCAATAATCCCAATCAAGATGATTAGGCCCACAATGCGGTTTCTTAAGCTAAAGATATAAAATTGCGCAACAAACAATATACCAACCACGCTTTCAATAGTTAACGTGTGTTGCATGTTGATATTCGTCAGCAGCAAAGTAATGTAGAGACTCACAAGTGCAATTGCACCCATGGGTTGGGTAGGCATGCCTACGCCATGGTGTTTAAGTGTGATGGCAAGCCATGCGTGGTGTAATAGTGCGCTCAATAGTCTCATGTTGGCCTCAATTCTGCTCACAATAGAGATGCGTCTTGCAAATGCTTCTCTTGTATGACTGTTAACGGCAGCTTGAGACGAAAATGAAGTGCGTCAAACGCAGGTTATCGGGTGTGACAAGTAAAGCTTAGCAATCCGTGGTGATTAATAAATATCATCAAGAGAGACGGTGTCTTCATCTGCAGAATAGTGTTTGTTACCACTGCTCATGCCACGATAGCTTTCTTGATAATCATCAAATTCATCGCCTGCAAAATCTTCTAGCATTTGATCAATCACTTTAATTTTGTCTACTTTTTTTACATTTTCGGTTGGCATGTTGTTTTCCCTTCAACTTGCTGTTAGTAATTAAGCAATTTTCATCACTTAGTTATACAAAAGCATATTGCGTGCCAAGCTTGTTATGGGCTTAAATTGTTGAGAAACGATGCATAAATAGCGAAATAGATAAAACTGAGAGGTAAAAAAGCCGCTTATCATTGATTTGAACCAGCCTGTATTCGTGCTAAGGCATCAATGTTTGGTTAATATGACTGACAAATTTTAGACATATGCGTATAGAAACTAACATTTTTCGCACCAGTTCTTGCAGAACGGGCATAAAAAAACAGGCAGTAAAGTAAGCTGCCTGTTTTTGTCTTGCAATCAAACCTCATCGAAAAGTGCGAGGTTAGAAGAAATATCGTTACATTTTCTTAGTGGCTGGTTTTGTTGCTGGGGTGGCCGTATTTGCATTTTTGATATTTTTATTGACTGCTGCGTTGTTAGTGCTTGGAGCTGTAGGTGTAGCTGTTGCAGCTTTATTGCTGTCGGAATGCATGTGTGGGGCCACATTCACGGCTTGTTCTGTGGTACAGCCACCCATGACGGTGTTGCATGTAGCCAATGCTTGCCCTGAAAAAATGGCAAGGGCTGTAAAAATAATACTCAAGTTCAATCTAAGTCTCCATGTTATTTCAGGTTATTAACCGGTAGGGGTATTTGCGAATGTGGTATCTGAATCTGTACAAGAGGCTTGTTGCTTTCGAGATACTTCGATTTTGCGTAAAACTTCAGGGAAAATATAAGCAATTAATATGCCATGCGTAAGTAGGTGGTATGTGCCTTAACCTCATGTATTGCATAGCTATATATATGAAAAATGCACAGTATTAGTACAAATGCGCATAGAAATAGTGCGTTAATGTGAGGTGAACGATTGTGTGTGTTAGCAGTCAATCTGTTGAAACAAAAAAGGAGTATGGATATGGGTGAGTTTGCAACTGGATATCAGCGCAGTGTTTTGATCATAAGTAGTGCCTTATTGTTGTTGGGCACTACTTATGTGAACGCCGCGCAGACTTGTGACGGTATTTATAATCAGCAACTGACGACATTGCAAGGTGAGAAGATTAATTTATGTGATTATCAAGCGCAGCCAATTTTAGTGGTGAATACGGCCAGCAAATGCGGGTTCACACCACAGTTTGAGGCGTTGGAGGGTATGTATAGCCAATATAAAGCCCAAGGCTTGATGGTGATTGGATTTCCGTCCAACGACTTTAAGCAGGAGTTGAGCGATAACAAGCAAATTGGTGATTTTTGTAAGTTAACTTATGCAGTGAAATTCCCGATGATGGCAAAAAGCAATGTGACCGGCCCGAATGCTAATCCGTTGTATCAACAATTGATTGCCAAAACTGGTCAAGCGCCACAATGGAATTTTTATAAATACGTCATTTTACCTGGTGGTAAAGAGGTATATGCCTACGAGAGTAGTGTTCTGCCGGATTCAAAAGAGATTTTAGGTAAAATTAAACCCTATTTGAAGCCTGCCAAATAATAAAGCCACCCGATTTGAGGGTGGCTTTATTATTTTGCGATGGATTAGGCCGCTGTTTTAGCTGGCTGTCTAATCTTCTGCATAATGATGGCAGAAAGTTCTTCTACAGAGCGACTGGTAGAGTCAGCCCAAGTAATGCCTGCATTCCGCATTAAGTTTTCGGCCGTTGCGACTTCTTTTTTACAGTTATCTAAAGAAGCATAAAAGCTACCTGCGCGACGCTCGTTGCGCACAGAGTGCAAGCGCTCAGGTTTAATGGTTAATCCAAATATTTTATCGATATGCTTATGCAATACCGCAGGCAGTGAACCGCGCTCAAAGTCTTCTGGAATAAGAGGGTAGTTAGCGGCTTTAATGCCAAACTGCATGGCTAAATACACGCTGGTAGGTGTTTTGCCGCAGCGTGATACACCAATCAAAATCACCTGTGCTTCTTCTAAGCCGGAGTTGGTCATGCCATCATCATGGTTCAGCGTGAAATTCACTGCTTCCATGCGCTCGTGATAATTGCTACCCATGACACTGTGCGCAATGCCTGCGCCGGTCAGTGGTTTTTGTTGCAGCTCTTCACCCAATGGATCAATAAAGACATTGAATAAATCAATAAAGTAGGCATCAATGTCTTTCAACGCTTGGCGCAGCTCAACATTGCCTACCGACATAATCACAACTGGGCGGATTTTATCCTCTTCTGTCACTTCCTGGATTGCGTGTTTCGCCAACTTCACTTTATCTAATGTGTCGGTAAATGGCATGCGCACTTGTGTGAAGTGTGTTCTGGGAAAGTGCTCAAGCAATTTACCGAGGGCGCCAGCAGTAATGCCAGTGCCATCTGAGATAAAGAAAACGGTACGATTCACAATGCCCACCTAACTATTTTTTGGTTAGACGCTGCCAAGTGGCAACAACAGTATCTGGATTCAAGGAAACGGATTGAATACCTTCCGCAACTAGCCATTCTGCAAAGTCAGGGTGGTCAGAAGGGCCTTGTCCGCAAATGCCCACATACTTACCAAGACGGTTACAGGTGCTGATGGCCATTTTTAGTAGCACTTTGACCGCGTCGTTACGCTCATCAAAGCCATCGGCCAAAATCCCAGAGTCTCTGTCCATGCCTAGTGTTAATTGCGTTAAGTCGTTAGAGCCGATAGAGAATCCATCAAAGTATTCTAAGAACTGCTCAGCCAATAATGCATTCGATGGAATTTCACACATCATGATGAGGCGCAAGCCATTTTCACCACGTTTTAAACCATTGGCTGCCATGATTTCAGTGACAGCTTTCGCTTCATCTAAGGTGCGTACAAATGGAATCATTAACTCAACATTGGTGAGACCCATTTCATCGCGCACACGTTTCATGGCTTGGCATTCCATAGCAAAGCACTCTTTAAAGTCCTCTGCCATGTAACGTGCCGCACCGCGGAAGCCAATCATTGGGTTCTCTTCATCTGGCTCGTAAATCTCGCCGCCGACCAGTTTTTTGTATTCGTTCGATTTGAAATCAGATGTACGCACGATGACTGGTTTGGGGTAAAACGCTGCACCAATGGTGGCGACACCTTCTGCTACTTTATCAATATAGAACTGTTTAGGTGAAGCATAGCCACGCGCACGGCTCTTAATTGTGTCTTGAATGGCTTTCGGCATGGCGTCGATATTCAGAATAGCTTTCGGGTGAATACCTACCATATTGTTAATCACAAATTCCAAGCGCGCTAGGCCAACACCGTCATTCGGGATTTGCGCAAAGCTAAACGCCATGTCTGGGTTGCCAACGTTCATCATGATTTTGCATGGTGGTTTAGACAAAGCACTGTTTGTTTGTGTGCTGACTTCGAAATCGAAGGCACCGTGATAGACAAAACCAGTCTCACCTTCTGCACATGAAACGGTCACAATCTCACCTTCGCGCAGCAAGTCTGTCGCATTCACAGAGCCTACAATGGCAGGAATACCTAATTCACGCGCAATAATCGCAGCGTGGCAGGTACGGCCACCGCGGTTCGTTACCAACGCGCTTGCACGTTTCATCACGGGTTCCCAGTTCGGGTCTGTCATGTCGGCAACCAGCACATCGCCAGGTTGTACTTCATGCATTTGTGCAGGGTCTAACACAATACGTACCGGGCCCACGCCTACTTTTTGCGTCACGGCACGGCCAGCAACCAATGGTTTAGCTGAGTGTTTTTGTAATTTGTATGTTTCGGTTACGTTGTTATTGGCTTCTTGTGACTTCACTGTTTCTGGGCGTGCTTGCAAGATATACAGCTTGTTATCTAAACCGTTCTTACCCCATTCAATGTCCATTGGGCAGCCGTAATGAGATTCAATGGTCATGGCGTAGCCAGCCAATTCCAAAATATCTGCATCCGTGAGTGAGTAGCGGTCAGAATCTACTGGATCTACATCAATGGTATGGGTTGATTTACCTGCTTGCGTAGCATCTGAAAACACCATTTTGATGAGTTTAGAACCCATGGTGCGGCGTACAATTGCTGGTTTGCCTTGTGCCAATAATGGTTTGTGTACATAGAACTCGTCCGGATTGACGGCGCCTTGTACCACAGTTTCACCCAAGCCATAAGAGGAGGTAATAAATGCCACGTCTTTAAAGCCTGATTCCGTATCAATCGTAAACATGACACCTGCACAGCCGATATCGCTACGCACCATTTGCTGCACACCCGCTGAAAGCGCTACATCGGCATGCACAAAACCTTTATGTACCCGGTATGAAATCGCACGGTCGTTGTATAAAGAGGCAAATACTTCTTTAATTGCGTGGGTAATATTGTCCAAGCCGTGAATATTTAAAAAACTTTCTTGCTGGCCTGCAAATGAGGCATCTGGCAAGTCTTCTGCGGTCGCAGAAGAACGTACGGCAAAGGTAGTGCCTGGGGCAGATTTCTCAATCAAACGAGCATAGCTTTCTGCAATGGCTGTTTGTAATGCAGGCGGAAATTGTGCCTCCATAATCCAACCGCGGATTTGCGCGCCACATTTGGCTAACGCTTGCGTATCATCTGCATTAAGTTTGTCTAGTAAATCATTGATTTTTTTATCTAAACCGCCTTGTGATAAAAACTCACGGTACGCATCAGCGGTTGTTGCAAAACCGGTTGGAACGCGTACGCCTTTAGCACTTAATTGAGAAATCATTTCACCTAGTGAAGCGTTTTTACCCCCAACCGAAGGTACATCGCTATTACGTAGATTTTCAAATGGAATGACATGGCTAGACATACGAATCCCTTAATATTGTTTTAACAACCCACACTAAATTTGCGTGTGAAGACAGGTTTATATTGAATATAATTAAAGCGTTTATTACGTTCATTATGCCAAATTAGGCCACTGATGTCACGTTGCTTGATTAGTCAGAATTGACTAAAACCATTGATGAAATCTTGGTATAGTGCGATTCACTCGAGAATTAACCCTTATTTGTTAGAGCATCATGAAATCAAATTCATTACCGCACTCCGTTGAAGTGATCACCACCGCTAGGTTGCATATGGGGTTTTTTGATCTTAACGGGTCGATAGGGCGCCGCTTTGGCAGCATGGGTGTGAGCCTGCAAGCACCACATACGCGTGTCGAAGTATCTGTCGGTGAAGGTGAGGCAGCGCCTAGCTATATTGAACGTACCAAGCAACTGTTGTTACAGCATGCCGGGATACATACGTCTGTGCATGTCCGGGTGCTTGAGCAAATACCCCGTCATGCCGGCTTGGGTTCTGGGACGCAAATGGCACTGGCGATTGGTACCGCAATCAGTACATTATTTAACGTAAATTTACCTTTACGCGATATTGCCGGCTTAATTGGACGCGGTGCGCGCTCTGGGATTGGCATCGGTACATTTGCTACGGGTGGTGTTGTACTGGATGCAGGTAGCAATTCTCATACAGTCGTACCGCCTATTATTGCGCAGCATGCGTTTCCAGAAGCATGGCGTATTTTGTTGATATTCGATGACCAACACACAGGCGTGCATGGCGACGAGGAGTTGCAGGCGTTCAAGCAATTGGCGGATCATGCCTTACCAAACACGCAGCAATTAAGCCACCAATTACTGATGCAAGCATTACCGGCGCTTGTGGAGAAGGATTTAGCCACGTTTGGTAAAGCTGTATCGGCATTGCAGGCTTACAATGGTGATTATTTTGCGCCAGTGCAAGGAGGGCGCTACGCTAGCAAGCAAGTGACTGCGGTGTTAGGTGATTTGCTGGCGCATGGTATTCACTGCGCTGGGCAAAGCTCTTGGGGCCCGACAGGCTTTGCTGTATTTGCTAACCAACAAGAAGCACAAATGCATTTGTCTCGCCTACAGGCTCGCTTTAGTGATATGTCGTTACGATGGGAAATATGTACGGCAAACAATCACGGTGCGCAGATTAATATTAGAAATAAAGGCTAATTGCTAGGTTAATCATGGCTTTGGTTGCGTTGTGTTGCGGTTAAAGTGCATGATTAGAAATACAATATTAATAAATTTTTTCGATTACTTTATATAAGAAGACGAATTATGAATAAAATCAGCATATTACACCTTGTGACAGCAGCCAAAAATGCAAGCCCGTTTGATGTCAATATGGCGTTTGATGCCGGGTACGAAAAGATCATGCCTTATACCAATGTGCTGTTGAATGAAGTGGTTGCGCTGACGCAAGATGCGATTTTCTCTAGAAGCCCAA
>Ga0066478_1000325_pt1 | contig 12918 bp, 9 predicted proteins | sample LakWasM116_HOW13_2_FD_59559 | JGI IMG/M metagenome (GOLD analysis project Ga0066478, IMG submission 59559) | Freshwater sediment methanotrophic microbial communities from Lake Washington under simulated oxygen tension - Sediment Metagenome 116_HOW13 | ecosystem: Environmental > Aquatic >... | reverse complement strand
CGCCTTTTTCCTGTCTTCTTTCGCCAACAATATGACCACGGCCTTATTGGTCGGCGCTGTAGTCATGGCCTTTGCCGGTGACAATGCCAAAAGCTTTGTTAATCTGAGCTTCATCAATATTATTGTCGCCGCCAATGCCGGCGGGGCATTCAGCCCTTTTGGCGACATCACCACGCTGATGGTCTGGCAATCGGGCCATGTGCCGTTCATCGAGTTTTTTCAGCTGTTTATTCCCGCCTTGTTGAATTTCGCGGTACCGGCGTTAATCATGCAGTTTTTTGTGCCTAACAGCCTGCCGCCAATTAACGAGCAGGACGAACAAGTCAAGCTTAAAACCGGCGCAAAACGGATCACCGCGTTATTTGTGCTTACGATTGCCCTTGCGATTGTCGGCGAACAGTATTTATTTATCCCGCCGTTTATGGGCATGATGGTCGGGTTGTCATTTCTAATGATGCTGAGTTATCACTTTCAAATATCGACTGCATTTGAAGGCCATTACGACATTTTTAATTGCGTGCGCGATTCCGAATGGGATACCTTGCTGTTTTTTTTCGGGGTGGTGTTCGCCGTCGGCGGCCTCCAATTCATCGGTTATCTCAAGCTAATGTCGCATACGCTTTATGGCGATATGGGCGCTACGGAGGCCAATATTATCTTAGGCATATTGTCTTCCGTTATCGACAACATTCCGGTCATGTTCTCGGTGATCAGCATGGAGCCTGACATGGATACCGCCCAATGGCAGCTGATCACCTTGACCACCGGCGTCGGCGGTTCGTTGCTGTCGGTTGGCTCGGCCGCCGGGGTTGCCTTAATGGGGCAAGGCAAAGGCTTTTATACCTTCATGGGACACCTGAAGTGGATGCCGGTTATTTTGCTGGGTTATCTGGTCAGCATCTATGTTCACTTGATGCTGAATGGCTAAATTTTTCCAACAATGCTAGCCTAGCCATGTAGGGAAGCTCACCATTTACGAATGCCAAAACGGGCAATCCATTTCAATCCAGCAAGACTAGATACCGAAAAGGCGCGCGATGCCCCCTACCCGGCTTTGACAGAATTGGAAATCGCCTATATCCGCCGCATTTTGAAAAACCGGACTCAGTCATTATCACCGAACAGATGCCATTCGATTAGACTCTTACGAACTTAACGAACTTCTTGCTGAATAAAACGAACAAAACTCATATATTCAATAACTTAATATGTTTATAATATGGGGTATTTACCATTTCTGGGCTTTGGGCAAAAATAGCCATATTGATATTTATGCAACTGAAATCTGTTTTTCTCTCAATTTTACCTAGAATCTCCGTCTTACTCTGGACGCTGATGATATTGTCTCCCTTATGTTGTTCCGCTTCGGATTTTCTTAAAGTGGATGGAACGGATATCAGGGACAATTATGGCGCGGGTAAAGATGTTCATCTTTACGGCACCAATCTGGGAGGCTGGAGGGTGCATGAACCCTGGATGTCGCCATTAGCCGGAGCATCAAATGAGTGGGATGCGCGAAATATTCTTACCGAACGTTTTGGCAAAGATGCTGTCTTGGATCTCTACAACGCTTACTGGGATTCCTGGATCACAGAAACCGATTTCAAGAACATCGCCGAAGCCGGTCTCAACTGTATCCGTTTGCCGATATATGCGCTTAACCATATGGATGATGAGGGTAACTGGAGACTGGACGATACCGGCGCCATTGATTTATCCCGGATTGAATGGACCGTAAACAAAGCGCTGGAATATGGGATCTACACCATCCTTGATCTGCATGGTGCGCCGGGTTCACAAAACGGAGCCCATCATTCAGGCCGGCAAAACGGCACTCTGCTTTATTCCACACCACTCTATCAGAATCAACTGGTAAAGCTTTGGGAAACCCTTGCCACGCGTTTTAAAGATAATGCCGCCGTGGCCGGTTATGATCTGCTGAATGAACCCTCCGAGACCTTTCCCGGAGGGATGGGGTCTGAGGTGGTTAACCTTTACGACCGCCTGTATCACGCTATCCGAACGATTGATCCCGACCATATCATCATTATGGAAGCTACCTGGTGGTGGGACACACTTCCAAATCCCCAAGAGAAAAATTGGGAGAACGTCGTCTATTCTTTGCACTATTATCAATGGCAAAACAATGAAGACTTCACGGTGATGAAAAATTCTGTGGATGGGTGGGTACAGGACGCTCAAAAATGGGGTTCAAAATATAACGTACCGCATTTCATAGGGGAATTTACGCTGTTCGGAAACGCCGAATCCTGGGATTACGGACTTCAGCAATTTACAGAAACCGGCAGCCACTGGACAACGTGGTCTTATAAGGTATTGGGTCGCAATAACTGGGGCATGTACACCACAGCAGAGCAAAACAGCAATGTCGCCAATATTGCTACGGACGATTTAAACACTATCAAATACAAATGGAGCCAGTGGAATACGCCGGAGTATTTTTCACCCAACCCAACCGTCATCAACGCCATGCAAAAAGCAACCTTAGGCCGAAACCTGAAGCGGCCCACTCAAGCCTTTACCGCTAAATCAGCCAACAGCCATGTAGTAGCCATGTAGGGGGCACACCGTGCAGCATTTACTAATGCCAAAACGGGCAAACCATTTAAATATCAATATTTCCAGCAAGATTAGACATCGAAAAGGGGCGCTATGCCCCCCTACCAGGCTGAAGACTGTCAATTAAGCCATAGGGTTCTAGGGTGAAAAACCCGAAAATTGACCGTTAGAAGTATAGGCCGAACGCATCAGCAAGTCTTCGAAGGTATAAAAGCCGGTATCGCAGGTTGCCAACAGCGATAAAGCGAAAGCTGCGCCGGTGCCGAATGCTTCGCGTCTGATTGATGAGTGAGCCAGGCGGACGGTTTGATGCGGGAAGCCGAAAATGACTTCATGCTCGCCAATAATCCCGCCAAGCCGTAGCGAGGTAATCTGTTCATCCTCCACGCCTAATTTTTCCGCGATCTTTAATGCCGTACCCGAAACTTCGGGTTTTTCCTTGAAATGCTGTTCAAGAATTTCTACGTCGGCGAAAGGCGCTATTTTGCGCAACAGGTTGGCCGCCGTCATCAAAAAATTGATCCCCAGGGTGATATTGGGAGAGCACATGACGCGCGTATCTTTTCCAAGGCTGTGGACATAATCCAGCTCGCTTTCCGAATAAGCGGAAATCGCGCTGACCAAAATAAGGCGCTGTTTACGCACCGTTTCGCCATAACGGCGAACGGCTTCGGATGAGGAAAAATCGACTATCGCGTCAACCGGATGCCGGTCGAATAGTGCCTCGAACGATTGCTCCCCCATCCCAATAATGGGAATGTCAGTATCCGGATGCGTTTGAGCCTGTTCACGGACGGTGCGCCGTGCAATCCAGCACAGTTTAAAACGGGGATCGGCGCTCAGCACATTGGCAACGGCTTTGCCCGTTTTGCCGTAGCCGATCAGGCCGATACGTATTTTATGGGGCAATGGAAACCTCCTTTGATATATATTCACTCGCAGAAGTACGTTTAACCCAATCGCAAAGATGCACTAAGCAAATAAGTTTTGCGGAAAAGTATTTTGTATCAACTGTTATTTAAAATAAAAACATTAACGAAATCATTACCATGGCGACTAATTTTACACATCCATCGCCTATAGCTTAACTTTTCGCTCGCGTACCAATGCGTTGCGTCACTGCTATTAAAGTTAAGCCCAAATGGAGTACAAGGCTGGCCTTGTACTAACCGCGCCACAGTGCAAGGCCAGCCTTGCACTCCAATCGCTGGAAATGCGCAACCATTAACTTGATGGCAATAACCTAGCGCCTGGAAACGAGACAACGAAACAAATCCGGGCCGGACCAATCAGCTCATATTTCCGTTAACCAATAAAATTGATAAGCCTGCAAAACGATCCGGCGATCGTACTGGGCGGGACTTCTGCCCGTGTACAAATCGACAAACTGGCCGTAAAGATTAATACCCCGGCCACTGATGACATCCAGGTCAAGATACTGGGGATTGGCGTCGAAATTGGCGACCACCAGAACTCTTTCCGACGGCCGCAAATGATTGAAGCGGATAAAACAGAGCAAATGCTCATTATCGACGTCAAGTAATTCGCGGTTGTTGAAATCGGCGAACGCCGTCGTTTCCTTGCGGATGGCGATCATTTTTTTCAACGCGCTGAACAGGCTGTATTCCACCGTGCCTTGTTTTTTTCGCAATTCGGCTCTTTCCCAATTGATCTTGGGCCGGTGAATCCAGCGGTTGTCGCCGCTTTTACTGGGGTCGTCGCGATAACTGTAGTCGTTGACGACGCCAAGTGCGTCGCCATTGTAAAGCAGCGGAATGCCGCCGAAAGACAGGATCACACTATGCAGCAACAGGATTTTATTGACTGCGGCGGACATCATCGCCTGATCGCCGCTTTCCGCTGCCGCTTCCAGTCCCGCCAAGGATGCAAGCGAGCCGCAAATGCGCGCGTCTCCGGTTGCGTCGTTGCGCATGAACACCATCCCCCTGGCCGACGAAGCTTCGAATTGACCGCTGAAATAATCGACCAGAAATTTTCGGTGCGCGAAAGGTTCGTAATCGGCCGCCCGGACATCGTTGTCGTCGAAACCGAAGCCGATGTCGTCATGGCAGCGCACATAGTTGAGCCAGGTCGCCCGTTCCAGTTTGGCGGGCAGATTTTTCACGCCCTGGTAGAGCAGTTTGGCGTTGGTGGTGGCAATGCCGTCCCACAGCAACGCCATCAACGTGGCGTTGTAGGCGATTTCGCATTCCTTGGCGATAATGGCGTCTTCGCCGAAATACTTGATGACCTCAACCGGCGCGACGATCGCTTCGGCAATAAACAACACGCCGGGTGCGGTCACTTGGCAACAGTCCTTCATCAACTGTAGAATCAAATGCGCATTGCGCTCGTTCTGACAGGAACTGCCGATTTTCTTCCACAGGAAGGCGACGGCGTCAAGACGCAGCACATCAACCCCCTGGTTCGCCCAAAACAGGATAATGTCGAGCATTTCAATGAACACCTCGGGATTGCTGTAATTCAAATCCCACTGGTAGTCATGAAAGACGGTCATTACCCATTTTTGCATGTCCGCATTCCAGATGAAATTGCCCGGATCGGTTTCGGGAAAAATCTCCGGCATGCTTTGTTCGAACATATCGGGAATTTCCCGGTTATCGAACATGAAATAATAATCCTGATAGCGGCGCTCCCCCTTGATCGCCTTTTCGGCCCATTCATGCTCGTCGGATGTATGATTGAGCACGATGTCCAAAACCAGCAGAATATCCCGTTTCCTGAATTCCTCGGCGACCCGGCGCAAATCATCGATGTCGCCGAGCCTGTCGTCGATTTTCCGAAAATCGCTGATCGCATAACCGCCGTCGCTTTTACCGGCCGGACACATCAAAATCGGCATGATATGCACCATGTTAATGCCCAGCTCCTGGAAATAGGGCGTCTTATCGGCCAAATCGTCCAGATTTTCCGCAAAACCGTTGGTGTAAAGCGCCATGCCGACCCACTTTTGCGACAGGAACCAGTTATGATCCTGTTCGCGCTGGATGTCGACGCTCTCCAGTTCCGCAGAGCGATTGATATAGCCTTTGGCCATGGTTTCCACCAGGCGTTGCATTTGCGGCTTAAAGTCCTTGCGGTGTCCGTAGAGGTTAAAGAACAGCGAATAGATGGCGTAAAAATTAGCGCCCAGCCGGGTGTAAAAATGCCGCAGATCCTGCCTGCTGATTTCCGGTTTTAAATCGTCCAGAATGGCATTCAACAGCGAGTGGGAAACTTGTTCGTACATATATCGTTATCCTAGGCGTGTATGTTCGCCCCAATGATTTTTGAAAAAATTTGTCCACGAAAGACACGAAATAAATTCAGTATGCTCAATTGCAAAGTCATTTATCCCACCAAGCCGGACGGGGTATGTACCCCGTCCGCATCGTTTTTCTTTATCCACGGCATGACGACTTCATCAACCATCGTGAAACGTTTGCGACGGGGTACATACCCCGTCGCGCCCCAGGGATATGATCAGCAATAACTTCCCGAAACCTGAACTCATCGTTCCCACGCTCTGCGTGGGAATGCAGCCTGAGTGGGAAACTTGTTCGTACATGGCGTTATCCTAATTGTGTAAGTGCAACCGGAAAAATGATCGAACAGCACTTCGGCGAAAATATTTATTGTTCATGGTCTTGCTCCATCCAAACCTGCGTGCCGGGATGATAATGGGCGACGCCCTCCAGTATCCCGGCGCTGTAATTGCCGTTCATGCCTAAAAAACCGCCCTGCGCCAAATAAAACGCCGCCATCGTTCCCTGTTTCCGGGCTTGAGTTTTGGCTTGTTCGACAACATCAAAGTCGGCGTTGGCGACCAATACCGACTGAATCGCACTGGCGAGCACCGGCAAATCGTTACCGCTGTCGCCGGCGAAAACCGTGTCGGCGTAATCGAAGCCCCGATGCCGCATTAAAAATTCCACGGCATGGAGTTTCGTGGCGTGAGCGGGCAACACATCCAACAGGCCCGTCGACGTCGCTTCATCGACACTGTAGATTAAACTAGCCGCCACCTTTTGCGTTTCAAGCCGCCGCAACATTTCCCGTTGCAGCGCCTTGATGTCAGTCTGCAACGGCAGATAATAGCTGAGTTTGTAGCGGTTTTGCTTGGCTGTTTCCTGCAGACGCAAAGACGATAAATCGGTAAACAACGGCCATAAGTCGTTTGTCGTCAATCCCCGCCAATCGGCGGCGATGTCCTGCTCCCACTCAGGCCAATGCCGCCATTTTCCGGTACGCACTTGGTAAATAGTCGTGCCGACATCGCCGATGACCCAATCGGGCAACGGCAGCTCGTATTCCCGGATAGCGTCTTCTACCAACTCCCGGTGCCGGCCGCTGACATAAGCCAGGGTCACTTCCGGGCGGGCAACCAGCCGCTTAAAAGCCGCCCGCGCACCGGCCGATTCGGCTTGCCTGCCGTTCGGCAGCAGGGTGCGGTCGAGATCGGTACAAATCAGAATGCGCTTGTTCATGGACTATGGACTCTGTTAGCGATTGAAGAAATCGTAATGCTCGATGGCTTCCAGTATGCCCCAGGCATGCGAACCCTCGGCGAAATAGACGTGCCCGGTATCGCCCAGCATGGACAACTCCTCGCAATGGCGATTGGCGACCACGACCCCGAGGGTGTTGCCGCGCAACATATCCTCGTCCCCGCCGGAACCGCCCGTAGCCAGGATACGCTCCAGCGGAATGCTCCATTGCCGGGCAATATAACGCAATGCCTGCCCTTTGGAGGCCCTGGCCGGAACAAAGTCTAAAAACTGGCCGAACGAGAGCGTCGCATTGACCGACAATTCCTGCTGCCGCAGCAGCGTAAGGATTTCTTCCATCGGCGGTGCGCTATTGCTGTCGTAAAGATAGGAAAGCTTAAACCGGCTCTGTTCGCTTTTGGCTTGCAGTGTCAGGCCCGGCAAGCCGTCAATGACACGGCGCAGCACTTTGGGCGTCCACAAATGATCGATATGGGACGCCCAGGCAATATCGGCGATCAGTTGCGGCGCATAGTAGATTTCAGTGCCGAGACTGGTGATTAAAATATCCGGCATCGGAATCTTGTGTTTTTTAAAAACCGCCAGAACCGCATCCAGCCGCCGCCCGGTGGCGATGCCGAATAGAAGTTTCTTACGTTTTTCCCGGATAAGTTTTACAAATTGCTCCAATCCTTCGGCGTCGCCCAACAAGGCATTATCGATAGCGGTAAAAATGGCTTGTTTCCGGAAGCGGCCGGTTTTGGCGAGCGGCGGGGTTTTCGGGAGTTGCCCCGCTTGCTGCGGCAATGCCTGAATCTTTCGCAAATAGGCTTGCGCATGGGCGTCCCAGGAATAATACCGGGCGACGTTTTTCAAGCCATTTGCGGAAAACTCCCGCCAAAGTTCCGGATTTTCGAGGATAGTCAACAAGGCCTCAGCCATCGCCGCTTTGTCCACCGGGTCGATCAGCAAACCGTTACAGCAATTGCCGATGATGTCCACCGGACCGCCGTTTTCGGTGGCGACCAGCGGCAGGCCGCTGGCGGCCGCTTCCAACAACGTCAGGCCGAACGGTTCGGTCAGGGCCGGATTGATGAACACGCCTCCTGACAGTGCGGCAAGGCGATAAATGTCGGCGACCTCGTCAGCCGAGTGGTGTTTCGGCAGCGCGACCCGTCCGTAGAGATCGTAATAATCGGCAACCAATAACAACTCCGTCAAAACCCCTTGCGGACCTTCGCCCAACTCCCGGATGTCTTCGCGATTACCGGCGACGATCACTAGGTTGGCTAACTGCTGCAAACGCGGCGATTCCCCGTAAGCTTCCAACAGTCCGACGATATTTTTCCGTTGGTCGGGCCGGGACAGCGCCAATATCATCGGCTTATCCGGTTCATGCAGCGGCATCTTGAGGTTGTCGGCAAAAGCAATGCTTTCGCCGGCGGAAGCGGGCGGATGAAACATGTCGAGATCGGTTCCCGGCGGGACGACTGCCATCTTGTCCGGCATGTAGCAATCGTAAAGCTCGTATTGCTCTTCGATTTCATTGCGGGTGCTGGTAATCACCAGGTCGGCGTCGGTCAGCGTATCCTCTTCGGCGCCGATGCGGCGCGACATATGATAGCGCTGCTCGATAGCCTCCATCGGCAAGCCCATGGCCAGCAGCCTGCGGCATTTGTCGCGTCCCAGGGAATGGCCGGTATGGATTAACGGCAACCCGGTCCAATGCGCAAGGCGGACGCCGACATAGCCGGCGTCGGCATAATGGCTGTGCAGAATATCCGGCCAGCGCGGCTGGCGGTGCAGCCACGCCAGTAAATTATCGGCGAAACTGTCCAGATAGTCCCATAGCTCTTCTTTGCGGATATACGCTTCGGGTCCCGCTTCGATTCGGACTATTTGCGCCTTTTCCGACAGCAGCTCGACGAGCTCTGCGTAATCGGGGCCGACTTCGCTGTCAATTATCCGCCGCGTTACCAAATCCACGCGTCCGACATTCGGCTGTTTTGCCAGCGCGTTAGCCAGCTCAACGACATATTTGGTTTGTCCGCCGGTGTCCTCGTCGCGTCCCAATTCCAGGCCGCTGCCCCGGATCAAGCCGTGGATGCTGATTAACAGGATATACAGCGGCTCGCCATTAGTGTTTTCATTCATTGTGAATATACGGTGTATTTAAGACATGCCCCAACGCTTATCCAAATAGAAACCGTCAGCAAACAAAGCGGATTCCCCGGCTACCGCGGCCACATTTTCGCCGATTATGAACTGCGGATTTCCAACTTCGGTAATTCCGAGCCACATTCCCATGTCGCCAACCGTCTACAAACAGGTTCGTGTTGCAGCAGATTAAAGCTATAAACCTGTCGATTATAGGATTAAACACATTAATTCTTTCTTAAAGCACAATGCTCATCCAAGCCTTCATAGCCGCGAATGCGTTGTCAAAACGGGAAACATAGCGCTTCCACCAAAAACCCAAATAAACAATAGTCTGCGCCGGATAACTTGTTACAATTGAAGTTTACCCTATTCTGTAATTTAACCTCCGCCGGAGTCTACCCATGGAAGCTTATCCTTCTGAACTCCTACTGATCGTATTCGTTGCAACGCTGGCGCCGCTCCTTGCCGAGATACCCACCGGCTTCCGCTTGCCGGTTGTCGTTCTTGAAGTCGTTTTGGGGATACTGATAGGCCCCCATGCATTCCACCTGGCCAATCCTGATGGCATGATCGCCATGCTGGGCGAGCTTGGTTTGGCTTTTTTGCTGTTCCTGGTCGGGCTTGAAATCGATTTCGGCAAGATTCGCGGCAAACCCTTGTCATTGGCGGTAGGCAGTTGGTTTATTACCTTCCTGTTGGCTATCGTTTGCATGTTTTTCTTCAATGCCATCGGACTCATCCAAAGTCCGCCTTTATTGGCCGCAACCGCCTTATCCACCACCGCTTTGGGTGTGTTGGCGCCCATCCTGCGCGACCGGGGAGAACTGAACACCGATTTCGGCAAGTACATCGTGGCAACCGCCGCTGTCGGCGAGTTCGGCCCTCTGGTGATCATTTCGTTGCTGCTGATCACCACCCATGACACTTTTTTACATACCCTGTTTGTGGTGACTTTTATTATCATCTCCTTGGCCGTGGCGAATATCGCCCTGCACATGCGTTCATCGCCATTGCTCGATAAACTGGCGCACACCATGCAGAGCAGCGGCCAGCTGCCGGTGAGAATTTGTATCCTGTTGCAGGTCTTGTTAGCCACGCTTGCCGCTAAATTCGGCCTGAATATTGTGCTGGGGGCATTTACTGCGGGTATGGTGGTCAGACTCGCCATTAAGGGCACAGAGGGCGAGCTGTTGCAGCATAAGCTGGACGCAATCGGTTACGGCTTCCTGATCCCCATCTTCTTTATCGTCGCGGGCATGAGGTTCGAACTTGGCGCCCTGTGGTCTACCCCGCTCGCCCCGATACAAGTCGCTCTTTTGTCGGGTTTGCTGGTTCTGGTTCGAGGCGTTCCGTTGTTCTTTTACAAGAATGAGCTGACTGCCGAGGAAAAAATTCCTTTCATGTTTTATTCAGCCACAGGGTTGCCGCTGATCGTCATCATCAGCGAAATCGGCGTTTCTTCGGGATTGATGCCGCCTGACAGGGCGTCAATCCTGGTCAGCGCGGGTATGGTTTCGGTGTTGTTGTTCCCCGTGTTGGCCGTAAAACTGCGCGGGAAATTCGTTTTGCCTTGGTGATGAAATGACATTGACCAACCTTATCGCCGAGATAGCATTTTTATTTTGAAACCGCTTGTTCATCTATTTTCGTATAGCGCCTGGAAGCAACGCCTGGTATTCTGGCTGGGCGCAATTATTGTCGGCCTGGTTATCGTGATGATGACCCTGCTTAGCGAATGGGCGGCGCAAACCTACCGCATCCTTGCGCTGCAATACCCCTGGTTTCATTTTGTCATCCCGCCCGTCGGACTGGGCTTTACCGCATGGCTTACCTTTCGTTTTTTTCCAGGCAGCGAACGTAGCGGTATTCCGCAGGTTAAAACCGCGCTGGAATTTACCGACAACCTAAAACAAACATGCCAATTAATTTCCTTAAAAATCGCTGTCGGAAAAATGTTCCTGCCGATCATCGGCTTGCTTTCCGGGGCCTCAGTCGGTTTCGGCGGCCCCGCCGTGCATGTCGGGGCCTCCGTAATGTTGTCACTCGGTAGGGTGATTAAATTTCCGCCTCATTATTTGGAAAGGGGGTTGATCCTGGCAGGAAGCGCAGCCGGTTTTGCCGCGATGTTCAGCACACCGTTGGCGGGCATCATCTTTGCCATTGAAGAAATGGGCCGAACCTTGGAAGAAAGAATCAGCAGCCTGGTATTAACCGCCATTATTTTTTCCGGCGTTACCGCCTATGCGTTATTAAACAGCTACATCTATTTTGAAGATGAATCGCTGATCATGCCAATGGGGCAAAGCTGGTTTGCTATACCGTTATGCGGGATTATCGGCGGGTTTCTGGGGGGCTTGTTTAGCAAAGTCACTATTTTCGGCAGCCGATTGCTCAAGCGAACCGGCATCTCGATGGTGGTGATCGCTATAGCCTGCGGCGGAATCATCGCTACAGTGAATTATTTTTCCAATGGTGCGACCGTGGGCACCGGTTATCAACAAACCAAGGCCATACTGCACAGCGCCCAATCGATGGAGGCTTCTTATCCGTTCCTGAAAATGCTTGCTACGTGCGCCACTTTCTTTAGCGGCATACCGAGCGGTATTTTTGTACCGTCGCTTGCAACAGGGGCTGGGGTAGGTGTTGATCTGGCCAACTGGTTTCCGATAGCGCCGATGTCGGTGATGATCTTACTGAGCATGACCGCTTATTTCTCGGGCATGCTGCAAGCACCGCTCACGTCATTTGTGATTGTGATGGAAATGACCAGCAGCCATGAAATTATGATTCCGCTGATGGCGACCGCTTTTTTGGCCAGCGGGACATCTAAAGTCATACATTCGGTACCGTTGTACCTTGCCTTGTGCGAAGCCTATAGGCTGCCGTCCATGCGTTCGGCATGATAGCGATTCGATTAAATACATTATCCGGGAAGTAGTTATGGCAACTCAATCTATTACAATAGCGCGGATTTATCTTCGGGAAGGCGAACATCTGCTAGGCAGAATCGTCGATTTTTTGCACGACGAAGAAAAAGCCTTAGGCATCACGGTATTCCAAGGGATCATGGGGTTTGGCCCGGACGGAACACTTCGCACCAGCCATCTACTAACCTTGTCCCTGGACTTGCCGCTGGTCATCGAATTCTACGACTTGCCTGAACGGGTCGAGAGCGTAATCAACCATCTTCAAACCCAGATGGGGCTGTCTCATATAGTGAGCTGGCCGGCGATTAGCCATATCAGAGATCTTTGACTTTCTTGAAAGATGTGCTTTGCAAGCCTGTTATTTTGCTTCAACGACAACAACTGCATTACCCCTTTCATCGGTACGGCTCAGTGAACCACGGATCGTGCCCTTTTTGCGATGGACGGTAATCTTGCAATAGGCAAGCGTGATGGGCGTCGAGTTGGAGAATGTATCGACCACAACACTGACCACCTCATTCGGCTGAAGTGCATTAAATGATGTTGTGGCTAATGGCGTACCATCCGCTTTAATGATTGAAATGGTTCCGTTGCGGGGTGCATGGAATACATTCACGACATTACAACGAAAGGCGCTTAAAGGAGCCCCAGGATTCGCTGTGGCGATTTCCACCATCGGTGTAAACAGAACATCATTAGCCGAGACAGGCGTCGCAAGGAATATAAATGCGGCAAAGATGCCCAAAAGCACAAGTTTCTTCGTC
>Ga0066478_1000315_pt1 | contig 13285 bp, 12 predicted proteins | sample LakWasM116_HOW13_2_FD_59559 | JGI IMG/M metagenome (GOLD analysis project Ga0066478, IMG submission 59559) | Freshwater sediment methanotrophic microbial communities from Lake Washington under simulated oxygen tension - Sediment Metagenome 116_HOW13 | ecosystem: Environmental > Aquatic >... | reverse complement strand
ATGTTTGAAAAGTTACAAAACGGAAACTAATAAACGTCTATGATATTCTGGGAAGTCCAGCACGCGACATTCTCCATCAAACTCACGGTAGGTATGCAACTTTTTCAAGTATTGATATCAGATTCTTGCAGCAAGATACCAGCAATGGTCTGTTAAAAATTAGAGCTAAACCAACTCCTTCGTTTGAATATTTATTTTTTCTGCAAACAGTTATGCACATAATATTGACGTGCTTTTTCCTTACTTTCATTCAATTTGTCCAATGCATCCACTCCTTGAATACAAGCAAAATTATCCGAAAATTCCCCTTCATTTACCGCTCCAACACACCATTCCTCTTTTTCCATTTTGTATTGTTTTGACGCTTCCTTGCATTGCGCTGTTTAATCTTTTGCTAAAGCCGAAAGAGGACGGCAAGAAAAGAGAATCATAATAAATATTTTTTTCATTCAAAAATCCATTTTCATCTAAACCCAGTTAAATGCCATAGTCTAACACCGCTTGCTTATTGACGCCTTCGGAAAATTTGATGGCGTTTGTACGTAAACGTAAACTATGAAGTTGTTGCTTTAAGCCCGTTAACTAGAATCCCTGCTGGATGCCTCTACCAGTCAGCCCTTCAAAATGAACTGGCTGACCATACTCAGCTCATAAGCATTAGCTAAACGTGCGTCATCACTGCTCTCTGTAGTTGTTCATTTCAAATGTGCATGTTGTCCCTGTCAACATACACACTAGTCATTTGAAACATGCTCAGCACATGTATGTACATCCGCACAGTTAGAGCCTCTTTAAAAAGGCTGACTTAAGTTGAGGCCACTTTGATAAATAATATTTACTCCCATAGCAGCACTGGTTAATCCAGCAGCAATTGAGAAGTTGCGATATGCATAATTCCATCTTGTGGCAGTAACATAAGCGGGAAAGGCAATAGCCAAAGAGAGTATTCCCATGCCTAAAATTGAACCCATACCAAACATTACAATATAAATAAACCCTGCACTTACCGTACTTGCATGTTCTAACGATATCAGTATCAAAGCAGAAGATCCAGCCAAGCCATGTACCATTCCTATTAACAATGCTCTCGCTGGTATTTTTTTAGAATGGAGAGACAGAGACAATGGGGCGTTGTTGTGAAGTTTTTTTGAACTGGCAATCATCCGTAATTGAATGTGTTTTGGCCGACGCAAGTAATTGTTGAGCGATGCGTCATCTTTGTAAAGTCGGCGTAATACATCAAAACCCAATAGCAACAACATAACACCTACAATCGCTTCTAGACCTTGTGCAAAATTGGCAGGAATTGTCTTTCCAAGCACCAGTACCGCTCCACCTAAAAGAGCAAGCGTCAAAGTATGCCCTGCGCCCCAAGCCACACCTAACTTTAAACCTTGCGACAGAGCTCCACGCTGCGTGATCAAGGTGAAAATGGCAGTTAAATGATCTGCCTCCGTCGCGTGCCGCATACCTAGCAAAAAACCAAAAAATAATATTGAGAAATTTGTCGTCATATATTCTCCTGTAATCGCACAAGTGCATGTAATAAGGGTTCGCATTCGGTGGCTATGCGATCAAGGCTGGCTTCTCGTAATGCCGCTACATCAATCGCGTGAGAATTTTTTAGTCCGGCCCAATCCAGCAATGCGCTGCATGCTTCAGGATGATCAAATAAACCGTGTACATAAGTACCTAATACCTGACGATCTGTTGACATGGCTCCTTCAGGACGATCGCCAATATTAAAAGCGGGCCTTGTCAGTGCATCGCCACGCGAAATCCCCATGTGAATCTCATAACCGGTTACAGTGGCTGGATTAAAAGTACACTGACCGCTGACTTGCAGCAGACGTTTTTCTTGCGTCAACTCGGTTTCAATCTCAAGCAGCCCCAGCCCCTCGGATGTGCCAGCCATTCCCTCTACTGCCAATGGATCAGCTATTGCATGACCTAGCATCTGGAATCCTCCACATATACCTATGAGCTTACCGCCATAACGGAGATGTTTTTTGATGGCTTGTTTCCAACCATGCATTATGAGCCAGGTTAGGTCATGACGGGTATTCTTACTCCCGGGCAAAATGATGAGATCGGCATTAGGTATCGGCTGACCTTCGCGTACAAAGCAAAGATCAATCTCGGGATTAGCGCGCAAGGCATCAAAGTCTGTGTGGTTGCTAATTCTGGGGAAAACTGGCACGACGACACGAAACTTTCCTTGCGTCTGCTGGCTAGACTCAACAGCATCCTCCGCATCGAGATAAAGCCCCTTGAGAAACGGCAGCACAGCGAGTACAGGCTTGCCTGTTTTGGCTTCCAGCCAATCGATTCCCGGTTTGAGTATACTAATATCGCCGCGAAAACGGTTGATGACAAAGCCGATAATACGGGCTTGTTCTGTTGCTGACAGACAGGCCAAAGTGCCGAAAATGTGTGCAAATACACCGCCGCGGTCAATATCCGCTACGAGAATCACCGGGCAATCAACGGCTTCAGCAAAGCCCATATTCGCGATATCATGGTCGCGTAGATTGACTTCTGCCGGGCTGCCTGCACCCTCCACTAACACGGTGTCATACTGCTGTTGCAGTCGATGGTACGAGTCAAGCACTGCGCCCATCACCACCGCTTTATATTGATGGTAATCACGTGCATTCATGGTGGCATGGGCTTTGCCTTGAATGATGACTTGCGCGCCAGTATCGCTGGAAGGTTTTAACAGTACGGGATTCATGTCTGTGTGTGGTTCCAGTCCCGCTGCAAGCGCTTGTAGTGCTTGAGCACGTCCGATTTCTCCGTCATCTACAGTGACGGCGCTATTCAAGGACATATTCTGTGGTTTGAACGGCACTACACTGACCCCTTGACGCGCCAGTAGCCGGCACAGCGCGGCAACGACGGTCGTTTTACCCGCATCAGAAGTAGTACCTTGCACCATGAGCGTTGAATAAGGAAACTTCATCGTTTCGTTTTTCTGCATTGCAGCATTACTTTTCATCATGTGTGATTTCTCCATTCACGCAAAAAGCATCTATCGGGTTATTGAGCTGCCAGGCGGCAAGTGCTTTTTCTAGACGTAGCCAATCCTCCTCAACATGTGGTAAACCTAAGCGGATGCTGTAGGTATCTTTTGTGAAAAGCCTTACCCAAACGCCTGATTCCGCCATATGTTGCCAAAAAGCCTGTGCTTTTGGTTCTGGCCACCATTGAAATAATGCGGTGCCTGTGGCGTTGATGCCATAACGTGCCAGTAACATATGTAAACGTGTGCCGGCGGCTAATAACTGCTTACGCATGTTAATTTGCCATGGCACATCGCTCAGTGCCATGCGGCCAATCTCTTGCGCCGGGCCGCTTACCGCCCATGGACCTAGCATTTCAGCAAGTGCTGATAAGCGTTGTGCATGGGCTAAGACAAAGCCAAGTCGCAGCCCTGCCAGCCCAAAGAATTTTCCAATTGAGCGTAATACAATCAAGCTGGCATGGTCAGACCAAGCGGCTACGCTTGCTGTGGGCGTCATGTCTATAAACGCTTCATCGACAATCAGCCAGCCATTTCTTGATGCAAGGTTGTCCGCCCAGCGCATTAGCTTTTCTGCGCTAAAGGTCATGCCTGTTGGATTGTTCGGATTACACACCACTAGCACGTCGCACTGAGGCACATGGCTATCAAGCGCCTCAAATGGTACTTGAAGCACATCATGCCCAGCTTGCGCCCATCGATAGGCATGCTCGGCATAGGCCGGAGCCGCGACGATCACTTTAGAATGACTGCGGAGCCGTGGTAAGGCTTGTATCGCGGCCTGTGTACCAGCTACGGCTAATAATTGAGAGACACCAAAATAAGACTGGGCGGCAATGATAAATTCAGTATTAGATTCCGGTAGTCGATGCCAGGCATCGTGGGCTAAAACAGGTACTGAATAAGACACTGGATTTATCCCCGTAGACAGGTCCAGCCAATCATGGCGCGGCCGGTTGAAACGCTTAATCGCGTCATGCAGGTTGCCGCCGTGTTCAAGCATGTAACCTCCTTAACTGAAAAATAACCGCCATGGTGACCAACACGGTAAGCCATAACATGGTGCTATGTAAGATCAATTGCCATGCACGGCCAATATCCTGTGCGGTGGCGGGCTGCCCCATGCCTAATGCCGGCCGGTTCTCAACCGCTCCTTCATAGGTGGCAGCTTGACCCAGAGCTAAATTCAAGGCGCCCGCTCCTGCTGCCATCACCGGGCCGGCATTGGGGCTAGGCCAAAGCGGCGCTTGCGTGCGCCAGCAATTCAAGGCCTGCAGCGTATTACCCAATAAAGCATAAGACAGCGCTGTAAGCCGTGCCGGTAGCCAATTCATGGCATCATCAAAATGCGCCGCTAGCTTACCAAAGCGCAGATAGCGCGTGGTTTTATATCCCCACATCGCATCCAGGGTATTGGCCAGCCTGAACAATAGCGCACCGCTGCCACCGGCTACCACAAACCAGAAAATGGTGCCGAACACGGCATCATTGCCATTTTCCAGCAGGGACTCCACGCCGGCCTTGGCAAGCTCGGCATTGCCGGCAGCTGAAGTATCGCGACTGACGATGCGCCCTGTAAGTGTGCGGGCACGGTTAAGATTATTATCTTGCAGTGCTTGTTGAATAGGTAATACATGGTCACGCAAACTGCGAAGCCCCAATGCGAAATAGAGCAAGCTCACATGAAACCCGGCATTGAGCCACGCGCTATGTTCACCACTCCATTTTAGCCCCGCATAAGCCAGCAACACCGCTGGCAATAAGGCTAACATCCAAGCAACTGCTCCGGATAGCAAGGGAAAACGACCGCCATTCAGTTTCTTTTCAATCCAGATGGCCATCGCACCAAACCCGACGAGCGGATGCCAGCGCCTAGCTTCTCCCAATCGCAAGTCAAGGCAGACGCCAGCCAAGGTGAATAGGGCTACTGATATGATGCTTAAATTACATAACATTAAAAACTTTAATCCTGAGTAGCTGGATGATGATGAACGCCGGGTACAATTCGATACTGAATATTTGCATTGATTAGCATATCCACTAACTGCTGTTCGGTCGCTACCGTATCGGGATGACTACCATGCAGGCAAGCCACATGTTGACGCTGCATAGCCAGCTTCAGTAGAACGTCATGCACTATCGAGAGTTTCAATAGTGACTCGCCTGGCGGCACACATACTGGGATACGCTCAACCTCTGGTGGGATGCGTGCGAGTATCTCCGGGTTGAGAGCTTTGTCATGGATAACGACATCTGGCTGCTGTAACAGCCGCAGTGCACGCAAGGTCAGTAGCTCCGGGTCGCCAGGCCCCACCGCGATGACATCTATACAAGCTCTACGTTCACTGGTTGTCAGCGCTTGTTCGGCTAATGTTCTAGCGCCAAGAACATCTCCCGCCAGCGATTGTTCTGAAATAGCACCTGATACAAAAGCGCGCCAAAACTGCCGTCTTTGTGCCATGTCTGGCATGCTGTGTTTAATGAGTTTTCGCATGCTGCCAGCAAGCGAAACCAATAGACCTAAGCGAGCTGGAATAAAAGCCTCCAACTGCCGCTGCAGGTTACGCACTAACGCGGGCGTCGCACCACCGCTAAAAATGGCTACTTGCAACGGCAGGCGATTGATCACTGCTGGAATCACCGCATTACTCAAATGCCCAGGCTCTACTACGTTAACCAGCAATCCTTGAAGCTTGGCATCCGCCGCAATTTGCGCATTAATTGCAGGATTATCCGTGGCGGCAATCACCAATCGACAGTTGACCAGATCGGTGGCCTCATACAAACGTTGATGCAAAGTAATGGTAAATCGTTGCATCAACTCTTGCATTGCAATACTGTTTACTGGGGCAACAACGGTCAATATTGCACCAGCATCTAATAATGCTTTTGCTTTACGGGCTGCCACGGCACCAGCACCAACAACAAGGCATGGCAACCCTTGTAGATCAATAAATAAGGGTAAAAACGGCAGTGTGGAAGCTTGTTCGGTAGAAGCTGGCTGAGAGGTGCTAATCATGATTTGAATATTGTGCTTTAAACATCATGGTTTAAACAGTGCAGATACTGCAGTTGGATTAGACGGAAAGTAACAATGTAGATAACTTGCGACTAACCTTTCCACCTGAAATATCGGCTCGCCCGCCGAGGTGTTATATAAACGCTCACCGTATAAATCAGTCCGCAATGCGGTATTTACGATGGAATGATGAAAGGTATGGCTACGTATCGCTCCAAATGGTGTATTCGCCGTCTGATAACCTAATCCTTGCAAACGGTTTTGTATCACTGCATGCCCAGCTAACAAGCCGGTCATTACTGCCTTTTTGCCATGCTGATCAGTCAGCGATTCCAACAGGTAGAGCATGCCGCCACATTCTGCATAAATCGGCTTTTGTGCTGCGTAATGACGAATTAGCGCATCGCGCATAGCATGATTACCCTGCAAAACATCCAGATAAAGCTCTGGATAGCCGCCAGGTAAATAAACACTATGTACCTCGGGCAGCACCTGGTCTGTCAGTGGAGAGAAGAAAACAAGTTCAGCACCTAGCTGCTCAAGCAGATCCAGATTAGCTTGATAGATAAAAGAAAAAGCTGCATCTCGTGCAATACCGATTTTAACGCCTTGCAATGCAGGGCTTAGTAATTCAGCTTGCGGCTTTAAAAACGCAACGGCTTCAGGTAATGCCGAAAGCTCGGTCAGCGCAATTGCGTCAGCCGCTGCATTTAATTTTAATTCAATATCATCCATTTCTTGTGCTTGTACCAGCCCTAAATGACGTTCCGGCAGCGCAAACTGGCTTGACCTGGGCAGTCCACCAAAATATTTCAACCCGGCAGGAATACCCTCCTCCACCATTTCAGCATGGCGTGGGCTGGCGATTGAATTGGCTAACAGCCCTGCAAACTTTAAGCTTTTACAATAGCTGGCCAAGCCCAAACCAATTGCGCCCAGGGTTTGCGCCACGCCTTTTGCATCAATCACGGCCAGCACTGGGATGCCAAACTTTTCGGCCAGATCAGCACTGCTGGGCTTGCCGTCAAACAAACCCATTACACCTTCAATCAAAATAAGATCAGCGGTCTGCGCTGCTTCATACAGCAAACGCCTGCATTCATCCTCACCTGCAAGCCATAAATCAAGCTGATACACAGGATGGCCAGACGCTTGCGCATGCATCATGGGGTCCAGAAAGTCTGGCCCCGCCTTAAACACACGTACTTGCAAACCCTGACGTGCATAAAAACGTGCCATACCCGCAGTGATGGTGGTTTTACCATGATGGGAGCCAGGCGCAGTGATGAGAATCGCTGGACAAGAGCATGTCTCGGCTTGAACACTTAACATCGTTAGAACTCTACGCCTTTTTGCGCTTTGATACCTTGCTCTTGGTACGGGTGTTTGACAGGGCGAATATCGCTGACCAGATCTGCTAATGCGATTAAATCTTCAGGCGCGTGGCGGCCTGTCACGACAATATGCAGCATCTCACGGCGTTGCTTGAAAACCTCAAGTACCTTGGCAATATCCAGATACTGATATTTCAACACAATATTGAGCTCATCTAAAATAACCATGTCGTAGCTGGGATCTTGTATCATTCTTATTGCTTCAGCCCAACCATGAGCCGCAGTTTTCATGTCTGCATTACGATCTTGCGTATCCCAAGTGTAGCCTTCACCTACCACATGAAAATCACAATTAGCATGACAACCCAAAATTTCACGTTCTGCACTATGGAGCGCGCCCTTAATGAACTGCACAACGCCCAACTTCATTTGATGCCCAAGGATACGCATGCCCATACCAAACGCAGCGGTGGACTTTCCCTTACCGGTGCCTGTGTAAACAATCAGCAAACCCTTTTCTTTCTGGGCAGCGGCTTTCTTCTTTTCAAAACCCTGTTTATGCTTTTCGCTCATGCGTTTGTGCGATTCTTGATCCGTTTTCAACGTTAACTCCTTTTACTTTCATGATTAGCGCCAGACTGAATTAGTCATATCCGCTAATAATTTTGCAATGTGATTGCGGTTCAAATGGTAGCCAATAAACACGAGTTCAGATTTAGTTTCAGGCTGAGCATCCTCGTGTTTATTCTCTGTACTTTCATTTACAGTAACGCGTGTACGCACCCCTTGCACAAGCATTGCCTGCGCAGTATTTTCGGTACGAATAAACCCTTTTGTGCGCAATACTGGCTCTAACTTGGCGATTTCCACCAAAGCCTGCTGTAGAATTGCACTGTTTTGCAACTCTGTAGTCCGAACGACAAAAGACAGCCAGCCAGGATCTTGCTCATGAAAGTGCTTATGCGTAGCAAGTCCGTGGCTATGGCTAGACATGCCAGAATGACTATGCCCATTTAATAAGGACTGATTGGCAAGTGGCGAACTTCCTGATTCTGGCATCGTTGGCAATACCGTATAACGATGCTTATTATTCATTAAAGTGGGTTGATGAAGTCGCAAACCTAAAGCCAACCTGACATCAAGCTGTGCTTTGTAGGCAAGTTCTAAAAACCGCACATTCGGTGCACGAGCGCGTATCTGCGTTTCAGCTTTCAGCAATTGGTCTTCATTAAGTTCGTCAATTTTATTCAATACCACGACATCGGAAAATTCAAGTTGCTGCTCAAACATACTGGCGACAGAATTTTCCACCGAATGACTATTCGATTCGGCACGATTTCTCTCAAAACTATCGGTTAGTAGTAAAGGCGTATCCACCACCGCCAATGTCGCATCCAAGATAAAATCATTAGCTAACTCAGGGCCTTGCAAAAGCTCCATGACCGCTGTGGGTAATGCCAAGCCAGAGGTTTCAATCAATACATGGTCAAAATTAGCACGACGTTTTGCAATGGCTTGCATAGTTGGGATGAACTTTTCATCATCACCATATGCAATCAAACCATAAGCAAAATCATGGATTTGCACCAAGTCATCCCCATCAGCAGCTTGTCTAATTAACGGGCCATCAATCGACACCTCGCCAAACTCATTGATCAGTATCGCCAATCTACGTGTTTGACGACGTTCTAACAAACTGCTGAGCAAGGTTGTTTTGCCTGAGCCTAAAAAACCTGTTACCACCGTGACCGGAATCAGGGCTTGCATGCTAACTTATCCAACATTGATTCAAATGTAGAAGCCACCAGCGGATATTGCATATTTGGCCGTGCAATCACGATAATTGGCACGCCTAGCTTTTTAGCAGCCTGTACTTTCACCATCATACCGCCTGCATCACCAGAGTCTTTAGTAATGATGCAGTCAATTTTCCAATCTTGCCATAAAGCAACATTAATCGCCTCAGAAAATGGCCCTTGCATCGCACAGATGTGGGCTCTCAGTACACCAAGCTCAATTGCGCGCTTAATCAGCTCGGGTTCAGGGGTAATGCGTGTAAACCATTGCCGTTGCGCCGCATCTTTAGTCTGTAAAAAAGTAGCTAAATCTTTAGACCCTGTTGCTAAAAATATACGCTTGCCGATTCTAATAGAAAGTTCCGCCGCCTCTTGCATAGAATTACAAAACTTAACGCTGGTTAGTACCTCTTCAGGGATAGTTGCAGTTGGTCGCTCATAACGAATATACGGAATACCTAACTCGCTAGATAAAGTCATTAATTGTTCCGAGATCAGCGTTGCGAATGGATGTGTCGCGTCCACTATGATCCGCGCTTGTTGCTTTACCAATGCCTGCCGACGAGCCTCCATGCCTTGGTGACCAGCCCAAACAGCCACCCCGGGGCAATCTTGCATCGCTAACTCGCCTCCGTATTCAGTCGCAGTTGAAACCACCACTTTGTGATCATTTTCAACCATTTGACGCGCTAGTGCATTGCCATCACTGGTACCAGAAAACACCCATGCTGCGCCTGAAGGTAGCGCATCCGCCTCTGCTTGCAAAGTATCACCTACCCAATCATTGTATCCGCGCGGGGTGTAGATGTAATTACCCTTACGCGCAGTAAAGCGGTTGCCGATGACAATGGTTGTGAGCATGTCAAACTGCATGGTCAATAACTCGTCCAGCCTATAAATACTGACTTGCTGGCCAGGCCTGTAAGCATTTTTCACCACGCCACAAAGCGTTTGCGGTCCTTTGTACTCAAGCATGATATTTAAGATGCGATAAACACCTTGCTGCCTGCCTGCACTTTGCACGTTGTAAAGCACGCAGGCCAAATCAGCCTGAGCGATATGTTGCGCGCGCTGTTCAATCCATTCCCATGGGCAGAGCAGATCTGACAGACTCAAGGTGGCAAAATCATGTGAAAGTGGCGAGCCTAGTAATGAGGCACATGCGTTGGCCGAGGTAATACCGGGAATTACATTGATTTCAAAAAGCTCATCTTCACTTAACTCTTCAAACACCAGTGCTGCCATGGCATAAATACCAATGTCACCGCTAGAGATTAAGGCTACTTTTGCCCCACTGCGGGCTTTTTCAATCGCCAGCAAGGCTCTTTGACGCTCCTGCGTGAGTGGAGGAGTGTGAATTTCTTTGCCTTCCAGCCAAGGGCTTATCCAACTTAAATACAACTCATAACCAACAATTACATCGCTATCGCGCAAGGCCTTTTCCGCACGCGGAATAATCATTTCACTAAAACCTGGTCCTACGGATACTAAATTTAAAACACCCTTCATACTACAAACCCTCGATTATCTTCAACAATTGCTACTGCCACGCCTGCTAAGCGAAATTTTGAAACCACTAAACTGCCACGTATCGATGCCATTAATGCACAAGGCTCGCACACACCAACTACGCCCACGTTTTGCTGCACCCAATCTGAAGGCTCAGTTACCCACGGTCTATATTTAACATCCAGACTCGAAAATACACGCAATGGAATATCGTACTGTGCGCAGTATTCCAATAACCCCGGCTCATTGGCTTTTAAATCAATCGTGACAATTTCACGTACATCACTCAAATTACGCTCACCTAACGCACCATCAATCGCATTTTTAACTTTTTCTGCTGAGATGCCTTTACGGCAACCCACGCCTACCACCAAAGACTTCAACGCTTCAGTCGCAGTAGTTACTACGGGGATAGCTCCGATGGCATTAGCTACAAGATAAGCGAGCTTATTCGCACCTCCTTCATGCCCAGCCAATAGCGAAATAGCATAGCGCCCTGCACTATCCACCACCACCACGGCAGGATCCGAAAGCTTACTTTGTATTTGACCATCTAAAAAGCGCACAGCGATACCCGTCGCAGCAATAAAAATCCACTTTGTATGGTCATGGTAAAATTGATTAAATTGCGTTCTTTGTGATTGCTCGTTATCTAGCCATGGCCGATAGATTTTTCCACCCAACTGAGATTGTAGTGCAGTCGCAAGCGGCTCGTCTTCAACACGAACCAGCCATAGACCTAAATTTGACACTTCATCAGTGTTACCCAAACTCACTCGGTTAACGCTTTCTGACTATCTGAAGCATCGTCTTTTTCTGATTTTTTGGCGACTTCTTTCTTTTTACGTTTTCTAACCACTCTAAAAATGTGTGAAAAGTCTTTGTCATACAAGCGCGATTCCACTTGCGCACCATTGCCAAGCGCAGCGCCCACCAGCATCATAGTGGTCAAGCTCCATTCACCGCGCTTAGTATCTTTAATAATGGTGGATAGAGTACCTTCATAAATCTTTTCTTCAGGCCAAGTGGCTCTGTAAACCAATTTTACAGGCGTGTCATCGGGATAATGTAGGAGTAAATCAGCCACAATTTTTTTAAGATGCGGGCCAGATAAAAAGATACACATCGTCGCTTGATGTTGCGCAAGTTTTTCAATCGCTTCGGCTTCTGGCACTGCCGATGCTCGCCCTGAAACGCGCGTTAATATAATCGTTTGTGATACTTCAGGCTTTGTAAGCTCAGCCTGAACTGTGGCCGCGGCGGCCGTAAATGACGATACGCCCGGCACGACTTCATATTCAATACCAAGCGCCTCTAAACGACGCATTTGTTCCGCCGTTGCGCCATATATTGCAGGGTCGCCTGAATGCAGACGTGCTACATCGAAACCTTCTAACTGTGCGCGACGATAGCAGGTTTCCTGTTGCTCTAGATCTAGCGCGGCTGTATCAAAAATCTCAGCATCTGCGCGGCAATGTTCCAGCATTGCTGCGGGTACTAATGAACCTGCATAAAGCACCATAGGCACACGCCCGAGTATGTTAGCACCGCGCAAAGTAATTAAATCTGTTGCGCCCGGCCCTGCGCCTATAAAATAAACTTTCATGCTGTTAACGCCTTTCTCTTGGTGTTTTACGAATTAGCATGGTGGCCAAATAGCCCATAGTATCGGTGGCGGATAAGGTTTGGACGCCTCTGGCTAAAATTTCACCTGACAAGCCGATACGTTTAGCAAATACGCATTGATGCGCAATGTTCATTTCGCGCAATAGTTCCAATACCCAAGTCAGCCTATCACCAATTTTCATCAGTACGATAATGTCATGTGTTTCAATCTCAGTGCGCAAGGTTTCTTTATCTTCAGGGCAAGGTAATATCAAAGTGCGCTCTTTACCCTCACCCAGCGGCCAATCCAATGCTGAAGCCGCTGCCGCATAACTGGTAATGCCAGGATAGGTTTTATAGACCAGTCCCTGCACAGATTCAATGAGTGCCGCCAAAATATAGCCGTAAGTTGAATAGGTCATGCTGTCGCCAATCGTGAGATAAGCCACGTGTTGACCTGCATGTAAACGCGCCGCGATACTTTCTGCTAAATTCTTATAATGCTCGCTTAATACACTCCGGTCTGGGTCCATATTGAACTCAATCTCAACCAGCTTATGTGCAGGCACATCAATCCCTGCCAAGCACTGCAAAGCCACTGAAAGCTCTGCGCCGCGCGCTCTTGGCACATAGATCAAATCTGCTTGCTTTAATGCTTCAAAAGCCGCCAAAGGCAAATAACCTGCTGGGCCTGGGCCTACGCCTACCCCTGTAAAACTGCCCATTTTTAATGGGTGTACTAATTCACTCATATTGCCTTCTGTACTTTATTCTCTTGAGCCATATAATCTTTTCCTAGCGCGTCACCATTCAGGTTAAACAATCTCACTTCAACACGGTCTACCAACGGCACACGGCTGTGTGCAAGCTGGCTGATTCGACTTTCGATTTCCATCCAAAACGCCTGTGCGCGAGGCTCATTTTTTAAACGTTCCATCACGGCTTCTACTGTATTCGCTTGTCTCATTTCTTCCACAATCGCTGGCTCAAACGCAAGCTC